>JGI24159J19872_10000882_pt1 | contig 30418 bp, 19 predicted proteins | sample Ectturendosymbi4_FD_19872 | JGI IMG/M metagenome (IMG submission 19872)
ATCTACTTTAGTTACTTCGCAATTACATTTTGAAATGTGTGCAGGACTTTATGGACACCCTGTATATTCCAGGAAGAAATAGCAAGTCGCCCCCTAGGAAATTATCGTTAGTGATCGCATCAACACAACCTTAGTAATAGTGTTGTTTTTTTGTGACGAAATAACGGTTCATACATGTCAATAGATTATACAGCATTGCTTGGAAGAAAACGGATATATTAAACGAAGAACTGTACAAGTACAAAACGTTTTTTATAATTTACTGCAGATTCAATTTTTTGGTATGAAATTACATGAGCTAGTGAAATCTGTGTAGAAGTATGCCCCAAACTAGTCACTTTCATGCATTGCTATTACAGTGATATCAATAATCTCATAATCATGCATGATGTGTTGCATATATAGTGTAGAAGCTATAGGATATTTAAAAGCAAAGTTCTACATAAGAAACAACATCTTGTGGTTCCTTTGTCCAAAAAGATTGGCTAAAGACCATGAGGTCATCTAATCTCCCAACCCTGCAATACAACTTTAACTCCGATCATTAATTTGATATTTACAGATGAGCACGTGCCTATGTACACAGAGTTATCATGATGAAGTATTTAATTTCACAGGTGTGGAGATAAGAAAACACTGGAATTAATGTACATTTATTTGAAAATGCAAGTTTTTTGAGATAAAAAACAAATTGGAAAAATATCAAATGGCAGACAGGTATTTAAGCGTAACCTACATTAGAAGGGAAAAATTTACAGTGCCTATTAAGCATATAACCGTAAGAAAAGACAATGGAAAAATCACAAAACACGAAAGCACAAAAAATGATCAACACAAGATGGGTTAAATCAATTCCATTGTTACTTTGCGCCATCTAACTGAGAGAGTAGGCACTTTTCTTTAAAGTCAAAATGAGATCTAAACTTGATATGGCCAGGTATTTCTGACCGCATGTTGGACCCATTGTATTTGGGGGAGCATTGCCCTTGATGGGTAACAAGAAATTTAAGTTGCAAGTTTGGTGGGGTAGCTATGACTTGTCTGAATAAATTTAAACTCTGAATTTTTCAGGAGACCCAATTAGCATGCTTGTTCATTCCCCGTTCAAGAATGATCCTTTGCTCAGAAAACTGTTGTGTACCGCGTTTGTTCTTAAACTTCATACGACACCCGGCCTTGAATGCTAAAAAAGCTTGAACCGACCAATGAGCGTAATCCTTAGATCCAGACGATGTGCGTTGGTCATTTGCGACCACTGGTCTGGTACCCGGTTCACGTATACAATGCAGGAGAACAAAACCTGTGTGCGATTTATCTGTGGTTGATTAACAACCTCATGCCGCGCTTGAAAAGAGATCAGCATCGTTAGGAACCAGGAAGTTGCTTGGATACAGACGGTGTCTGCTCTTACGATCTTTATCAACATGCAAGTTGAACTTTAGTTACAATTGTTTGTTTGCGCGCCATTTCCACGAACGCAGCACCCATGTTTTTCGTTGTTCCTGGAAAAAACGTGTTTCCGTGTCCGAGCTCTCCAATTAATGAGAAGTTTCCTTCACAAGTATTTGATCAATTTCAACAGCTTACGGGCAGTATGGGCGATTTATCCAATAGAGCCGCCATTTCTGTTATCCCCCAGTCGTTTGCAGATTGTTGATCAGTGTGGTAATGTGATGCGTACAAGCATTTTAGTGAAAATTCCCCGATTTTTGGACGGTTGTGGAATAAGTGGATAGCTAAAACAACTTCCTCTGTGGGTTGCAGGTATAATGCAAACTTCAGTCTGTAACTGCGCTGAAAGCTAATTATCTCATTGCACAACAAAATTAACAGTTTACAGACAATATTCTAATTATTTTGCCCTTTCTAATAACTTTCGTTGCTCTCTAGGTCAAGTAGCGTCAGATACGAGAATATCTGAAGGTGAATTACAAAAGAAACCAGAAAGAAAGGGCAGAAGGGCTTTTTTCCGGAACTTTTTATTGTAACTAAGGCACTGCTTTGTTTTAGCAATACGCACATGGTAAACACGCTTAGAATACTTACATTCCAAATTACTGACTGTGTTGCCTGCTCTTATTGGTAGACTCAGTTCACCCGAGCTTTCTCAGTTAAGTTCTCATACTATCTTTTTAGATAAAGCATTGATGTAGACATGTACGGAAAGATCCTGTAGATTGTGCGTTAATTTCAAATTTTTACTTTAAATTGTGTGTCGCGATGCCTGATTTTATCTAAAATCTGCAAGCTGCTTTAAAAACTAACGACTGAAATGCTGAAGGTCAATCTCACTTTGGAAATTTTATTCAACTCATCCTCAGTATCTGAAGTTGAAACAGGCACGACGCTTGCATATTGTCCGCGTTTTATGCAGCAGCTCCGCAAAAATATTTAGCGGTATGACGAACTTACTATTTAGCAGTAAGTTTTTGTGCAGCTCCACAAAAATATTTAGCAGTATGACGAACGGTGCAAGCATTACGTCCTTGTTGCACTCCGTCATTTCCAATGCCCTATCAGACAACGTCATCAGGCGAAATGCCCTCTTGCTGAGCAATGTCAGTGACGTTGATACAGCAATGAATCCAGATTGTATCAAGTCCAAACACGCTTTACGATAAGCGTAGTGCAGGAGTTATGACTCCAAACAACGACATATTAGTGATGCTTCGCAGATAAATTTGTTTTGCGAACACAATGGCTTACCGGTGTTTTGTGTATGATTCGTTGTCTCCAAGCAAATCGCGTTATCTAGTGGACCACTGCTTGAACCACTGTTGTGAAAGCAGGAGCAGGTTTTTGGCAGATTTGCGGCAGAGACCCACGTAGCAGCATGAAGTAAGACCTCGTCGATGTGATAGGGAAGGCGGTGAAGAATCATTTTTCACGACTGTTGTATAGAATCATTTGATCTTTCACTCCGCCGTTCTGGTGCAACGCTGTGTTGGTCAAGAGCGTGTGCCAATTCTCTGCACGCGCAAAGCACGGGTTGCGGAAACAAACGCTTTTGTCAAAGGCAACTGCCTATTTTGTAGTCATCCCACCAAGTAGCAGATAGCGTTTCAAGATTTTACAAAAACAATTTCTCGGATTTGAAAAACTTCTCGGAATGGTCTATCGAGTCCGACAAACATTTCTGTCGACCTAGGTCCCAATACCCAGTTGCGTTTTTTCACTAACTACCATTTTAGTTTGACGTTTGTTGGAAAACATCTTTTCGCCAAGTGTATACAAATACCTTGCTTCCCAATGGCGGAAAATTGCAACTTAACATTATTGTTCGAACCAATATCTTTTTGTTGTAATTTCGCCCTGAATGCCTGAGAATTCACTAAGATGTGCTGTATATGCTTGTATCTAAATTAATTCGTGACAGAGTTGTCAAAGTTTACCGCGGGGTTCGTCGTGGTGTGGATTAATTTGATGCAGTCCGAGATGGATCCGTGAAATTGAGTTGTAGAAAGCCTACGAATCAGTTACGTGCACCAGAAGAACGTGTGGAATCGACATAAATTTTGTGCCGAGGTCAATCGTTTTGTATCAGTTTTTGCGGAGTTTTTTCGGACCAGTCTAATACCAGCATCCATTTCAAGATACATCGATCTACCGCTGATGCGGGTCAAGACCTCCAGCTAAGACCGATCGTCGAAACCGCCACCCTCCAGTGACTGTGTTGGCTGTCCACACATGCTTCGTAATACACCGGTTTCTTTAGAATATTTGCCACGATATTTGAAAGCAGAAGTAGAAATTGCGCGTGCCACTTTTATGTTACGATCCGATAACACCACTCGGAGACCATATGTTTATTTCCAGTGCTTTACTGGGATTGATGCGTTTTACAGGATAGGAGGCGTAACGACTTCGTTTTGTTGTTTTGCGATAGCGGTCAGATCTCACCAGTACTTGACGAACGCATCATTGTACCAAGCAAGAAACAGTGCGTTAAACAGGTTTCAGTCGTTTTTGTTTTTATTTATTTATTTATTGTCAGTGTGCTTCAATCTTGACAGCAAAAGTGGAATTAGGCACGTCAGATAAGATCCTGACAGTTTCTCAGAAATAGGAGCAGGTTATCAGTGTGACGAGAATTTCTCGTTCAACGACGTCAATACAGCATCACTGAAGCTGAGGGCACACTGTGCCACCGACACCTGCTGGTCAAGACGGTACTTGCTGCGCAATGACACATTAGCTGTTCTGCTTCAAAATTTCTTACGGAGTTGTTTATTAGAAGATTTTAATTTCTCTTTTTTTGTGTTTTTGCTAGGAAATTGACAATTTTACACTACGCGTCCTGTTTTCACGAAAAATTGCCTCGAAAAACTTCCGGGGCGTTTTCAATGTTCCTGTAACTTGTTTCAGCTTTATATCATTTTTAGGGCTTAAGAAAAGTAATGAAATACATAATCTTGCTCATAATATTGTAATGAATGATTAAATGAAGAAATAATTTTTTTTTCTATTTCTATGATATGTTTTTAACTAAAAATGCTGTTAGCAATTACCTTAGCATCTGTAACGACCTTTCGTAATCGAGACGCTGGCATTACATCGTACGTGAATTGAGGCACGTGTGGTTCATTCAACTTTACAACAGACTATTTGAATATTAATGGCCATCACCACCTGCAGCCTCAAAAAACGGCATCCCAACTGTATCATAGTTGTTGTTACAAGTGTAACTTTAGAGATTCCAGTGGTTTACTCTTTAAAACAAATGCTGCAACTGTTGATTTGTATTCCATCCTGTAACCCGTGCTGACGCGCCATATGCAAATGGCAAATTGTTTTGCGCAACGTAGATACCTCTTTACATCATATCCATAATGCTGACGCCACCAGCGTAGCCGGAAACACGTTTTCCTCCATTGACTGGACAGTGAGAAAAATCCGCAACACTTCGTGAATGGACAGTGCTGGGCGCATTAACCACTTGCGTCATGACGTAATGTGGAACCGCAGTGCCAGTACTGTGGTCGTATATTTCACGCATTACTGAGCGGAAGCGGTAACAAACTTACAGAAGCATATGTGGCACAGGAATATAAACATCCTTCACCGGAAACGTACATTTTTTATTCAAAAGACGTGAATGTGTGAGTGCATTCATGACCTAACATTTTATTTTTCCTATTTGACTTCGTCGTGTTTTTTTTCGATCTGCCGATGGCGTTAAAAACTTGCATCACAAGTGCCAACGTGTCCGTTTCTAAGCTGCAAAACGTACCTTTTGCCGGTGGCATCGTTCTGCTGTACCTGCTTTTTGAGTTTTTTTCAACACCTAATTGTCAAATCGTTAGGTTCCTCATAAACTGGCTAGGTGGTACAGTGGATTGAGAACGCACTTCTGATGAACCTGCAAAGATCGGTTCAATTCACCGTCGGGTCATATCGAAGATGTGGAAAACAGTACGTGCGGCTTGTCGTATCTCGCGCTCGACGTTAATGGATGAGTGCAACGGAAAGTTTCACGCACAGTGCTGTCATTGACTTGCCGCTGATGCGGTATTCACTACGTCAGCGGAGGCATGCCTGGCGCAGAGTCAGCGGGGATGGGCGCACACAGACCACTCGTGGCTCACCAAAACGCGAGCAAAGCGACTTTTATGAAACGTACTTTTCTTTTTCTTAAATTCTAAAATTCTACATTGTTTAGGCACAAATTGGATGAAAATTCCATGTTTTATAATGTTCATGCGTTTTCCTCAAGAAACTACAATGGCGACAAAGTCAAATCAATTAGCAATTTTTTTGCAATGTTCGCGTGGGAAATTTGTTATAGTCTAACCATGAAGCAAATCTCGCCCCACTGAAATATGAAGTGCTGTTCAGTAAAAGGTTAAAATCCTTGTCAAGACCGGCTTGATTCCACAAATGTACTTAGTTAATGATGCCCAGCGCTATCTTATAGTTACGTTTTCTGCTGTAATTTTGATAGAGCTCCCTTTATTTTGACGTGAGTCAAACGTAGTATGCTTCTGAAAAACTCATACAGGTGCAAAACGGCGCAGGAAAGAAAAAGGCACCTGTAAAGAAACATACAAGAGATATTGATTGCTTTGATGTGATTGGAACGAGTTTTAGTCCCATGGAGTTTTTACCTCCAGCCAAAAAATACGAGACCCGGTTAAAACTTGCGGTGGCAACGCTGTACTTACATGAAAGTGGAAATGCTGCCTTAACGTTTGCTGCATTTAACTTTGATTTGATCGAAACCATTTGCATAAATGTCTTTTTTTCTTGCGGCAGAAGACTACGAAGCCGCAGACAAATGCTTGAGCAGTCCGTTTGTTTAAAGCAGGTGTGGGGGACCTATTTATTATCACGGGCCGCATAACTTGTGGTTTATCGCTGGCGGGCCGCAAATAATTGATTTATCCTAAAATTCTAACTCTATTTTACTACGAGGGATAGAGGCTTCTTATGACATAATATCTTAAGGAATAGAGGCTTCTGGCGTACTGTTTAAGTATCTGTTTATCAAGAATGGCTACAATCAAGGTTTTATAGAAAATAACGGATGGCATTGTCTACCTAGGGGGCATTGCTACAATACCATCCGTTCGGTTTGTGAAAACCGCTCTCGTCTTTTTTTTTTTTTTAATATGATTACATTATCGTTTTATTCATGAATTTATGTTAACAACTGCGAAGTGAAATCGTGCCAATTGTAAAGCGTAAATCTGGTTAAGCATTGTGATGGTCTTTAGCTGCGTAATTCGTGAATTTGTATGTTTACTGTTAGTACTAGGAAGTACTGTTGTTGGCGGGGCTACCTTGTGGATCTTGCGGTGGTGGTTTAGCCAATAACCGCGTTTTCGATAATGACATTGATTACCGAACAAAATGCCTTAGTCGTACCTTATCGTTCAACCCCTTATACGTACCTGCCAATAACAAACGTTTTTGGATGATTGAAGCTTATTTTCAAGTCATAACAACACCAACAGATTGATTGGCAGTTATATTGTAAAAGGCTATACCAATAAATCCCGTTATGAGATGTTGAATCTATTGTGTTTCACCACCAGACTGAGGCTGCACATTCGACTTGCTGTTCTACGATCGTTGTTGCATCACACAACCACGAGGCCATTTGCACTCTGGTTCGGAAACGCTTGTTTCGTCCGCTGCGTAGTTATCGTTTGTTGACAGATTTATACGGAATTGGCTACCGCAGAATTCTGTGTCGCTGTGCCTGGTGTCGATAATGTCGGGCATGTTACGTACGGTAACCTGCCGAACGCATGTACTACGAACGTTAATGGCAACGCGTGTGGTTCTATTTGCTGCTCAGCAGTCCATAGAAATCAGGTACATGCTGTCTCACTCCCTATCAGCGTTGGTTTCGCATTATACGAGCGTATAACCTATCAGCACGCTATGATTTGCGTTTGGGATTTTGGAACAACAAACGATGTTGTATTCTTGTTGCAAAGCTGCGGTTTTCACTGTTACCGAAGTCAGCTTTGTATTGCTTCTCTACACTCAAGTTTCGTTTTGGTGCCCTGCTAGCTAGATACAACCAATATGTTTGTGGTTCTGGCTTGAAAATCCTTTAACTCTTATCCTTCATCCAAAGTGACGTGATGTCAGCACATATCTGACAGGCTGGCAGAGGAAGAACGTTCGAAACGACATTATCTCCCACATAAGAAGCGGTGCTAATTGTGATGTGTTTATTTTCGTTTGGAGGTTAAATCGTGCTTTTCACACAAAACAGCAAATCGGAGAAAAAATCGCTGACTTCGCCCCTACTGTGAACTTTGTGTTGACTTGCAAGTGAACCGCGATCGTTTCGGACCGGATTGATCCCACTGACAACCGGCCCTTTTTCAGCTCTTGAAAACTACTTTTCAACCGCGTTTTGTTATTACTTACTTTGTTTTAATTTTATTGAGGGTTCAACTGCTGGGCAACGAGCTTATCTCGTGTGATTGTGTTATCTTGAATGATGCGACAATCACGACCGTTGTTGTTGCTGCTCGTATTGGACGTCGGCGTTTGTGGTGGTGTTCAGTGCAAATTATGTCTTTAACTGAGAAACTAGTTCAGACGGAAAGTACTGCGGTTGTGTTAGGATATTCAGATTTATTCACAACCTGGTTGTTTTTTTTCCTCCAAGCAATGATCTCGTCATATCTAACGATGCTGTAAAATGATCCAGTGTTCGATAGCTCGTTGTCTAATATTTTTCTTGATCTTGAAAAAATGCTTTACGCCCTGGTTGAGGTTGTTGGGCAAACAATGTGGTTTTGAACATTTTTTTTAAATTCCGAATTCACTATGAAGCGATTGTTGCGTGATAGTTCCACTATGCCTTTTCTCGAATTTGCTCATGATCGGTTGCTTGAGCAAGTCATAGCAAAAATTTAACAATTAATCTTTTTTTTAAATCCAGCAGTTAAAGCAGTATCTGTGGTTTCTTTGTCTGTTTTGCTTTGGTAATACTATCTTGAACTCACAAAACTTCCACTAATTCGTGTAGCTCCATAAGGACTCACCGATGCAAAATGCCTTGGGGGGAGTTCGCTTGTGTACGTGCAATTGTCTGAAGAAACAACTCAACAGAAGCACGAACGGTTGTAGCAGAACTTGGTGATTGGCTGATCTGAACGCAGCATCCGCTTGTTCTTATCGTTTCTCGCTTCTCTGGTTCTTTTTAAGGAAACTGTCAAGAGCTGCAGGCTGCTGCTTATTTTTCTTGTGAAACCTTCACAAAACCGATAGCGAGGTTCCTCAGAGCAATTAACTTGTGAAATCGACCTGTTCATGCCACGCAACCGCATGTCGGCGTGATCACACCAAGATCTAAAAATACCATTGTCGTTAGATAGGAGCTGAGGCTGTCCGCTCTTATTTAAATGGGACTACCTGCTCGATGCTATCGGTGCCATGTCCTTTCGAGCATTGTGTTGCTGCTTCTTGCTCATCACCACTTTCGTAATGGCGAGGTCGCAAACGTCAGATTAGAATCTATGCATGCAAAATGTGGAAGTTTTTTCGAATTACCCGAAGATTTATTTCGTCTGTGGCGTCAGGCTGTCTTCCAAATTTCTCATCCATACCCTGTGCCAGCCGCAAAGTGCTTTGTGATTTCGGCGTAACCATGGGTTTTTTGAAAATGGTGGGAAGAACTAGGTAAAGCGAGACCTATGTTCCGCAGATCGATCGTTCTGGTTTCCTAATTCAGTTGTGCGGACTTATTTTGGGTTGGCCTAAAACAACTATGCCTCTCTCGCAAAGTTCATTGAACATCAACGCTTCGAATAGCATCCCTTTAGTCAACCCGACGAAGGGCATTTAATTGGCCGGCAGAGGCAAGTTGAAACGTTTCGGAATTAACCACTGAACAGCCTGGGTTGCTGCTGATGTTCGAATAAAACTAAGTGGTTTCTTCTAAATTTCCAGGGATGCAAGTTCATCAGAGGGCGTCAAAAAGAAATGTAGTCTGAAAGCCCTATGCTTATCAATCGTTAGAGTTATTTTTGTGCAATCTTTGTTCCGACAAGGTTTACATCAAAAAAGGTTGATTGTACAACAACGGATTATGACAAAGGAACCTTCGATTTTTATCACAAATAAATATTATAAGAAGTGAAGAGCCATGGTTTTATGTTTGCCGGTGTGTTTGAGACGAGGGCGTGCAGTTCAAGTGTAAACCTGGGATTTTTGGGTTATGGAGACCTTGTTAGGCAACCGCAGGCCCGCAACTAGGAGTGCAGGGGGGTTGCGTCCCGCTGGAAATTCCCTCTCCCTGGAAAAATGTGTTGGACATAGTTTAAAACTATTGGGCATAGTTTAAAAAATCTGGGCCCCTCCCAGACAAGTCTTCGCCCCTCCTGGTGTCCCAAGGTGGTTACGAACCTGGGCAACCGTCATTCAACTTTACGTAAACCACCGGCAGGTGCTGCCCTTTGCTGTCTTTTATAGTAAATATGTACATTTGTATGTATTTCATATTACAGTATTTGTAAAGTGGCTGTTTGGGTAATCTTTCGTAAAAAATATTGATCTGCATCCGCAACATCCGTACCTGCGAAAGAAATCCGTTTGTTCCGTTTTTCATAGTATAGGCTGTCAGGCGTTCGGTATTGCAGGCTGTGTAACAACGCAGGCCTCATGTTCGACCATATAAGTCCTTCCAGGAACCACTATTTTAGAGTGTGTAGGGAGTAACTTCTGTTATCGTTTTCGGCTGTGCCAATGCGCCGCATCCGTGATTGATTTAATATGGCGCCGGGAAATGCCAATTTTTGGTTCCAATAGCGAATGTTTTTCGGTTTCCGGTAACGACTTGTGAGAACGTGACCTCAAATAGTTTGTCATAAAAGCGCAATAGATTTTCATCGACAAGCTATTGAGAAACGCGTCATTTGTGTTGAAATCTGCATAACAAACGCCCCTCATTCACTTGGGCAAGGTGCGGTGTAATGTTACACTTCTGATTTTATGGAATTCGCATGTTCCGCCTATTGTGAAGCTAATGCTCCACTGCTTTCCTTAGTGCAGTGTCGCGCATCCCTTACCATGCGTTTGCAGACCATGCCTAATTTTTTTTACACATTTTACTTCTTTATTTGAAGTTCAAATGAAAACACCAGTGTCTTATGCAAAAACCATCAGACCCCTCCTCTCTCAGGGTTTGTTTCGAACATAAGAATTTTTTAGTGGAAATTCAATATGGCTTTTTGTTTGAAGTACAGTGCAAAGAAGCTGTTTGTTTAAAAACTAAGTAGGGATAGAGTTGAAATAAAACAGTCTTTGTAAAATTTGTTTGAAACTTTGTTTTCACCAGTATATTGTGCTAAATGGTGCTGGAAACGCTGTGCAGATCCGGCAAGCGACTGAGTAGAAGTGGTTTGCGTGATAGCACTTTATTCCTTAACCCACTGGTGGTTAGCCGAAGGATGTCGGAACAAACGTATGCTTATCAATACAAGTGAAGCTCGTTGATTGTGGAGCTCCCTCACTGGAAGATGCTCGAAGCCCAATAGGTCCAAAATTCTGCAAATCCGAAACGCAATGGTGAGCAAAATGTCCAATATTTAGAACAGTGGTTCTTAACCTTCATCTTCCAAGGGGGTAAATTGACTGAACCATAAATTGCAGCCAATGCAAATTTTTATAAATCATCCTAAACTTTTAAGAGTTTGTTACATTCGTATTGTCAATAAATGAGCACCATTGAGTGTATTGGGGATAAATCTGGTGATCCTGTTTGACAAAAGGGTAAGATATGTAAAAAAAGGTTAAGAACCACTGATTTAGGACATGTGCAAGACAGTGCCGTTTTAGACCTCACACTTGCAACGTTGGCTTTGGTGCGATGAGATCTGTGGCGAAGAAGAGCGGTCGCAACCTCGTGGAATGCGAACAAATTGAACTACTGCATAGCTCACAAAGTATAGTACGCTACATATCACGGCCGCACACAGAATGTGGTTATTTCTAATTTTTCTAAATTATTTCTAAAGTCAGTTTTTCGGTGAAGCCCTTGAATATATCATAACGATTCGAACAGTTTGTGAGTCGAGTTGATTGCTCTGAAAGCCAAAACAAGACAAATTGATTTACATCAAAAACGCTCTCTTTCGTCAGTTACTTTTTGCTTTTCAATCGGTGCCTGCATTCTCAGTATGAATAAGTGGCGTTGCGTTAGGCGATATAGTACGGATTTCAACTCTTTGATATACAGGGTGTCCATGAAGTCCCTTTGCAGTTTTGAAGATTTATTACAAAAGCAGTTGACAAGATTTGTTAACAAGATTTGTTCTAATGTATACAGCGGTTGTCAAAGTTTTGTAGGAGCTTGTGTACTGTTCAATGGCTGGTGGTTCCAACTTAAGTTCATCAGATTTCGTCTCAATAAAACATACACATTGTGTCTGCTCTGGAGGTGAGTAGCCATTTTTAGGGTTACGTTTATCAGTTGTTTACCATTTAAAGAGTACTTGAAGCACTAAATTTCAATGGGATCACAGTACTCCTATAGACACTGTTCAAAACAAAACAAATCTGGTTAAGATATCATATCGACTGACTTTGTAATAAATTTCTAAATTTGCAAAAAGTGACTTCATGGACACCTTGTTACCAGGTAATATTGTGTACAAAGAACAATGATATACCTTGATACAACCTTTTGACTTACTGTAAAAAGCGAGGAGCAGTGTTTGAGTCCCGTTCTTCCCACGATCTATTTGTGTTTATTGAAGAGGCTGTCATGCCCAAGGCGAGGTCATTTGCCTTGTTTTGCCTGGTCTTGTACTGAAGTAGCGTGCCGAGACGAACGTCGCCAGTTTATTTTATTGCTCGCGTTGATGCTCGGCTTTTCTACTATCCGTCATGGGGGCAATTCGTGTCAAATTCGATTGCTTGACCAGGTTTATTTGCCCTGTTGTGACCGATCGTTTGCAGAGCATGGAGAAATGAACTCGTGTTTTCATCACAGCTGCCTTGGTTATTTGTCAGCGATGTGAAAAGCGCTATTATTTTGCACACGCTCGTCAAATCCTACTAGCTGGCGGCTGTGCCATTGTTGGAAGAGCGATGGTATCGAGCAAACAGGGTCGTCTGATGAATACGTCTGCGGCAATCCTGCATGCTGTTCTCATTCACATTGTGGCTTGATTCCAATCGCTGCTACCGGAGAGTGCAGATCTGCGATTTATTCACCCCAGATCTCACCAATGTTCTCTTCTTACGTTTCAAAGAGGATGCTTGTTGAGGTTAGCAATTGACGTACGCACCAAGACTAGGGAGCGTTTTTTTGGCTTAGATGAAACAAAATGGATGTGCGGCGTATTCAATCTTTTTCGAAAGAGAAAAGGACATCCTGTATGAGGTTTGCGCAGGTACTGCTGCAAACACACCCTAGATCGCTGAGTACATGATCTCGCGATGTAGCCGGAAGAAAAATGAAGTTTTTTAAAGATGCGTGTGGTGTTCAATAAAACACAGATATGACGTCCGTAATTATCTGCCAAATTGTTCCGAAACCGGTTGCTTGCAAAACAGTTGAGAAACTACACAAAGTGGCGATGGAGCTTTACTCCTGATTAATGCGCAAAGTTTTGTTACCACTAGGACTTTTGCAGCAATTAAGCAGCAGCCCATATGTTGCTCAACTCAATAACGACATTTTTGTAGAAAATCGTGATGAAAGAAGAGCTGAGCAAACCGTAAAACTACGTTTTATTGGGTTGTTACTAGTTTTTACTTGTTTGTTAATTATAAGATCCTTTGTGTCAGAACTTTGTGTCCTCAAATGTATGTATGACGAAGCGTTTTTGGGATTTTTGCTGTGCCCCTTTATTTCTGTAAGGTTTTTGATGTTATTGATGTGTAAATATGATTATCCATCACTGTATACATCGGCAGTGAGCAAGTTGATTCTGAATGCTTGTTTTTGCTTTTATTGAAACACCAATGGTACGGTTTTTCGGGTTAATGTTTGGCTACGCAACAGTTAAGTATTCACTGCTTTCACTATTTCGAAGCCCTGTGAAAAGCAGTGTGCCTTTCCGACCGATATATCCAGACTTTAGTGTGTACAGATTGGATCAACCAAACTCATTTACACTTAAATGTTAAGAGATTTGCTCGATCGTAGATGCACTAGTTATGTGCTTCGGCAACGGAATGTCACGGGGAGGTCAAAAAGGCCATTCCGTGACATAGTCTAAGTTCAGCTGCCAACTAGCTGAGATAAGTTTCGTAGGACAGACTGTAGACGACGTGTATCTAAGTGACTTACTCGTTATCGGCTGATAATTTCCTCAGCCTGTGACATCTGCGCGACATTCTTTGTGTTGCAGGCATTTCTCATCTCCACTTTATTGCTCGTTATCTGAAGCTGTAGCTCCCCGAGATGCTTGGAATAACAATCATCTTGCGTTGTGCTTGTGTTGATGATTTGTGTTTGACCCCATCCCTATGTATTTGTAGAGTTGACGATGTTCAGGATCAATGAATAGAACTGTGCTTATTACAGCTTCACCCTGCTGATTTGCAGTATATATTCATTGGCCTTTCCAACTTCACCACAAATGAATACGTTCTTTTATCAACCTTTGCACTTTTTCTTATTTGTAGGATTTAAGCTTGGCAGAAAAAGAGCCCGTCATTGACTACGGCGCACAAGTACCATTTGTACCCTTTGTTTTCCCTGTGCTACTATAACCAAGGGTTTACTGTTCTCGCCAGTAGCCATTGCAAGTACAGCAAGTTACTTTTATGCTCATGATAAGATTGAACAATAGGGCGAAGTTCCAAACAATGCACGAACTATCCAAATTCAGCTCCAGAGTGAATGGGTCAACGTCATGTCCTCTATGGCACCTGTTGACGTGTCATCAGAAGTTCGTCTCCCTTCATGACCTTGCAGCAAAAAGTGCCAGCCCGTGGCTTGGTATTTTTTATATGCAAGTTCTTGAAACTGCATTTAAAAAATTGCCTATTGTACAGGATGATGGCGCTGGTTTGTGCAGCCAACTTTTTTGGTGTGGAGCGGACAGTTGTGGCAGTGATATTGCGGGATAAGATATGCGACCTCATTTGACATCGCGGAATGACCGGTTTTGAGGGATTTCCCTGTCGTCAGGAACATAAGTCTTGACACAAAATCCTTCTGAAATCTTCAGCTGTGCAAACATTGTCAGCAATCGGTGAGTGGGTCGCGACAAAGACAGCAAGCGTACCGGTCGCTTGATGTTTGTCACGAAAATCTGAAATGGGAAAGCAGTACTCCTTCAAGTGCCGACGATCTGGCTCGTGCTCTAGTAATTTGAGCCGTTTGCTGGCATTGGCAGGTCATCCACCGTCTGATTCATTTTACACCGTTTCAGGATTTCTCCAGCATTGCGCCAGCTGAAGTCGAAACTCGCGTATCTGCTCCAAACAAAACTGCCATTTAGTCCTAATATCAACCCGATGAACAAGAGGTGCCAGCTTGTTTAAAGTGTTCTTAGCGAACTGTGCCAGTGGTAACTATGGTGAAAGTACAGGCAGGAAAGCACGGGGTGAAGGACACCTATCTCTTGCCATGCTGCCTTTGAGTTGGTGTTTACATTAAATTTATTGTAATTGAATTGCGTGCAATAAACTGAGTAAGCATGTAATTGCAGAAAAACAAGCATTCAGTTTCATCTTGTGTTTTCCCAGCTTTTTTTCCTGTGTAGTCCGTAGTGGATTTTCGGGTATCAACGATTTGACTCACTACTTCGCTGGCATTGGCTAAGTTTTTCCTTGCTTCTGCGTTGGTTACGAAGCAAAGACTGTTTTATTGGCAGTATCAACTTTTGATAGTGGTTATTTTCTTTTGAAAACACAGTTAGTATTTCAAAACTTTTTTAAAATAAGGTCCGTAGCACATAAGAAAACTATTCCGTAGCACCACTGTTCGAAAACACTTTTCTGAATACTTTGTTTCAAATATGTTCGTATTCGCATTTTAATGTAGGTTCAATCCAGCTCTCTCAATGGATCTAAGTTCCGTATGTTGTTAGCTCATGTGTCGTACCTGCTGCCGGCCCCATGTTCACATTGGTGTTGTAATAATCTTTTACGCTGTAACTCTTAAGACATGCACGGAACACATTTTTTTGCAATAATGGTGAAAATGTTTGTTTCAACGGCACGGTTGGCTGGTTGATATACGGTAATGCGATGATTTTAGTGCGCATGCTGAGCGCCGCAACCATTTTTACGCGGAAATTCTACCATCAGTTCTTCAGTCATTCGGTGAGAAACACCACCTACTCATGTTTTCGCTGCTGCACGTGAGTTGATTGTTTGGCTGTTTATTTGTTACGTCATCGGCGATTTGTGACGCACAGGTAAACGCGTGCAGCACTACGACGTCAAGTTTTTCGATTGACAAAGGTCAGATGGCATCGATTCTAAGCTGTTTGCAGAAACTATGCAAAATATGTTATTGCATAGGAAATGGGTAGGCGGGCTTACTTGCCACGCCATTGGAGATCTTCGTGTCTTTGACGTCAGTTTCACGCTCGCGTACCGGTCATTGTGTATAGACAAGCTGTCACGTCCGCTCGCACGTCTGTGTAAAACCAAGCCGTGTCATTTGGACCATAACAACTCTTTCAAACGAGATCAGATATGCTTCTCGGATGATTGGGCAGCTGGCCTGCTGATATAACCCTTCAGTGTTCGATGTTCGTGAGGCAAGAGGGCTGGGCAAACGTTTGCTTGGCATACATGAACCTGCATGAAGTTTACACATATTGCCATTTCCAACGAAGGCCACGTGTTTGAAAACACATCAAGGACTAGCGTGCGTAAAGCGTGGCTCGTTATATAACAAACCCTGCCAAAACCATTCTTTATGAGCTTCGTAAGCAGTGAATTTCAACATAGTATATGATTGATTTAGTTGTTCGTGTTGAACATTTAATTGTATTAGGTTGTTGTTTTACTGTTCCGGTCGATGAAAATTTTTGACTGTCAGTCTAACAGAACGCCTTTTGTGGACGTTGCTGCTGATGCAGCATTGAAACGTAGGACTTCAGAAAACATTTCGGTGATTTTTCGCTGTTTGCTGCAGGTACCTGTTCTGTGTATGAGGCTGTCTTCATCAGCATGTGAAATATGACTCCCTTCTTTTGCCATTAGTACTGAATGGCTAAATACTTCATACGTTTTTTTATATATCCTTACTGTCTGGTTGAAACGGTAAATTTTCATTCACCCACCCACAAATTGTATTCAGAGTTCAAAGACGAAGGTCTCAGCCAAGCTTACCCTTGTGACGGCCGTCTTCTATCTAACTCGAACATCTTCATGACATGGTTGAAGTGTCAGGTTACTTGCGCAGAACTTCGCATTGCCGAAATGTGTACGACTTGATTCACTCGCGAAACACTTCAATAGTTTAGGGATAACATGAGAAGATGCTGTTGAGAATAGACGGTGCTGCAGCGTCATCACTGCCTCCGCACCAAACGCAATTCAAGAACGGTTCGCGCATGGCAAAGCTCACGGCATTACCCGTTCGTGTGGCGCAAAGCATTCTTGTCTGCGACAGCGCAATACGTTTTGCCCCTTCGTGTTTACTACCCCGGATCTTTTGGCTCGCTCATCCGTTTTTCGATCTCCTGTTATGCGGTTTCGAAAACATCCTGTTGATGGTGATGATGGAGTCACCCGGTATTACTTGCCACCTCGATACGGCAATCGAATCGTTGCGTCATAACATATGACTCCATGTCTGTCTTGATGGTATAAGATAGCACCTACCTGTCATTCAGCAAGCAAAAAAGCTTGGTCCACGTCTTGTTCCACACAGCTTGGTCGTACCCGAAGTTTCCAAGTGTATTTTCCCAGATCCTGATATATTTTGTGCCATTGCTTAGAATTCAGGGGTGGGGAACCTGCGACACACGGGCCAACTACGGACCGCATGAAAGTTATTATGGGCCGCATCAGATATTGTCATTACTCAAGTTGGTCACAACATCGCATTAAAACGAAAGTCCATGATGAACAGATACTTTGACAGTAAGTCAAGAGAAGTCCCTCTGGCTCCTCATAGTTTCATCTCCTTATTTTCCTTATAAAGAAAAGCCAGAATTTTAAGACGAAATTAATAATTATTTTTGAGGCTCGCCAGCGATATTCCACAATTCAATGCGAACCGTGATTGTAAATAGATACACACCTGTGTTGTCTTAGTTGCTGCAACTTCGATTACTGGTATATCGATTACTCTTTTTTCTTTTGAATATTTTATTATAAATAACAGCCATATACCGGTGGTTATGTAGTCGTAATGGCCACCAAAGCATTTTACACAACTTCAGGGATACCGTCACAAAATAATGTTCGAGTTTTTCGGTGTCCTGGCCCCACGTTCTTTTTGGTGATATTCTTGTGTAGTTATAATGTTTATACTGGCAGCTAAACTTGAATGCAATACAACTTCAGTTGCACATGTCGATAAAAAGCACTCCTTATGAACCATCTGCTTGCTTCAGATGGCAAGATTTCACACAGTCAAAGAGCAAGGTTTTAAAATGCGTTGGGCGTTCTTAAAAATGGAAGCATTGAAGATGACAAACGATGTGGAAATGCCCTTGAATGAATTGATAAATAAGTTGCTATTACACAAATCTTTCAAATACGAGTATATAGCTGTACTAGTTTCCCTAACACAAATTTATTCAAGACTTGATCAAGATCAGTGGGTTAGGGTCGTAAGTCGCTCTATCCGTACATCTCTTTTTCTTACATAATCCTCCGTTGTATCGGATTGGCAGTTGGGATTTTGCGACTAAACATAAAAACCGTTACCAGACAACATCCGAAGTTGAGCCACCTGCGCAGCGATTTGCTTAAGTTCTTTGGAGGATGACATATGCGAGAACAAAGCTGCCCGTCGACACGAACTGATGAGAAATATTGTTGAAGTCTATTTTGTTACGATGTTAACCTGCAACGGAAGCGCTGCTGGGTGTACTGGTAGCTAAATGTTACAGTTTGCTCTACGTAAAGTGTGAGGATTGATTCAAGCGTAGAAACTTGCCAACGCTGCAGTGCATTCAGTAGTGACCGCCTATGGCACTCCAGAATGTAGAAGGCTGTTTGATGTTCATCCCACCGACAAATTAGTGGCAATATTCTCCATCAACGAGCCCGCATTTATACGAAGAAGCTCTACACGACATACATGAAACATCCGATCAGTACCAAATCGTTACGAAGCCACGCTCGGCAATTCAGGTTTGAAGAAATGTAATGCTCACGAGGTTTTGGAAAAGGGAGGGTGCTATATTTCATCTCGGCAGTCTAATCCAAGATTTTCCAAACGGGGTGTGCGTGAAGTTAAGACAGAAGACAATTAGAGGTTTGCCTGCAGAAATCTCTCCGAAAATTGATAAATTGTGCAGTAGGAAGCAACCTCATCCTCATAAGATTGACAGTGTTACTTTCATATTGTTAACTATTATAGTGCCTGTATTTGACCTGGGTATGTCAACCGCAAAAGTTAAGTCTGGAGAAAGTTAGGAAAACGTCTGGAAATTTATATTCAAAATTGTGCAGCAACCCTGGGCAGGGCATAAACACCAAAATCTCGGAGTGTTTGAAGTAATCACCCGCAGATTCTTCGAAGAGCTTACTAACGATCTTTTGTCGCTGGCTGTTTTGCCATGAAAGCTGCATAACGCCGATATCCTGTAAAGCAAAAGTAATTTCCCTCCAAGCACGATGCAGAACCACTTCAATAATCGTCTAAAATCACGTGAGTACTTGAAAGAAATCACCTATTCTAAAAGGTATAGCAGGGTGTTTTAGGGACCCGATTCGGGTCTCTAGAATTGAAAATCGGGTCCCTAGAAACAGAGAAATCGGATCCCCACAGGTCCATACCGGCTACCTAACATTTTCCTTTAAAAAAACTTGGTATAGTGTGATGGTTGTTATTCGTTTTCTACGGCTAACCGTTGCAAGTATGTGAGCTTTCAGACCGGAAGCATTTGGAGGCAGCAAACCAGAGAGCGCATCAAAAGGATCATCTAACAGTGATAGCACATCGCCATTTATGAACTCCATCGGTGCATGTGAGACGCTGATGCTTGCATTAATTTTACATTTGTGCTTCGCTTGTGCTCTGTTGTATTGCAAGTGGTTCATGCCGACGCCCCCACCCAAACGTTGTCAAGGAGTGTTGTTGAACACTGGCCGCTAATGCGGGTAAGCGTAAATCTACCACCGTTATACAAGTCTCGTTTTCTGAAGTTCTGCAATGTCATGGCAACTCTTCCTGTTAACAACAAACAGCTCCACTGTCCGTTTGGTTCCATGCGTGGTTTCGCGTGGGCAGCTGACGACAAATCATATGGTGGGATTTTCTCTTCACAGAATTTTCCCAACCCCTTTTCAGCTGCGACAAGCTGAAGACCAACAAAAATTCCACAGTGGATTTTGTATGCTAATCGCTAGACCTGCAGTCGTGAGACTTCGCCACACTGTTGAATGTTTAGAACGCCTTTTGGACATTGTGATGCTGGTCTTTTGTAGAGACTTATTTCCAACTTCGGCATGACTGTTTTACCAGGAGTTGACAGATCCAAAATATTATGCCAGCCGTTATTCTAGTGTATTTATATTACTTTCTTCAAAAATGGCACCTGGGTTAATAAATCATCAGAAATGTTCATGCATTTTTTCCAGACATTGACGCACCTCAGAAATGACCAACTTTTTTCAAATGTAGTTTTAAAGTTAATTAGTTTTTTTCCTGCTGCAGCCTTTATCCGCTGTATTGGCCAATAGCAGCCCGCTGATGAAACATTTCTTGGTTCTGGCCTTTGTTAGGGTTCGTTTGACCGATTGGCCACCATCACCCGTCCTTCCATTCATAAAGAAAACAAATTTTTACTACGCTGGCAACAGCTTGCAGTGAGGAGAAAAGGTCGTGTCGGTGACAAACCGCTCAACTTCGTCCACTCGCTGTGAAACGGGTTGACACAAGCCTGCGACAGGCGACGACCGAAGAAGCGTAAGATCGATATGAAACTGGCAATTTTGACACTATGTACTGAGCTTGCCAGTGCGCCTATCCGCTTTTCAATTTTTAATGAAGCAGACGCTGTTGCGTTTCTTAAGCTGAAGTGGTTTTAATCGCTCGGCGTGATTCACTGCATAATCACTTGCCAGAATTTTCGCTGGTCACCTGATGCGCGGATTATCCGCTGGCGCATACAAAAACATCATTTGAACTCTCATTGAAGTGGTGTTGAGAAGGCGATTGAAGGATTTATTCGAAACCCTCTTCCCCGTCAATGGAATAAGTTACTTTGATATATCGCTTGCTGGTCAGATACTTTCGAAGAACAAAGCGGGCGACCATCGCGTAGGTGCGCTTTTGCGAAAAAATCTAGTGTTTCGTCGGTGGCGGAATCGCCGTGTCGCACAAAAGAATTTTTTGTCTGAATTCTCGTCACGCAGATAACATTTGTTTGCGCTTGGCCCTGACATCGCGACGACCTTGCAGTTGTGCTATCTGCCACGGTTGTTATGGCCATTTGACGCATCAAAACTCCTTGGATTCTCTCATGTTCCTTACCGCATTTTCACGCAAATTTCACGCAGAGTAAGTTGGCCGTGGCCATCGTTTGCGGATTACGTTCAACCGGTTGCAACGGAGCATGCAAAACATCAGTAGAGACCTAACACTTAGTGTTTGACTTTGGCCCGTTTGGACGGCTTGCAATAGATTGTGATTTGTTTGGCCCGAATTGGTGTACGGGTATTGAAAACACGCTTAACCGCCTTCTGGAATCGGATTTTGATTGGTACGTTGCATACCACAAGCGGCTTGTCAGCTGCATGCTACTACATTATCAAAAAGTTACGATGGCCATAACAGTGAACTTTTTGATTGGCGCCGATGGTTTTAATCAGCCTAGCTACGCTACTCCGTCATTTTTTCCCGGTCGGCCCTGGGACAATCGTCATCAAGTTACTGAACCTGCAAAGTTTGAGTAGGTTCAAAAAGTGTTAAGTTTGAGCATTTCGCATAGATGTACTTTCGCGGCATATTCTACACATTGGCGGCATATTCTACACACATGCTCCCCACAGGCAACAAGCTGCTGAGATACATCAACAGGTTATATCCTGCCACAGCGGTGTGACCCAGTCAAGCGCGATCGGCATGCAAGTACTGACAAGAGAGAACATGTTTTCTAAACCAATGTTTAAAAGTCGATGCATCCGCATCGCTACGAAGTTTGTCGATAAGCGCTACTTGAGAACAAGCTCGTAGTCTGTCCGTCGTCTTAAACGTCATATTCATCTTTCGCTACGCCATAAACGTTGGCCCCGATCTTGTTTGTGTTTTATGACGTCACTGTTAAAGCATTCTCCGAGCGCTAACGCGCGACCTCTGGCACGAAATCGGGTTTTATCACGCCGGCTTAATGTGCTGTGTATTTATTTATTTACTCGCTCGTTCGCGCAGTCCCGTTCATCCTCTGCTTTTGAGAAAGTTGCGCAAGTCGCCACCCCGACGGCCGAATCGGGTCGGACTCCATTCGCTGCGCTTACTTTCCCTATAAGTTCCATCTCGCCTGGCTGGACTCTATCGCTGGTCATTATTTGTGACAGGGTCGGGCTGTTACCCATCTTGCTAAATTGCCAATGTTTTGGGTTTGGTCATGTGCTTCGTGTTTTATGCTGCTAAAAGCTAGAGCTACAACCTAGGTTTAGCAACAATAACTGCTATTTCGTGATTCAAAGGAAAAATACTGTGCTGCAGGCCTACTCAAGTGTAGGTTTGTTGACACATTGTAGGATTTCTTTGGATTTTAATAATTGCAATGCGCTAACTTTTCCACCCAGTCTGGGTTCTTGTTTTACGATTGTTAGTCGTATCTCACGGTGAACAACCGAGCAACCTCGAATCTTTTAATTTTTTCTCCACGATGAAAGTGCCCGGCACAGTGACGATAATGATTCATACACTTCGGTGTTTACTGCGCAATGCGCAACTTTTTTCGCTGGTTTTCAGTTAATTTGTTAGATTAGTTTATCCGGTTGCTCTGCGATTCAATGCGCGATTTCGCTTCTACCGTACCCAGAATCATCAACAGTTACCGAGGGTTTGAAACCAACATGAAAGACCCGATACCTTTCCAGCAGTTGCCGTACGTGTTTCGCAACTTGGAAAAACATAGTGCTATCACTAAGGCCAAGCGCGATTAAACAGCAGACAAAAACGACAGGTTAATAGTGGGAACGCCTTAGTATACGTACCGTCGTGTATTTTTCATCTGCGTTATGAGCAATCGGTCAACAGAACTCCCGAAAACAACCAGTCAACTCAGAAAAAGGTTTGAGTAAATTCAGTTGTGTGTCACATCACAAGTGCAATGCGTGGTATATCTGGTATTTGATTGATTTAAGTTATACCGTCGCTTGACCCTGCTGGTCCTTGTCGGAAGATGCAGTGAAAGTACGGGAGTTCGCATTGTTTGTTGCGAAACACTTCGCGATGTTTTTTTTGGAAAAAATCTTGCTCGATTCGTTATTCTTCACTGCTTGCCTTTAGGCGTCTGTTTTTCGAGGACATCGTGTGCTTAAGTTGATCTATGTTTAAAATCCTGATGTACAGGAGATGTCGCTTTTAAGGTCAAGTACCTTTTCCTAAAAATCGTTCTGATTTGATTCGACCTGAGCTGTGTGCTTGGTAATATGACTTAAAAAATTCTGCTAAAATTCTTTTCAGAAAGCTACTCCTAGTGATGAAACAAAATTGATGCAACTCTTGATGAGATGAGCCTTTTTTCAGTTCCAGTTGTTTGTTTTACTTGCGGTGTTTTGCCAGTAGCGCGTTACATTAAATCCGCCTAATTTGCTGCTTGGTGTATCATTCGTAAGTAAAAGCCTTCGCCCTTCAGTTAGGTGTATCTGTGTCGGTTGTTGCATGATTCAGGTTGCTGAGTAAACTATTTAAAACCAGTTGTTAAAATATGAAGAAAGGAAACTTTGATTATGTAGATAAATTTGTCTTAGTCATATGTGATTGTAATTGTGTTGACATTTGTGACCTCGCATAAAAAGCTCTTCAATCTCATAACGTTTATCTGAGCATGGGCGGTTTTTCGGATTCTTGTTATAAGTTGGCAGGGTTTCTCGTAATTTTTTCCTTTTTTGCGTTTTTTCATGTATAGAATCAAAGCTGACTTGGATTGGTGCTTCAGGACTTTTGCCAGACTTTTCAGTGACTTGGTGATTGCGCAAAATTGACATTAGGCGTATAGTACTTCAAAAAACGAGAGTTTTTGAAAAAAACATTACGTAAGGCCCTATCCAGGTAAAAAAGTGCGACGATCCTACGTTTCTTGAAAAATATCGTTGCTTAAAGATTTTCGAAGTTGATTTGACATAATTGCAAGTTACTTTCTCATCGCCTAATTTACTAGTTTTAATCCAAACCTTTCTGTTGCTTCCATTGCTGATTCAACGACTTGATACAAACACGTCTGGTTCCACTGAGCGTTGCTAACCTTTGTTGTGGTGCCCACGGTCACTTCTCCATTTACTACGGTAAGTACGTCCAGGCCTAAGTTTTTTTCGGTCATAAACGGAATTTTTTTTAAATGGCCGAAAAAAATTAAGTCAATTCGATCACAATGTCGAAAATATAGATTAGTGAATACTGTTAAGGCGAGTTTTAATAATAGTATGGGACAAATGACCGAAATGTCTCAGCGAAAAAAACCAGCTCCAGGTCGTTTGCAGTTAACTCCGCCGATCACTACTTTCTCAGTGTTGCAGCATTTAACGTAGCGCCGTTTGATTTTTACTTAGTTACCCGATCGGCCCCAGCTGCGCAAATGAATGCAGCAAAAATCAAAAACTCGTCCTTAGCGCTTGTCTTTTGAAGCGTATTATTCACCAAAAGCTGGCTTGACCAGAACAAAAGTGACAACAAAAGTGAAATCACGCAAATGTATGGGCTTTGTTGGGAAATTGAGGTTTTTGAAATTGCTGTGACCGAACGCACTTTATTTCGGCATGCATGCGATACGCATTAGCAACTGACACTATTGCTGATGGAAAATTCAAAGATGATGAAATTGCTGTTGTGATCAGTCATCAGTTAGATTGGGATAGTTTCAGCCGTTTCTTCGTACATCTTCTTACATGATTTTTAAGATGCTCGTCGTCTCTTTCATACTGGATGTTTTTTTAAACAATGTGTAGAACAGTGAAACGACCGTTGTGGCCACTAAGCTATTTTTGTTTCAAACATTGAATGGAAAATTTTGAAAAAAAAAACACCAAGGCCACAGCAAAACGCTTAACAAAAGGTTATACAGTCAGCAGATCTTTTCTACCTGTTCCAAGAATGATTACGAATAGTAATTTGCAAAGACTGTAAAGATTACGCTTCTGCATTATCGATTTAACAGCTTTTTTAAATTCCTGTTAATGTTGTGGAAACTGTTTTCTTGGAGTTGTGTGCAGCGTAATAGCTTCTGATAAACAAAAATGCCCCTCTCACGCGGTAAGGCCAGCGTTGGTTCACTTAAATCTTTCACCTATCATGCTTCAGTATGTGTAGGAACCTTGTGTCTACTCTGAAGTTGTTTGCATTTCCGAACTATAGTTTGCATGTATCTGTCTATTAAAACTGGTTCATTCGTTTTTTCGCTGCAGTGTTCTATTAAACATTGACAAAGACTCGCAACGTTACAATCGACCATGAGTATGCTTTGAAATTTAAGTAAGTCAAACTTTATTAAGACAAGGTCGATGCCAATCTGCATTTGAAGGCGTATATTTGTTAAGCGCTTGTGCAGGCAAAATAAAGTTCTCGTGCAAATAACTTCGAATTCTCTCATGGTCGCAGCCCAGTTGCCGTTACTAGCTGTTTTTTGACAGATAACAGACCTGCAGCCTAAAGAAAAAAACTTTTGCCTATTTGCTCGCACCCGTTCACGTTTAGTGCCTGCCATCCGACTTGTCCGGATGAAGGGCATCCGTTGGCGGATGCTCTGCTTTTTTGTGTCGAGGGAATTTTCGCTCGGAAACGTTTTCCTCCGCCTATGCACATGCTCAACTGTGGTTGCTAGTTGTAACTTGGAAATGCTGTTACTTTAAAGATTTAAGTTAACTCATTAACAGTTTTGTTTCTTGATTTCCGCTGTCTGTAAGAGGTCAGTAGACTTGCTAACTGTTGAGGAAACATCTCACATCTCCAAGTTCCCAATTTAGCTGTTTACAAGCTTTAAAACCCATTGGAAGTTTAGTATTAAAGTTTTATTTGCAGGTCAGTAATTTTTTTAAGTTGATAAGTTCTAGTAATCGAAAGTTATTGTAAAATCAGTAGTTCCGGATTAGGGCATCTAAATCAGCGAAAGGATGTTTGTCGGAATGCGTTGTTTGTGAGAAATGACCAGTGGTACTGTCCGCAACGCCTTCGTCTCGATCTCATGTGAGCTGAAAAAAATTTTGACGTCGTACGGCAACTCTGACGTAGAACAATGCTCGACTGCGCCCCGCCTGCCGTATATGGGGAATCAGACAGGTGAGAATGTGCCAAATGTAGCGTTTCAAGGTGTCGCACCAGATTTGTGCTGCTTTTTTCGGTGAAATATATGCGAACATTGGCGCCAATAATTTACTCGCGGAAGCAGCCTGATCAGTTTTCGCAGATTGAGCTCCGTAACTTAAGGAAACTGACATGATCTGCGCCAACCTTGACGAGGTGTGAGATGTAAAACAATAGCTCTCTGTTTTGCTGTGCTACATGAGATTTTCTCACTTTCTACTTCGTTTTTTCAAAATCATTGCCTTAAGAATCACCGTCTGGTCTGACTTTTAAGCAGGCAAGCAGCATTCTTAAAACACGGAACGTTTTCGATAAGAAAACATTGTAGGTCTGAAGTCGCTCTAGTATCAAACATACGTTTCAAAATGCGAAAATTTACAAGATGTTTAGAATAACACGCTTGTTTTCAATACTCCACATTTTGAACATGTTGTCACCTGGGTTTGCTAAGGTGATTTAAGTTACATGCTCACACAAGGTGAAGCAAGTGATTTGTAAAACAGCCGGTCATATCCAAGACGTTTTGAAGAACAGATTGCTTGTTATGGGATTCTCAATTTTGTTTTTCAAGGATCGCCGGATGTCTGCTTCGTTTTTAAATAGTTTTTCGATTTTTCAAGATGCCTCTTCTTGTGCACTAGCGCGGAGGTAACCCGGTAACCAAAGCAAAACAAACATCAGCTTCTAAATTTAGGGAATTACGAGCATTTATGCCTTGCCAGACGATTTTTTTCCAAGAAACAATTGTTTGTTATGAAAGAACACGAACATTCATCAACAATGTCGGTGGCTTAGCAGGAAGAATGTTTTTGAAGACGAACAGTCCTTCTTCCAATTTGCCATTAAAGAAAAAATTTTTCCTCTCTTTCAAGTTAATTGAATTACAAAAGTTTTTTCTCAATTGTTTTGTTCGTTTTTTCCATTTCGCTGAAGTTTTAGACGATCGTTATTTTTGCTTATAAATTTTCTAAGGTGTCGTAAGTAGTCAGTGGTTTTCATGACATGCATGATAATAGTTAACTATCTGAGAAAGAAGCAAATCACGATGGGGAATATCATAGGCTTTGATTGAATACATTGAACTGACAAGCATCGAAATAAACAACTACCAATCTCGTAACCTAGGTATTGCAATCGCGCGTTGTGATAACAACCATTACAGCCCGTCTTTTAGCGAAAACGAGTGTCTGTCAGTGATTTTAGCATTTCGTTGTCAGGCGTTTTTGTTTGTCTTTTTCCTTGAGCGCTTACAGGGGATGCTTTTTTGTAACAGTACTAATATGGCGTCTTTTTCGTTCTGCGTGTCCACAGTGGTGCAGTCTGGAAGGTTTCTCGATGAATTTTCAATGCATTTAGCATCCCAGCGAATAGCGGACTAATTTGCCTCATGAAAAGTGCATGAACCCAACCGGTCATGTTTATCGTCGTTTGTGCTGCTTTTCATTTGTTGCTGTCACGCTGTATTTAGTGTATAGTTTCGGATTCGTCAAACAACTACAGGACTTTAAATTTACTGCATTGTTATTGCAAGAACTGTTCTTTTCGGTACGTACGTGAAACAATAAATAGACTGCATAATGCATTTCTGGATTTCATTCCTTCAAATTAAATAAAGTGCTGTAGTAAGCCCATGGTGCAAACGCCTTTGTACGTCGGTCTCATCTAGATGTCCATTGCGTTTTAGCATGGTTAACTTGTTGAACTGTTGATTACTATATCCAACATATGTGACGAAAAAATGTGTACAAAAATGCTTTTCATTGTTCTTTACTCCTGGTTGGGTTAGTGATCCCCTGTTGTGCGCTTTTAAGATGCTTTGGAAAGTTCGCGTGTTTTCTGAACGTTGAAGGCTGCGTTCGCAATCAGCATCTTCGATCCACTGTTGCAGAAATCTTTGAACATGTTTCAAAAACTGAGCTCCTTTTGTGCCACTTCTCCTTCCGCAACACATTATGTCAAACACCGGAACAGAGGCGTCCACTACTGAGCATTGCTTCCGCACAAGGGCCGAGTAGAGGCGGATGCTGCACAGTCGTTTTGGCCCTTAGCATCCGCCCAACGTGTTCTTGCGCAATCCTGCGTGAGCTGACCAGTGCTTGCTCAGCAAGCCCACGTGATATTTCAACAGAACTGTAACAGTTTCAAGACCCGGATCGTGTCGCCTGGCCCCAATGACCAGGCGTTTGTTCTGGTATAACTGCCTGGTGACCCACATAATGCAATGACCATTCGTCCTTTCATCGGAAGTGGCCAATACGGCAGTGCCCGTTGTAACCATGACTGGCCATGTTACTGAAAAGTGCGAAAGGTCGCCTTTGTACGGCTGTCCCTAAGAACCTTCAACCGGGAATTCCAATAATGTCACTAAAGTAAAGTATGTCCTGTGCTTTGCTTCCGATCAGAGTTACATTTCCGCGATTTTTGTGTGACCTTTTGCAACTGACAAATTCCCGCAGTTTGTGGCGGATATAATTGCATGCAAGGTGTAGGGCTTGCGAATAATTGGTTCGTTGATAAGTGATTAACGATGCTAGTCTTGCGCATTCCGTTATAGCCTGCCATCCATGATGTCAGCTCATACTACCCAGGACAAGACGTGTTTGAATATTTCTTTTCAAAACGCAACTCAAGAAAAATTTGTTGTTAGCAGAACTTGAAAGGATGTGGAGGTGGTAGTCGTCGGTTTAAATTCACACTACGTTGTCAAAAATTTGCGAAACTGATCGCATTCAACGACTAGACATTTGCGTCACTGCTCTCGCTGCTGTGGTTATTGCGAAACGACTCGTGATTGTTGAGCCAGCGCTGATTTCTTTCTTCACTCCGCCCACGCTAGATGATGTTGATTCTGGCCGCTTTCTCTTCCGTTCGTCAACTTGCTTCGCCTTGAACGCACGCACACCGTTTTCATTATCAGCGCGATGGATTGAACCCAAAACCCTGACTTCATTGGCTACGTAAGTGGTTGACGTTTCAACGGAACGCGTGTACTGCCAAGTTGTACGTTACCTGGAACAGCATGCTTCAGTTAAATTTGCGGTTTTTTGTTGCTAATGTTTTCTCGGTGTCCGTGATTACTGAAATGGCCTGTGCTCGAATTTGAAAAAGTCAAATGCTTTGTTTATTATGTTCTCATTTAACATAACTGCGTCGAGAAACTCGTAAATGCAACGGTTCTGTGATTGACCACAGCCAGCGAATACGCGACTTCTGCAGTTGCCTTATCAGAAACAGAAATACATTGGCTTTATGTTGCCAGCATACGCATTTAAAAAAAAAAACTGAATAACTGTGAGTATAGCTTGCGCTTTGTCGAAACAAATTTCGCTCATCCGTGCTCTGTTGCGCCTGGTCAGCCTGCTGTTTTAATCGCGGTCTGTTTCATTACAGCGATGAGCTAACAAAGCGCACGAAACGCAAATTTCTCTTACTGTGGTTATTATTTAACTCTGCAATTCAGCACCCTATCCTGGTAATTTAAGTTACTTGCAGAGCAAATTGCAAAATTAAACAGATCGCTTCCCACCTCCGCTCCTCAGTTCCTCATTGTAGCAAGATCGTGATTGCCAAACCAAAAGAAATCAAATTAACCGTAGCTGAATCAGTCGAAGAAGAACCCAGGCTTCGCCATAACAATGACTTATTTGGAGTAGCAAGTTCATATGTGACTCCAGTTTGCACGTCACCTGTCCTTGGAGTATTTTCAGACCTTGCTGCGACGTTCAACCGTCGTCCGCCGGCAGCGATCAACGGAAGGCACTTAAAATTACAATTACATCTATTCCCGAACTCCACTGAAAACCAACCCTAGTGCTGATCACTGCGGAATTGTAATGAAGCAGCTCATCATGCTTTTCTGACCGCGTTCAGTATACACCGGATCGTGCTGTTATTAGTTTTTATTAGCTTAAGCATTATTGCCATGCCACGTACTAAATGGCGTGAGACTTCGTGGCGAATTAGTGATGATATCTTCATGCAGGAAGCCTTCGATCAGTTCACCGGATCTCCGGTGCACGACTGAACGCTCATTGCGATGGCAGTCCGTTCATGGCGCATTTTAGGTCGCTTATTGCAACCGCTTTCCTCGCAAATCTACGCTGACATCAGCATATATTACGTGTGTTTCGCGTACTCGCGCAAAATTAGACACGTTGCTGCTGTGCACGCGAATAACTTCACGCGTGCTGCAACAAAAAGCGCGTGACAAGCACTAGGTTCGGGTTTTCTGACGAGCTAAACATACCCGCATAGTCGTATCTCCTCGCAGGGCGTTATGGCGTTTACGAGTGGTTTTGAAAGCAAGCTTATTAAGTAGATATTGTTGTCGTG
>JGI24159J19872_10000883_pt1 | contig 30412 bp, 14 predicted proteins | sample Ectturendosymbi4_FD_19872 | JGI IMG/M metagenome (IMG submission 19872)
CATTCTCCTGCCTGTTTCTCAATGAAAACCACGAGCTGAGCAGGAGCCATTCGCGCCAAATTGATTTGTGTCGTCAGGGCTTGCACTCGTGTGATCTCCTCCCGTGCTGGCTTCGGTCAAAGGTTGCTTCCGTGGCTTACAAGTGAACCTACATGCACCAACTCCTTTTGCACAAATTGGTCAAGGTTACCTTAGGAGGGATCTTTTTGTGGGAAGTTTGTTACACCTCAGGTAACCATGGGTCGATTTGGGCACATTTTTGTTCCCCATCGAAAACTTCAAAACTTGTGCAGATTTCGATAGGACTTCCCGAAAGAGCGTCTAAAAAAACGCAGCTACTGAAAGAACCAGCTTTCTACGTGAACGTTAACAAATTTATAATTCAAGTAGAAGAACCGTTTGCCCAAATTGGGCAGAGGTTACCTGAACAGGGTTAATAAATTGCAAAGTATGGGTTCATATGACTTTGTAACTGCAGATAAATTTGGAAAAAATGGTTGGCCCCTTTTTGGCCCCCTGTCTTAGAATTTGGCTCTTTTCTGGACAAGATTTGGCCCCTTGGCGAAAAGTAGATATGGCAACCTTGCCTGTGAGTGTGGCACAGAAGAACAAACCGTCGACCATGTTGTCCTCCAATGTCCTATCCATTGACCTCCCCATGAACTGCATGGCCTGACAGTTCTGGACGATGAGACAATCGAATGGCTGCTCAACATCTGCCCCGAGATCTAGTGCGGCCAAGCAGTGGTTAGAAGAACTGGCTCAAAAGAAGAAGAAGACGACAAGTCAACTTATTTTCAGTCCAAAGCATCCACTGAACGTAAAGTATTACAAAGTTCGCTTGCTTGCTTTAAGGTCCCACTATTTGTTCTGCTGCATTGTGTTTCAACATCAGTGAAATTGAGGAAGAATTGCAAAGATTTGGGTTTTCGTTTCCCAGTATTACAGTAGGTCTAAAAATGTAAACCCTAATGCGTTTTTATTCACGTTAAACCCTTAAAGCCTACAAACTTCCAAAAATTGAAATCATCTTTTATAAGGCATAATTTCTTATTTTCATCAAACAAGTACAATGTGTGCATTCTCTGTATTTTAATTGGCACAGAGCTCTAAATTTTGGCCTTTTCCGGAGCTAGGAGTCTGCAAACAAAAATTACAAGGTTAAATTTGTTGTCACTGAGGAATAGACTTTGCGAAAACAATATTTTACTCCTCTCACCAATTGTCAAACAGCAAATTTCATGCTGTTGTATATTGTTATCTCCACGACGTCACATTCAAGATTTATTTCCGCATAAATAAAAGTAGAGGGTTACGTTGGGGCATTCCAGATCCACTCCCCGAAAGTTTCCTTAGCATAAGAGCTTCACAAGAATAAAGACTTTTCTGCAGCAAATTCGAAACTTAGAAATACTGCTAAGTTGACATGAACACCACTATTCATGCATGCGGAATGCAGAAAACCTTAGTACAAGAGCTTTGGAAAACAACCGCCTCTAACTTCGGCGTATAGTCAGACACGACGACATATTTTAGTTGGTATTCGCTTCACAACGAATACTCCGTGGTGACTGGACAACTGGAACATTTGCTCCACAGCCAATCCAACTGCAACACGCTTAAAAAGACTCAATGAAAAAGGCACACAAAAAATGACGCTTCGCTGATCCGTAATAAATGAAATCAAATGCCGGGTCGCAGTGAGGGGATGGCAATAGGGGCACAATGCCCTGGGGGCCGAATCACTTGAGGGCGCCGAAAAGTCCCAACAATGTCGTTAGTACTTTCTTCAATACAGCACATTTGCTCCCAGGGGAGGTCAAACTTGTTCCTTGCCCCGGGCGCCATTTAACTTCGGTATGCCCCTGCTCAAATGCAACACAAAACAAACATGTCAGTCACTGCAGACTCAAAAAATGTCAAGCAGCATAAAAAGTCTCTCAAGGTTAAGGAATATTGGTTTGAAAAACAGACTTGGTGTTAAATTGCGTTAAATGGTGTTCATATCATGTTGCGATAAATACACATACCGATAATCCTGTGTGATGTTTGTGGGAGTACTGTCTTGGTCATTTTAAACATTTTCTTTGTCAGTTCATATTCATACATTTCGCTGATTGGAAAAATCTGAGCTTCGTAATATATTTTTTATAGACATACGTCACTCCTTTAAAATTTGACAAGATACTGTATTCTCTATCATTCAATTTAATTTTGTTGGCTAAAGCTGGAGCACAAAACCTTCCCAAGTTAAGACCCCCTACTATAAATGGCTGTAAATGTTTGAAAAACACGCCGAATGCAATATCCTGACATTGGGAAAAGGATATAAATAAAATTACTGCCAGTAGCTAATTATTTCCGTACATGTGTAGTGTGAGCAAACAGAATAAACAAGTTTCTTTTTGGGTTATTTTAATTAGTTTGAAGTCATAAATATTCTTGCAACAGTTATGATGACGTGTCAAAACTTTAGACACAGAATTATGAACGCTTTAGATGGCTTCTTAACATTTCGATCGGAAGCTCGTTGTAAACCAACACTTTAACTATCTCCACATCTACCAGCACCAAAGCGAACTCTCTGAACACGAACAGAAAGTGTTTCTTAACGAAACATCACCATGGCGAAATAGCTGAAACACTTTTATTTAAGAAAAAAAACGCTACATAAAAAAGTTTTCAAGTTGAAATCCGTAAAAACTGCTTTCGGTGGAATGCAAAATACAAACCCAAACAATTCCAGCATCAGCGTACAATATCTGGTTTTGGTGACGTCTTTCGTTGCTTCATCGTCAGCCCCTCCATGTTCAGACAATATAGACAAGTACAACATTCTGAAGGCATCCTTGCTGGCAGGTTTTCGTGAAATGTTTTTGAATAAAGTCACAAAACTCAAACGTCACTTAGCTTTTAGCCTCAAACGTCTTTTACCTCTGAAGCGTTGTTCAAAATTCCAACATATTTTAATTTTTTTGGCAGCGTGTCAAAACATCTTTTAGCTTTTGACACTGTGTCATAAAATTTGCTTAGTTTTGTTTGGAAAAGAACTAGTGCCAGAAAAAGATGCATGGGCACTTTTGTTTACCGATAACGAGTTTTCATTCTACATGCAATCCCAAAAACAAAGAGAAAATATGCGGTCAAGAAAAAAATCAAGGAACAGGTTTACAAAATGCGCATGCAACAACGAGCTTTGGAACAGTGAAACACATTATTGTTAACATTATCTAATATCATTATTTTCAACATATCATTATTGTTAACCTATGTATTATGATTAGTGTTAACATGTCATTATTGTTAACATATTTATTATCATTGTTGCTAACATATAGTATTTAATATTGTTAACATAAAGCGTAAAATTGTAACTTGTTACACAAGATACCTGAACCTGAATTGCATTAGATGACGTCAAGTTGATGGGACGAACGCAAGTACTTTATGACATCACAATCATCAACTGATTTGTTCAGCAACGCAGAGACGAAAAGGTGATTTAGAAATAAATTTCCGCTGACTGCCACAAACCCTAACTCCTTTAGTTGTAGTAGTAATAGTTGGTAGCCGCAAGGTTTGCCAGATAATGAATGCTATACAGCTTTGCTCCAAAGTAATTTGAAGGGGTCGAATTTCTACTTCTAACACACAGGAAATAGTTTGTGCCAATAACATCACTTTCGCAGCTACGTTTAGCACGGGCATGAGCAAAGCCATTTTCATTTGCTTACATCTTATTCATATTAGTTCACACAAGCAAGCCATCCGTCTGCTCCAGATCCAACCAATTGTCAAATTTTATATTCTAATGCGACCAGCTAGTCGAAAAGCTTGTCCAACCTGCCTGCTCGTATGTTCAAAACACTCAAAATTTTGTGGATTTGTTTCAAATACAGTAAATACGTTCTGTTTCCTTGCACCTGGCCCAGGCGAAAGAAAGGTAAGATGGGGTGGCGCCATGTTTTAAATCGGTCAATCATTCAAACTTAAAAAAGTGTTCCCAATCCAAACTTGTTCCTGACAACCAGTGTTCTCTTTAAGACAATTTTACTCTGAGCAAGATTTGTTTTAGTGAGCATGAATATTTTAACGCTGAGTTAGCAGAGGCCTCAATAAATTACAAACTTTGTGAATTACCAGAATGAGTATGAAATCTTATCAAACTATGAACAACAAAGCATACATATAAATTCAGATAGCTTCTAAAAGGGCCACGCGCTATTCTCAGAAGCGTTCTGCTTCTGTCTAAAAAATGTTAAGCGTTTTTACTTGCAAATTCGGAATCTTGCAAATGCGCGAGAATGAGATTTCACTGCGCAAATAACCTGGTGGCACTAAGCATTTTCACACCGAGAGGTAGCATTGCTGACCACGTCTGTGATTACACCGCAATCTACCCTGACAGACGTGTTGTCACTGCAACGTTATCTTAACATACTAAAGCAGCAAAAAAACATAAACCTCGGTTGCAATGAACAAGTGGTGTCTTAATTCTGAAGCAGTTTACAATCAACAATGCATTGCGTGGTGCTGCCATTGAATCAGCGCCAATGCAGGAGTCACTACGAAAGCATAGCCACACGGCCGCCGGCGCAAGCTAGCGGAGATGGGCTCTGTGTAGACCACTCGTGACACTCTGCAAGGAGTACAAAAGCGGGTATAACAAAATTGGATTTAACTGCAAGTTGCGTTGCGTCATACCATTCTTTAAGACTTTGAAGTTGTTTGGAGTGCAAAGAAGCTTCAATCGGCTGTTAACAATTATATTTTGGAGTATATCAGATGAAAATGAACATGTTTAGAAAACACATGCGCATAACATATCAGCTCCGCTGTTGGTTGCTCCCTTGAACTTGTCCTACAAAGTTATGCCTGGCAACTGTTACGTAAAAACATTTTGTCTTGTCACGAGTAAGTGGAGTTTGTCTTTGGTCCCACCTTTAGCCCCAGTGGCACAGTATCAAAAAGAACAACTTGTTTTAAAACTAAATGTGTATCCTCTCAATAGTAGTGGTTGTTCAAAAGGTTTTTGAGCTGATTTCAAGGATACGCACGGTAAAACACGCATTTTAAATAAAAGTGGTTAAGTTTGAGGAATAATCAAAACCAAAATCATAATAGTTTTGAAGAGCAATAGCGCCATATCTCTTGCTTTGCTAAAACAACTACGTCTCTTCGTGAAATCCGGATCTTCCTGTTTTCACAGATAAGCTGTTGTCAACTGTCGAAAGTTTTGTACGATGGCTTTTTCTTTTAAGTCGCTGGTTCTATATTTCAGTTTCCAACAGTACGCTTTGCTCTGAGCATTTCCATAAGCAAAGTGTTTTCCATCACGTTGCCGTTTTGGTGGTGAATAGACAGAAATTGCTCAATCTGAAGAGCTAGTGAACGAACTTCAGACAGCCGGAACAAGAGTTTGCCAATTCTGAAAAACATGTTTAACTTCTTTTAGGAAAAGTATTTTTGTTTGTTCCTTTCCACCAATTTTCAAATCCTGAACACATTTTTCATTCAGAGCTCCTTTTACTTGCATCACTTATCAAAATACATTCTACGAAATCTTCCAACAAATCATTCTATCACATATTTTTTTCTGTTTTTAAGTCGTTTAAATCACATGTGGTGCTGCAAGGTGTAAGACTGTATGTCCGATTTGTTTTCATACACAGATTATGCACATGCACAGATTAGCACACTGCTTACTAAACAGAGTATAACAAAACAAATTAAATATCGTTTAATTTATATGTACTTTACTGCAACGTTCTCACCGATTCTTAACGCATTAGTCAAAACCCAGTTTTAAATACTGGCATATTTCATTTTTTATTGTGTTTTTCAACAGAACCTGCCATTTTACCATACACACGAGTGAAGTTAAAGTGAGATTTTGGTGTAAGCAATTGCCACCAGCGAATGCCGATGCGTTTTGGATTCCAGTATCCGATACAATTTTTTGTTATTTATGATCGTTCCATCGCACGGTTGAGGTCTAAGTAAACACCTGTAGAACTATTTTCGCTACTTGCGTTTGTGGATGGCTGACGATTTCATACATAACTTTACCCATCAGTATATGCTCTAGGAATTATGCCTATTTGCTCTGTAAGGTCTAATGGAAATACCCACTGTATGCTTTCGTTCAAGAATTAAACTCTCTTAGTTGACTTGGCCTTGCTTTTCCAAACAACGTTGTGGTCTGGGTGAGATACATATTAAGCTATTTCTTTTGAGTCCCTGGGCTTCGTGTTTGCTAAGTGTCAGTTTTTATTATTGCATTGCCTTGCTTGCTGAATAACTGTGGCGTAAACAGTTGCAGTTAAACACAGTGCGACGTTTGGCAACCCATAGTTTACGAATTGCTGCACAACCAGTATATCCACCAAACTTGAGGTTGAGCAGCTCAATAGGCGTATGAGTCGTGGGTTCAGGGTGAGCTGCAGATCCAAACTATTTTGTTATTGGCCAAAAATCATTTTGAACATGCAAAAAAGATATTTTTCTATCGAAGTCGTAATTTTTGATAAAAACTTTTGTCAATATTTACTCTATTATGGGACTATTGGGACGAAAATTGCGGTAGATGTGTCGTTTCATTATTTATAAAAGTTGCGTTGTAAATTCGTTAAAAATCTACTTTTTGGGGGTGAACGTATTTTTCCGTCTTAACAGCCTCCCGGATATTTTGGCCGCCCTACGTCTGTGGAGCAGCTGCTTAAATAAATGCCTTTGTAAGATCCCACACGATGAACATCTTCCACGGACGCATATGCTATATTTATGAACACTAATGGCGTCAGCGATGGATAAGAATAGGTCTGCAGTAGACACAAGCTTTGAGAGCAAACTCTAACCTGTCTGGTTGGTCTGGATAGTTTTTGACGTCATATTCGCATAACGCTTCGTTGATCTTCTCCTGCACGTGGTCGATCTTGCTGCTGCGCCATTCTGTAAACAAACCAGCGTTTGGAGTCTCTATGCCAGCAAACTTCTGCTTGTGTGTGACATCAGCAGGGACGGATTTAGGGAGCGCGGGGCCCTAGGCCATCTTAGCTTTCGGGGCCCCACGCAGGTGTGACCTATTTGGTTGTTTGTCTGAAAAGCGTGAAAGTATGCCCCTTATGTGTAGTACCTACTTAAAAATCTATCTTTTGTTGTGCCGACCTTGGTTCTGCAATTGCCTTAGATCTTCAACAGAAATTAAAGCCTTTCCTACATTCGTCAGAAGAACAAATGGCATTACGATCTTTTCTTGGAATTTACAACTCGTTTGTGCAGGTCAGAAGTTCTCTTCGTTAAATTTCCGTGATTTCTAGCGTTTTTATTAGGTTTGTTTTTCTGATATATACATTTTCATGGGGGACCGTGTTGCCGCCCTCGAAAATATTGTCTGGCTGTCGATCTGATTATCTGTACGTAAGCTCCTTTTTTATAGTAATATATCTATTAGCCACATATTTTATGAACAAAACAAGCACAATCCATTCAGTGGACACAGGGCTTATTTATGCCGTTTTGAAGTTGTCATTTTCCAAGTAATACAAAATATAGTGTTTTAATCCTCTATGTCAAAGCCCGATTGTAAACAGCATGAATACATGTTTTGCACAGCAGCAAAGTATTGTCGCAACACCTCAGTTAACCATAAGAAGTAAGCCCAATGCAGACATGCTTTTCCCAGTAAAGCTCAGGAGAAACTGTTCTAGCTGATTTAACTAACGTATAGAGTTTCAACAAGTAATCTCTGTTTGCGAGAAATCTAGCAAAAACAACCAAACGTAGGATCCAATACTGACAATATTGCTTTTCATCGGAGTTTTGCAGTGCCTGGCGGTTTTGCGTTGTTGCGAGGTTTTATCAATGGAAAATTGAGCATCAATTAAGTACCATTTTCTTCTTTTTCATTTTTTTGCAACCGCTTTCATACAGACGGCCTGCATCTCTCTCACGCCCAGATGCACAATACTGTTGTGTTGTTATTGTACTGATAAGAGTCTAGAGTAGACATTTGCATTTCCTCTCGTTTCAAGGTAAATTGTGAAGTTATGCCTCTGCGCAGTTTCACAAATTTTTAGTTAATATTGAGCCGTCATAGGAAGAGTTACGAGGGGCCCCCAAAAGTGCGGGGCCATGGCCTATTTGGCTTATGCATAAATCTGTCACTGGACATCAGCGCAGTGTTTTTTTTGGAGAATGATAAGCTATTTGACTTCTGAACGGCTCAAAACGAGTCACTTCATTTGGTAACAAGCTGTTCATTGTTTAGCGTTTAAGCTTATTGCAGCAAACTTTATGCGTTATGATTGGTGTTTGCTTGAGACAGTAGCAAAGACAGGGCAATTACAATACGTTTGAAATCCAGTTGAGAACTTAAAAGCTAATGCTTAATTATCGAAGCATCTTCGTAGACAACACTAAACAAAAAAAACACAATAAAGCAGACTTTCATAGAAAAACAATGTTAAGCAATTTACCCAACACCATCAAGTTTAATAGAAAGGTCTAATTGAAGAGATTGAACTAGATCACACTCTCACCTGCGTTGAATACTATGAGGTACTTGAAGCAGACAAATTCGGCTTCATCCAATCTTAGCTTTCGAAACTTTTGTTCAATATCGAGCGCCTTTCTCACAATGCGCTCAGCCAGGAATGCGTCAGGCGGAAAGTTCGGAAGGTCACGTTGGAAGCGATGCCCAGTCACCAGGACGATGTCGCCCGAACGTTCGTTCAGCTGCAGCAAGTAAAGATGGGATCCAAGTTCCGGGTTAGAGATTAATCGTAGATTGTTCATCAATGAAAAAATTACAGATGCTACGCAGCGAAACTTACAGGGTTGAAGATCAAAGGCTTTCAAAAAGTAATTTGATTGACCTCAACGTGTTAAAATTCATATGGCCTTGCTTGGGTAATGGAGGCATATGCTTAGGATAAGCAGAAAACGGATGTGCTCAGTGTTACTCAACGTCTCTGGTTGAAATAATGTAGAATATAAAGACCGAAAGATCTGTTCATCTCTTATTTCTTATTTATTTAAATTACTATTTTGTCGGTTTCAGCATAGATGCCAAATTGCTAAAAATACGCAGCATGGGATACACAACACAACATAATAAGACATATTTATTGTTATCTCACCGATAACGGGTATAAGCAGCAACCTGTCCGCTATATTCTGTTGAAATTTGAAAAGATGTTGAAATGGTTTTCATATGAAGGTACTAGTGTAGATTTCGTATGAAATAGTTGAACTGTGGGTGTTGATGCTGAAGAAAAAATTAAAACTAGAGGTGCATTTCTTAACTGCTGATTATATTTTTTATATGATATGTTATAGTGATATTGTGGTTTTATGTGAAGTGTCACCAATCAGGCACCTAGCCAGGGCGAGAAATGGAGGCAATTCCCCCTAATTCCAAAACTTTGCCCCAAAATTTTCAGGTTAATCAAGACTTTGATGTATAAGCCAAAGAAGACTTCAGTGCAAATCAACAAAACTGTGCAAGAAACTTTTCCTACTTTAGTTTTTCGTCGAAGCTGCTCGAAGCAGTATGTTTTATCAATTGTCCTTGATCATTCAAACAGTATGTATAGAGTCAGCGTTAGGGAATTCATATTATAGGCGACCTTTACCTAAGGTTAGCTCTGTGTGGAAGTTGGTGATTATGAAATACAAACTTGTGTCTAACCGCTTGCAATCACCAACTACAAGTAATAACGTAAGACAAGGAGTAACGAGTCTCGCACCTGCTTTCGGCGCACCAGCTTGCTGTATCCCACCTAATACTGATGCAAGCTTCATTTCATGACAATCGCAATTTTTTTCTTAGAACTCTAACATGCTAGGAATAATATATATCCTTAGCTGGAGTGTCGGCCGTATCGCGTAGCCTCATATGAAAAACGTAGCTTTTTGTTTTTTTTATAGTTCTCAAACTGAATGCGTGCACGTGGAGGTGACATATTATATGCCTTGAAGCTCAAACGTTGGCTAACAAGGAATTTTCTTTCATGCTCTTCTTTGTTACACCGTAGCCACTGTTTGGCAACAATAGTAATCATTTTCGATATTCATTTGTGATGATTAAACAAGTATTGTGACGGTTCAATCGCAAATTCATGGAGCTTTAACGTTTTCAGCAATGATTTCCCATTACTGGCCGGCGAGTTTAAAAACTAACAGTCTAAAGGTTTTTCAACTTTCATCATTCCTTTTCATACCGGCTTTACCTCTGGGGAGGGTCATGAGGACAGCAGTCCTACGAAGTCTCGAAATACCTCACGGTTTTCAGCAATTTCGAGTAGTTCTGCTGGCTCCATACCAAACCACGCCAAGCCAGGTCGGAGAGGTAATTACGTCACCTCGTCCTCTTGGATGCATTTCCATCGGTGTAGCCAGTAGGACTGCCTCGCCAATCATTCCTGTGGGATATTCTGGTCACATGCACAAACCAACGTAGCTGGGATCTCCCGATTCGGAGTAGAAGTGGCTCAACAGTCAGGGATTGATGAATTTCACAGCTACGCATTTTCTCGCGACGTGTCAAGCCGTGAACTCTTGGTAAAAATCCCATGTCCGCCGCTTGCACTGGAGATAGCATTCTTTCAGTCATTAACCAAGATTCATCACTATAGGTGAGGATCGGAACAAAGACCGATTTACAAACTGACAGCTTAACGGTGTTTGAAAGTTGCCGTTTCGTCACCGCAGAGCGATAAAGCTCACACAGAACTGCGTTTGGTTTGCCAGTCCGTGTATCACTCTTCTTGTTCCGCCTTCCTTCCGTCACTCGTAAATACCACCCGAAAGTACTTGAACATTTCGACCTGCTGCAGTGTAGGCCGCTTACTTACAGCATACACTGGATTGGGTCTCTGGAGAGACAGAATACGTCGGTATTTTTAGTGCTGATTTTCATTCCGGCTTGGTCGCACTCAGCAGAAAACCGATCAACTGCATGTTGAAGACCCGGCTCAGAAGATGCTAGCAACATCAAAAATCCGCAAAAAACAAAAGGTTGATTCTGCAACTTCCAGCAGTGACACCTCTGGGACTCCGTTGTGCTTGCGTATTTAATTCATGTACACTATTGAAAAGGAGTGATGACAGCACACACGCTTACTGAAGCCCAACAACCGCTGTGACCGGTTGTGATTCAATTCCACCAAAACAACCGCTGTGACCGGTTGTAATTCAATTCCGCCAACCCGACACAAATTCGAAGCAGGAATACACTCACTTGAGGGCCATAAGGCGGCCGTCAACGCCGTAATCCTGCAACACCCCCCAAAGCTTTTCTCGAGGAACCCTGTCGCATGCTTTCTCGAGGTTGTTGATTAAGACATCATTTTCGTCTTTGATGGATCTAGCAATATGAGCTCTTTTTCCACGGAGACGCCGGGTGGTTTGTCAGAACACACTTTGTAGGCTTGCCAGTAGTTGGAAACCAGTTAATGCTCGAAATTCTCCAAAGATGATGTTTGGGACTCTTTCACCGTGAGAGCTGTAGATTAGTGCACATCAGTGTATCGCAAATGCACAGAAGATTCGGCTGTGCTCTGAAGCCAAGCCTTGCAGGCAACTTTCTTTACTTGAATGGCATCTTTTTCCTCTTAGTTCCAACAAGGGGTTCCTTTTTTCTTCATTAATCGCCACATCGAGTGGTTTCCGTCCGCATAGCACAGCAGAAGATAAAGCCACATCTGCTTTGAACAGTTGCCACTCCACCTCCGCGTCCGCTGTGTATTCCGGGAGCCCTCGTAACAAGGACGATGCGCTGTCTGCAAAGGTCTTTTCCGGCGTCCTTTTTACGCCAGGACCTCCCACTTCGTTCGGCAGGACCTCCTACTCTTGCGTACGTTTGTGTAGACCTTGTTGGTTTGTCAAAGCGTAAGTTGTAGACTACCAGACGGTGATCGTTGGACAGTTCTACAGCCCTTTTAACACGAACGTCCAAGACTGATCGGACGGAACATGTCAGTTGAACCTGTGTAGAAACCAATGAGTGGCCGTTGGCCAAATAAATCTCTGCACCAGGCGCACTTGTGCAAATATATGTGTTCGACGAAAGTGTTCATGATGTACAGTGCGTTGCTGCAACACAGTTGCATCAGGAGCCTTCCGTTATCATTTATGTCAACGCCATATTAGCCAATCCCACCCTTCCATCCAGATGTAGCAACGAAGCTGCCGCCGCCTTGAAAATGTAGATTGAAGTTGGGAATTGAAACATTAACATTCTCTGCTGCTATGGTGAGTGCATTCAGGCGCACTTTGACGAACGCCCTAGCTTACTCACCTAAAGCAGGGGTTCCCAAACTGGGGTACATGTACCCCTCGGGGTATATTTGCCTATCTGAAAGAGGTACATTTAAGGTTAGCAGTAGAAGGGGAAAATATGTTTATATATTATTTCCAAATATTAATACATGTATTAGTGAATACGATTTTCAAAAATCACTACATGCATATTGTTAAAATATATCTACGATTAGTCACAATAAAATATTGGGGAAATATTCGATATATGCCAAAGAAAGGAATTTCAGGGGTACATTCTCATCTGTCGAAATGCTGAAAGAGGTACATGTTCACAGAAAGGTTGGGAACCCCTAACCTAAAGTAACGCTCCACCACCTGTAGCTCAGTTCTGGATACTCTTTCTCGATGGTGATTCCCCTTTCGGATTCCCCGGTGCTTCCAGTCTTTCTGTAACCTTCATAGTCGGTCTATCACGACAGTCGTTCATACCCCAGCATCAATCCCAACATGCATATTGAAGTCTCCGAAAAGGACCGTGGATATCATTAGCATTAACCCTTCGCAGGGCATCACTAGTTCCTCCACGAATTCCGGTTGCCCTTGAGTTTGAGCCGTATGCCTGTGTTGCATCGGAAAGCCCGAGCGGCAAGTGCGAAGCTTCACACTGTGGCAGCAAGCAACAATAGAGACCGTATGCCATGATCACACTATCGGGATCACTCTATTATTGCTTGCTCGCGCCACATAGCCTATATATGGTGTTATTCTTATGCACATCCCGTTCGTGGTGAATCGCACATTCAACGCAACGCCAACGGAGAGTTGCAACACCTGCAACAAGCATAGGGAGCGGTGTAACAACTTCAACCTCAACATGCACACTCTTCCTCTTGGTGGGATCCATTTATCAACATAACTTCCCAGCTGAGGGCTTGCAAGTACCCCCTTCCAGCCTAGGTAAACTTTGCTTATTCAACTCCGGAGTGGAAGAGTTTCCACCCATCATCCAGCTCAGTAGTGTTAGAACCACGGAGCTTAGTCGAAGAGATGCCAGCAACATCCAGGGAATATCGTTTGGCTTCCTCGATCAGTCCACGCTTTTTTCCTTGTGAATGAAGTGATACTCCCGTTTCCAATTAGGGGAAGGTGGGGCACAGTGGAACTTGGGGCACAGTCGCCTTTTCTGATTTATTCGAAAAGTTGAAAACGTTGAACTTTAAAGTTTCCATGGTGATTTAGTCTCATACCAGCCGCAGTACTAAAGTGAATTTTTCCTTGATAGGCAGCCGTTGTTACACGTTACAGAGCAAGTTGTGTTTTTACTACCCAAAGGTAATTTATAAATCACATTTAGATTTGGGTTTTGCCCACGTTAATCAACATCTTCTTTCCTGAGTTTTTGTGACGTTGTATTCAGGGCAGTGCAACATCATTTGATAAAACCAGATTTTAAATTCTTTTTAAGTTGAGTTGGTACTTCTTCATTTTATTTTTTAGATATGCATGGGGCACATCTGACAAGAAATGGGGCACACTCAACACACTGCGGTTAGGTCAGTCTAAACAAGGTAAAGTTTGATGGGTTAGCCTATATTGGAATGCAGTAGAGAATAATGCTAATCTATGAGTATTTTTAGGTTTATTATGTGCTTAGAGGCACATTATATTTGTATGGCAAAGTATGAATTTCAGCATACCGCACTGGTTTCATGCAACGTTTGGTATTCATACAAATATGTTTTGCCATGCAGTGATAGTGGGGAATTAGAATGTGAAAAAAGTGGAGAGGCTGTCAGTAAGAGCCTATTTTACATGGGATATCAAGCGAACATTATGCAATGCACGCAACCCAACCTTTTGTTGACCGGTAAGGTGTACCCCATGCTCATGTCGAGTGTGCCCCATGCTTGGGGCACACTCGACAGAAAAAGTACCCTTTTTGAATTGATTGTAAAATTTTTTCTGAAGGGCATTTTTTCATGTTTTGGCATGATGTTCTGTATATAGAGTTGCTTTATTGTGTGACAAATTTGGAGCTTGCTTGGACTTGAAATAAAGTAGCAGTGGTTGAAAATGCAAAAAGGTGTTGACTGTATCCCACCTTCCCCTACTTGTTTATGGCAAGATTGTCGTTTGTGCATGGCTCCCAGAGTAGAAGCGCTCTACGCTGCCCCTTTTGTCTCCCCAGATGCGTTGAGGGCGCAAAGTGTGGGATCCAGTTGTGAATAGCTGGTGGGAGAGACTGTCGCGAATATTTTGAATGGGCTCCTCTGCTTTAAATCCCGAGCGCGGTTCATGGTCACGCCCGCGACGACCGATGCGCGATGTGTTTGATTAATTTTGCGCATTTCATGGCAGTAGCTACCCAAATGTCACCGCAGGATAAATCTGTCGCGCCATTTGCGCCTCAACTTTTGTGATATAAGAGGGTGCCACGGGAAGGCGTTGCTGTGGACATTGATACACAAGTACTGAGATTTGTGTAGGAGCGACCTTGCATTGAGTCTGATGCAAATATAGTCGTGTGGCAATTATTACACCCGAAAAGGAAAAACTATGTACATCGCTATTACTGCACTAGGTGTGCTTGTGCAAAACTTTTATCAACTCCACCGCAAGGAAAACTTTAAAAACTGTTAAAACTTGCAAACGCAATGAAAGGCAGACTTTTTATATGCCGGCATAAATCTGAATAAAATTGTTCAGAAAAAACGCCAAACGAATGCACATTTAATGGATGATGCTTTGAAAACATGGGGCATTAAATATTCAAATGTTGAGATTCAGTGGTTGTTCGCCCCCCTGTTGAAATTTTTGATTGCGCACCTTTCATCAACAATAGTGATTTTATGTGGAGTGTCATCGACACCGGTTTAGTGGTTTTATGTGGGACGTAACCGACAGTGATTTCATGTGGAGCGGCGTCGACAATGGGCTCTAACGATTTTATGGATTGTGTGCAGTTTTAACCGCATTAACACCAAACAACTTACATTACACTCATCTAGGACCCTCGCCCGTTTTGCCACATCTGATACTAAATGAAATCATCTGCAATTTGTCGATTCCAATAGTTCAGACTTTATGTAGTGATTCTTTACTTTATTTGCCACTAACACTACCTGTAGCAATGGCATGGCTTGAGCTTTGATTTGCTAGTGGCCGATACTGGTTTTAGCTCTTAACTCTGAGGATGTTTTGTCGAGCTCGACATTTGCCTTATTTACCATAGGTTACAGTAAATGCGCCGTTAAGATTGATGAAAGGCGCCCTTCGTTTTACAGTAACTGTTTGGTAGGGCAAAGTCCACCGCTAGCTCCGACATTCTGCGTCGATCGTAAGCAGTCGGCTTTAAAGTATTAATCAAACTTGTTCGTTTACCCGAGAAAGACTGAGATTGCCGTGTGGTAGAAATTTAGCGAAACATCCTTATTGTTTCAGATATGTGTGCATTGAGCAAAAGGGTTCCAATTTTCAGCGTCTCTACAAGTACAGGTAAAGCAACATAACATTTCAATAAGCAACGCTTCAGCAGGGAGGTAAGGTGTTCAACTCAACCTTTTCTTTCACAAGTAAATGGGAAATATTTTAAGATATTTCAAGCTGCATGTTTTCAGCGTCCATCAAATTTTTTCTAGTGCATACAGCTACAGGGATCTCATAATGTGCTCAAAAAAGTTAGGAGATATTTGCAGGGAATGAATGGTGCTGCAGAGCACAAAATTGTTTGCTTGGATTGGAAAGGGTTATAGAAAACCGAGCAGAGTTTCATTTTAGCTGGATTTACACTTTGTCTGTCATCCTCAGCTCCTTGCGGAATTGGACAAAACCACGATTGATACCGATTGTGCCTAACATTCATGGGCGTGAAAGGATTTTTTCCAGGGGGGCCAATAGTGGATTTTTCCAGTGTGAGCCAAACCATTTTTTCCAGGGGGGAAGCAGGGGTGAAAGTTCATTTTACCATATCGAAACTAAGAGAAAACATTCTTCTACGCAAAATTTAATAGGAAAAAATCTAATTTCAAAATTCAGGGGAATTGTCCCACCTGCCACCCTCTGCCGACGCCAATCCTACCACTCCTACGCAACTGTGTTGATGATCCAGCTGACTGCAACCCATTTCAAAAATGTAATCCTATCATGAATCTACAGTAAATTAACCAACAATGCGGCCATCAATTCTAAACCATGATAGAAAATTACGAAACTTTTTTGGGGTTTTTGACGAGACAATCTGGTTAAAAGGTTATTTAAGGTGTCCCAGCGCTTTCACCTTAGTTTGCATGAAACCGTTTAATATTTGTGCTAATAAAATCAACTCCACTTAATGGTAATGCTCTTTACGCAACCATCAACTTGAGAAGATCAACAAGTTTAGCATCCACTGAAAAGGTTACCAGTTGCAAACAAACAAGTTTTGCTCAATGCCATAACACGTAACCAACCTGTCTGTGTATGTGATCCAGCACCAGGAGTTCTATCCAGCTGCTTTGAAGTAAGCGAATCTGTTCCGATATCTACCGAAAGCAACGAACAGAACTGCTGCATCGTAATGCACACAAGGCGAGGTGATATTTGTATGACATTTTAGGATTACGAGAATCCCGTCGTTCTTTATCATAACTGCAAACAGCTGTCATCCAGCAACAGAGTTGCTTGCAACATCATCCAGTACATAAATAGCACCAAACCTCGACGTAAAGAATTCTATACACTCATTGAGAAAGGCTGGTGCTAAAAAAAGGTTTATTAGCCCTCTGAAACATTGAAAACCGTTTACATTTCAAACCGAAAAATTTTGACAGGCTTCTTTCACAGTACTTATAAAAAGTATTTGGGCTGGTTTCACATATAATTTGTGTTAATTAGTAAGCGCTGTAGAAGTTACAGCATAACCAGCAAGAGGTTCCAGGTTTGACAAACAGAAAAAGCGACGTGATATTTATTAACGATGAGTTGTACGGCAACGAAACATTGTCTGATGGCGAGGCTATTACTGCAAACTAACGTAATGTGCAAATCTCTCCCGCATCGCAGTGCAGGCTAAGAAAAAACTAGTTATTCCAACCTACATTTTCAGCAACTACAGAAATAACGTTCTCAGACACAAAATTACAGAAAGAAACAACACTTAAAAAAGAAACAGAAAAACTAACAAAACTTTTTTTGTTACTTTCTTGGTGGCAGTGTTAAAGTGTCAACTCCAGAATCAGATAATCAGAGTGAAACAAAAGTAGTATTTCTGTTAATGGACGAAACTTAGGCTCGTATGGAAAGTGCGAATAGGTTCATAGAGTTTGTGAAACACCCAAAGCTATCAATCGTATAAGGTGTTTTGAAATTTGTATTCGCATGGATATACTAAGATGCGAAACGCACAATTTAATACTGCTGCTAGAAACTACAGGTATTACCGACATAAGGAACTTGCTTGTCAATCGTTTATTTCAATACCACAAAGATGACGTTTGACTAACGTCAAAAATAATATTTTGTGGCTGTTTTTGCTTGTCCGATAAGATGCAAGCATCTGGTAAAATGTCTTTAACAGGTGACTGACAGATATTTGCCGTTGCAATTGGGAGAAGTTAATTATTTGAGGCAACATCAAATAAGGGTGTTTAAGAAAATTGTGACAAAAGCAGTTTTTCGGAAGTCAGTCGTTAAAGCGGAAACGTTGATTGTGCAAGCCATTGCGAAGAAGTTACTGAAACCGAAAATTTTGCTTCACATCTGTAGTACTGTGGCCAACACATACCTCAAGGTTTGTAAAATGCGTCGATTTTTTTGCCCAATCCACCAAAGCGTACAGCGTTTGGTCGGCGATACGGCTGATAAGGCCGAAAATGTCTTCCCCGTGAAAAGTCATCCAACCATCTAGTGCATGCACGATTCTTTCCCTCATCTAAAAATAAGAATTTACATTTCAAAACGGAAGATTATTTCTTAAACAGACAGTAATCCACAAGCTTAATGATACAAAATTCGGGGAAAATGTTGATACAAAAAGATATCATTTCTGAGAAAGTTTACACAAAATATCACTGCACAAGATATAGCAAAGTTTACAAAAATTTAGAAGCTGTGACAAACTTTTCTTTGCAATTTAAGACATCTGATGCCTCCACGTGGCTGCATACACTCAAGAAAATAATCACATGGTTTTGTTTTGTGATAACGAAAGTTCTCAAAACACTCACAGTTGTTTCTGGTATTTCAGCCTGGATCAAATCCTTTATCAAAGCAGGCATATATGAGCAGTTTCGCAAAGCGCTTTCGGGTGTAGGAATTTCTTTCGGCGTTTCCTTCGTCGCTGGTTCGTTGCTAAGCGACTGATTGCCCAGGTCGTTGAGGTAGCGGTTGATATTTTCCTGGGTCGCTTGCTGTTGGCGATCTGACCAAATACCGTTCAAGTACGCCAGGCCGCACGGTACTCCGGGCCCGTAAACCTGAAATGCAGGCACCGGCGTCACGGCGTACGTTGGAACGGGCTCGACCATTGGGTGTTTGAAAGAACCGTTTCCTTGATCAGGGAAAAGACAGAAATTGTTCGGAGGTAGGGGGGTTCCAAAGTATCCTCTTTCGAGCGACAGAAACGGCTGAGGAAAAATCTCTTCAGTTTTGAGACTTGGCGTCAGGATCAAGTGAGGTGTATCTTGCCCATGCGGCGACATTGTTGACGGCAAAGGAGTATCGCCGCCAAGAAGAATCTGCGCGCCCTTAGATGATCCCTGTAAGAAAATTTAAAGCAGAGTTAGTTTTGATAACTCACTTGTTTAATATGAACTACTGTTGTTTAATATGAACTACTCTCTGAAAGGTCTTCCGAAGGTTTGGTTTACCAACCACATTTATTTAGACAATGACATTAGTTTTATATTTAATATTTAGACTTTTTCGATTTTTCTTTGATAACCGTATTTCAGCTTATAACTTAAATGGCGTTCGAGTTTATTTCTGCTATTTTGTGTTTTTCGCTCGTTCTTCACCTCTCCTGCACCGCGCTCTCAAACGTTGTTGCCTTTAGTGTTGTGTAAAGCACTCTACAGTAATACTAGTGCTGTTTGGTGACGTCTCTCTGATCGCGAACGGAAACCGTTTTTTCATGACTGGTAACTGCTCAAACAAAGCGTTCATCCACCCTTTGAAACAGCTCATTTGCCCCGGCGTGCAAGACTTCCCACCGCTCAAGATTAGGCAAACACATCATACTGAACGGAGCGCTTGGTTCGGCCACGATTTTGCTGGTGAGTAAACTAACTGGACGGGGGTGTGGGAGAGGTGGCTCAATCAGCCGCATGGCTGGAGAAGAAATGACGCATTAGTTACAGAAGATATCAGTGAGCACCAAGCGTAATGGGCTTGCTGTTGTTTGCCTTCTGCTCGGTCTATCTTTCACAACAGTTTTTCAATCAATACCTAGCAGGTACTTGTGTTTTGACCTGCTCAAGCAAGCTTTGTTGGGTTCATGGCATCATACAAACCACAGATATACAGTCCTCTCTCTTTTTTTACTCTTGCATTGGCACTGTTTTTTGGTAGTAACTTTTGGGTATTACTTAGCAAATTTCTGATTTGAACTGAAATAATTCCTCTTGAAAAGAGAGTTTTTCTGTTTTGTAAAAAACACACGCTTAAAAAATTTGGTGTTACTTTGTTTGCCAACAACGTAAATTATTGTTTCATCAGTTTGAATTAACTCAACTTATTTGATTTTTTTCTCACAGTTAAATGGACGCTCGCAATGCACGGCGCTAATCTTTGTTTCAAAACATTAGCAAAATATGAAGCATGTTTCGCAACTTTTCAGAATTGTTTAAAATCAAGGGTTTATTTTCACAGCCACGTTGATGTGCAGACGCGCGAAACAAAGTGTCCAGGCTGCAAGTGGTTTAAATATGCGCGACAAGATGTAACTTTAACCGCTATCACTCTTCACGCAAGAAACCACAAACAAACCGGACGTGTTCCGCAAACAATGAAAGAAATTAGAAACAAAGATTTGAACGGAATTTTTAACACGCAGGTTTGTTTCAGAGCTAGTGCGTAGCGAAAGTGTTTGGAACAGTTATGTCTTTCTCAAGGAAAATTGCCGTTGTATTTCAGCAGCCTGCTCGAAAGTTGCGCAAATACAAACACGTGCTCGCCTTATTGGAGTCGTCACAGATGCTGGTTGCTGGTTCGGTTCTCGCAGTCTTCTGCTGTTGCTGCTGCTTCCTCGCTCGGTCTTGCTTGTACAATGGACCCAAGGAATTTCTGCCTCCTCGTACGCGATTTTTCCGCACAGCTTCAAAATTAGACTGTTAAGTTATTTTCTAACACGTTTTGTATATAAAACTTGTTTCGAATCAGAACTGTGTTTCATGATGCTCTGATAAGCCTGCCTTATTGCATTCCGACGCGTTACATTTTTCTATTCCTTGTTAAAGTAAAAAACGTTTAATAACTCAAGGGATTCGGTTCATCTACCATGTTTAAACCATTGTTTCCTAGATAGACAACAAGCTTTGTTATTTGTTCCACATAGGTTGTAACTGAAAGGGCACAAAAATATGGCTCAGTCAAAGAACAATTGCTCAGTTCCAAGGGTCGTCTCGCTCACAACCTGGGGATCGGTTGGACTCTGACTGTAAAACACTGCCGTATAGACGCCTGCATGGGTTGCAAGTTTGTATTGGCCACGATCAGTTGCATAGCCAGCCCAAAAAATTGGGCTAAGCCAAAAATTTTTTGGGGGCCAAAATGCTTGATTTTAGGCGAATAACGTTATTTTGTTTGGAAAAACGCCTCTCAAAACACAAAATGACTATATTTTAAAAATATTTTTTTGGGGGCATGGCCCCTTTGGCGCCCCCTGGCTACGCCTATAGCCACGATGTTAAGGAAAACGTGTTCTACTAGCAAGTTGACAAATCCAAAACTTTAAAACGTTATTGAATTTGGATTAAAGAATCCTATGTTTTGGATTTTCAAATAGTTTTCTGGTGTTTGGATTCTCCTATCTCTGCAATAAATATATGCTAAATTTTAGAATTGATACTTATTTCTACGCAATGTCAGGTTAAATCTGTAAAACAAACATACATGTTTCACAGACAATGTACTAGTTTGGTGCGGTTACAGTCGTTATTCGCGGTACTTTTATGAAAGTATATCAAAGGAAACTTATGTGTCGCAACTAAAGTTCATCACTTGAAGACAACAAATGAAGTTGTATTTAATGAGTAGTGCAATAGGATTTTTTCCCACCTCATCAGTTTATTTATTTATTTGCGTTTAACCTGTCCACCTATGAGTTGTCGCTGAAATTATCCACCGTTGCATTCTGTGAGAGCCATACAGGTTTACATTCTTTTCTGGAATCACGACCGGATTTATAAAAATAAATCGTATATGCTTTTATGTCGTAGCAGGCGGCGACAACAGCATAAAATATATTTTCGCGGTTTTTCATTATTTCAGGTTCAATTCACCAGCCGGTTAGCCTTGTCAAAGGTAAATGTCGCTTGGTTTCCACGTCCTGACAAAACAAATTTTTTTGCTTTGGATTTACAAACAAAGCTTGCGTTTAGATGGTAACAATGGTTCATTCTTCATTTTGAATTCCATTCCTCGAACGGTAAAGTTTACAAAAAGACGATTTCAAACTTTGCATCTCAACCACCGTGAGCCCTAAATGTAAAAACATCAATGCACTTGCAATATGCAATGCAAAGCTCTCGTTGAGTGCAGCAGGAAGGATTTATTCGGTGGTGTTTTGCCGCATCAGAACCATTGCGAAAATTGAAGCTGGAATTGCACTGGAATAAATAATCGTCATCTTTCTTGCGCTATTCGCAAACGTTTGTGGTGCATTGAGCCGTTTTTTCTTTCCTTGACAGCCTACCGCTGTTTATCAAGACTATTTACCAGGCATGTCAACCTTTGTCATAATGCAGGCATTGATCAGAGGGTAGTGAAGCACAGCAAGAAAGCTGAAAAAAGCTGTCGCTGCCACACTTCTAATAGACAGCGTTTAATCGTGAGCCCAGAAATAAATCGGTTTCCAATTCATTTCAAGACAAGCACTGGTTTATTAAGATGCTAGGATTCAGTTATAAGTAGAATTTTTATCCGGGTTAAAACACAGCGTGATTTTTTCAGACTTGTCGTTTGTATAGTTTATAGCGCTTTAAAGAAAGTCACGTAAAATCCGTTGCGTACATTCTACCAATTCCTTTTGTCACGTGATCACTTACGTGCCACTTCCTCATGACTTTTTGACCAATCCCGCGCTTTGGCCGGTTGTGCGCAAAAGAGGTAAAACGTTTGCACTTTTGATTCGTTCAGACTTCGAATGTGGGCATGGACAAAGTTATTTTCCACTCAAGCAGGCAATAAAGCACAGTTAGAGGCAATGAAGCTTTGCTGCGCAGCAACAGTTTGTGGATAACGGTGATCCGAAAAAACTCCAGCGTTAAAGTTCTACTCCATTTTACAGGCCATTCGGCAGCGAGCAATTATACTTGGTACTTTTATAGCTGAGACCGTAAACAAAGTCTGAGACATTTTCATTGCAGTACAACCATTTACGCAGCAGGTTTTCTTGCATTTCATATTTTCTGGGGGATTTTGCTGGACAGGCCTTGTAAGCTGCATTTTCGTGTTGTGAACATAATCAGCTGCCCTCCACTTTACTTTCACAAAACAATGTTAAATTTTTCTGCCTCGAGGAATACCTGTGTTCTTGATCATGTCTTTCGGTAACCGTGAAAATTTTGCCAGAATTTGATACTTTTAATCACTTTTAATATTGGCGACTTTCCGGAACCATACCGAAATTTTGCAAAAGTTTTTTATCCACAAAATCACCTCAGAGACGTTGTCTAAAACTAAAGGCGACTTGAGGCTCATTTGCTCGGCATGGACTGTGCAGGACACGGCAAGACTTGATGATCTGAAGAGCACGCCGTGACAATGAAGGGCAGTTTAGTTTTCAAAAAGAAGCAATTGCGTTGAATAAACAAAACATCATCCGAAAAACTCTCTTGGAATACGACAAACAGTGGAAAAACATTCGCAAGACACGATGGAAATGTTTTAACCACTAACTGATGAAAGCGTGACAGGGCAATACGCCAAGCATTGTGATCATCTAAATCATAGACGTCGTTTCTCGCAGCGTGATGGAATGAGGAAGGCAGGTTTTCGCTTTTCACGTTTTGACGCACTATGCATTGCATCTACAGACTCTCACTCATGTTCGTGATGTAGCAGTGTGAAGATAAATGCTTTAACGACGAGGCATCGAGACTGATCGACGCGAATCGCGGCAGCGTTAGAACTGAAAATGTTTTTTACACTGTATGTGCTGTGACAGGTATGTAAGCACGAGTTCCCATTCAATTTGCGTTATTACAAATAGCTTTTAGCCTATTCAAGCTGCTTCATACTCCTCAAACAGTTTGAGTCCGATCTCATCAGATACAAACGTCTTTTTTCCACAGCTGGTGAATGTAAAGTTTTTAGCTGCTTTTGCGCAAGCGTTGCAACAAGCGGTATAAAAATTTGCAAAAACTAAAAGACCCTTAGTTCCCACTCACGAACCATTAAATCTCTCACGTGAAAGATTCAAAGGACTGAAAAGATCAAGCACGGTGATGCACTCGGATTGCTGGAAAAAAAACGACTAAAAAATGTTTCCGTCATTAGTTGTTGCGCAGGGGCCTAAAATCAGTGATCACATTAATGTCTTTACCAAGAGAGCTGTTAACCAGTCTCACATTAAGAAGCTTGTCTAAAGTTCGACATCCCAATGTAATCGACGCTTCAGTGCACAGTCTAATCGAACTTTTTTTGATCCGAAACTGGTAGCGGCTTGTCGGCACCCGAAACTGGTAGCGGCTTGTCGGCAAGAATGTTGAAGCAGACGCTACACTTTCATCAGCCGTCCGATAAACTGAGGGGAATCAATGGAACTAGATAAAGCACACAAAGCACAAGAAACCCTCTCACCTTCCACTTTCATTCCAACTCGCAAACATTTTTGATATCTGCAATGCTGACAGCCTTTGCGTTGGGCTTTATCAATGTGACACTTGCTCGTATGCACGCAAGTGTACTTCTTGTTGTTTTGGACGGTGCGCTTGAAAAAGCCTTTGCAACTTTCGCAGGTCAAGATTCCGTAGTGGTATCCAGAAACCTGTGAATAAGTTTTGAAAAAATTCACAAACAACCAATGCCGCACAATTCAAAGCGTAACGACTGTTCCTTACTTCGTTGAACCTTACCGCACACAACGACACGTCTGAGCAGAAACAGGGCAAAAATAAACTCAAACAGCTTAACCAGACCATTGTTCTGGTTTCGGAGAATTGCTGAAACTCTACAATATTTTTGATTGCTAATACCGTTTTAAGTTTTTTTTCATTTATTGTGCTTTTTGTTTCCACGTAATCAGCTGCCACTGTCCAACTTGCTCACCCCGAGGCTAACGTCATAAAGAAAGGCTTATGCCGACTATTCGTACGCCATACTTCGAATGACATAATCTTTGGCAGCAAAAATGTTTTTGTTCGTTCTACAGATCATTTTGGCAAATCAACGCAGACATTTATTTTCTGAAGACTGTTCTCACTCAAATTTTCATGAATATCAAACTCATGGTCGTCGTTATTTCTGAAACCAAAATGCAAATTGTCATCGAACGTGAAATGCAAAGCACCTTGTCTCCACAGATCGGGCATTCTTCATTGTAAATGTTTTCCTTCATCTCAATAAAAAATCCGCTTTTGCGGTAAACCCGAGAGTGGATCGGTGGAAGGTCAGTCTTTCCTTTAAATTGAAATGCAAACTTTTCTTGACAGTTTGCAGGATCTTTTGTTGTTAGGCCAGTTTACCGTTCACTATTTTCTTTTATGTCGAGAACAACTGTGTTGACGAAAGTTACAAAATCATTCTTTAAATAGAAAGGAGAAACATTTTTATATCTATTACGATTAATTTGAATATTGTCAGCCTTTAGTAGAGAACACTGATTGTTTAATCCTTTCTTAAACTCAAGCATTGGATCATGTTGCGTGCAAGCTTTCTTTACAACTTGACTAACTGCCTCTTCAGGAGATCCTTCGATTTCAGGTAAAATTAAATTTGTTCAACATACTTTTCTAAGCTTGCCATCCATCAGATAGCAAAATTTACGTTTTTCATTTTCTTTCCTTTGATGCATCGTGCAATTTCATTCATTCTATATCTGATGCTTGCAGTTGCAGTTTTGAAAGTGATCTCAACTATAACCTTCACTTTTAAGAAATATTTTGAATACGTACAGATCTCTCTTAATCAGAAGCAACCGCTTTGAAAACGACAGTTGGTAATCTCAACAAAAGAAGCAATGACATCGATAAGTGAACTTGGGTAGAACCCGTGTGCGTTAGTTTGCTAATGCTTGACTGAAAGTTTCTTTAAGAAAAGAACTAATCCACATGTAAAATATACCAAAGTAGTAGTAAACACATAACTATTTTAGCTGATCTGACCGCGATAATTTTTCACTAAAGAGGCTTAAATACCGAGGAAGGAAGAAAAAGCAACATAAAATGTTTTGTTTTCCTTTCCTAATCATTCAAAAAAAGCAAGCTGCTTCCACATAGAGGAAAAGAATGTTTCCTTCTCCGAGCAGTTAGGCAGGCAGAGCAACTTTTCATTTGACAATTGCAGACACAATTCGATGGGCCTTTTAGCAGAAACTTGTGGTCGCGCAAAGCTAACTAGGCTTCTTTTAATTTCAAGAAAATGAGCTTCTTTTCCAGAAACGAAGCCACGCATACAGCCAACCTTCTCCACGAAGCATCAAACACTTCGTTGCGCGCGCAATGATCTTGTTTGCTGTTCATGTATCATTTGGTGGCAAATATTGGCGCTGACGTTAATAATTAAAAACGAAATTCTGGTCATTTTTATCACGCGATTATCGTTCAGTGCTAAACAAATTCTTTACACCACAGTTGCGGTGCCAAGACACGCAGTTCCAGGCAAGATTAAGCTTTCAGGCAATGTCATCACACCAATAATACCAGCAGCAGCTCTTCGTGTTGTTTTTGCTTACTGGGAATGATAAAGGATCCGGCCTTCGGTATTCAGACCGATCGGGACACTTACTAACTTTTAGAGTCAACCATATCGTGCATCCGGCTGTGAAAACATCATCCATCCTTTTTTAAAGCGTCGCAACTATTTAATTCAGAATGCTCCAAAAAAGCAGACAAGAAATTAGTGATCTGATTTTGAGGCCCGTCTGCCGTAACTTTGCCAAGCATCCGCCATCCAGGCCTTCAGCACCCTACGTTTGTGCATTGAAACCCGCCCTGCACATTTTGTGTTAAAAATTGATGCGATGCCGGTTGTGACACCGGGAGCCAGTGCGACGTATGGAACCAGAAAATGCTCTTGATATTAGCACTCGATCCAGCGTCTTCGTGTCAACTGTGTTTCAAAACTCAACACAAGCTTACACGTACGTGTTTTTGCACGGTCAAGGGGTGTTTTCATAGAGACCAATGCATGCGTGGCAAATAAGAAAAAACGAAGGGTCGTGAACGCCACTCCCGGTTTTTACTCGCTTGGTGCTGTAGGATGGTTGCAAAGCGGCTGTACGCAAGTCAAGGCACCGATGTCTTGCAAACCCTAAATCAAACTTGGTTTAAGGAAAAAGATAAAGCCTTTACGCAAAGCGCAAGCTTTAAGAAACAAATGACATTGTGACAAGCAAGTTGAACAAGAATACGTCCGGCCTATTAAAAAAAGGGTGAGTAAGTTTGCAAAGAACAAAGCGCGCAGCTATGACAATTTACAAATCCCAGAATGTCGAGCCGCTAGCGACGGTTCGACCACGTGACCAGAATGCCACAAGAAGGTTTGGCGACGCGAGCATTGGCTACACCCACGGGAAAGCGCCTAAGCAGGTGTGACTAAAGAGAAGGTGGCGTGATTACATCTCCGACTTGACTTAGTCCCGCCTTGCTCTGTAGCCAGTAGAACTATCAGAGATTGCTGAAAACCTTGAGGTATTTCAAGACCTCCAAGGACTATTGCCCGCGTAAACTCCGGGAGAAAAAATAATGTGAAAATTTGGTGAAACAAGATTTGCGAATTGTTAAAAGACGAGCAAACGTTCCAACCAGTGACTATTTAAGGACTATTGCATGACACGTATTAAATCTAACTGAGCCACGCGCAAATAGCTTCCCGTGAAAACCAGCTAACTCTTGCTAAAGAGATTTGAAACGACGACAAACCCACTGCAAGTCCAATAACTGATTCTTTATGCCTAACATCGATGGGTTTACTCGCTATGGCAAAAACGTTTTACTTTGCTGCAAAACCTTTAGAGAAGCATCAATGCCAGGATATCGTGCTATAAAGCAGCACCATAAGCGTTGATAAGAATGAACAAAAAGCAAATGCGTGCCATGTTTTTCTGTTTGGCGTAATCTGAGCGGCGCAAACCGTAGTAGCACTGAAGCTTGTGGGATTGGCTTGCCGCCGAGTTACGACATAAACACGACGAAAATTATGTAACTAACCTGCTGTGGTCTGATTAACAATTTTTTCACCGCCTATTTGTAAAAATCTCAATTTTCCAACTTGTTAATGTTGTTTAAAGGCTATCTGGTCTGTGACATCACTGAACCAAAGTTGTTTTCCACAAATGATGTGAAGCTTGTGTAGAAATGAAATAATCAAATATTGCTTGAATCTTTCTGGGATTGAGCGAGAATAAAATCAAAGTATAGCTTCAATAAGATGCACTTGAACCAATTACTCTTTTAAATCATTGGATCATTTCTGAGTCGTTGTCAATTTAGCAGTACTATAAAACAACAGAGTGTTCAGCGCATTTTTAAGTTGAACGGAAATAGTGAAAACAAAAATATTTGTTTGATAGAATTGCACATTTTCATATTTGAAGTATGCTGCATTTTGTGTCGATGCCAACTGGCAGCAACTTATGCGAGTAGCTTTTTATTCCTTTTCTGTTTGTCATAAACTTCCTCCTTCATATGCATTCTCAAAAGGAGAAAAATGTGCCTAATCATATGCTTACATATAATAAATAGCGTTTTCAACAAGCTGTTGGTCTGAATGTTGCCTTTGAAAACAGTGCAAAAATCGGTTTTTGTTGTCGAGGTGAAAAACAGTGTAATCTTTGCAAACTTGTTCCGAAAGCAATAATGGAACTTCCCGATGCGCCAAGATCTCTGGCCAGACATCCACAACCTGTGCTGCTGGTTGAAGATTAAAATAAAGCTACTGCGTTGAAATTCAATATATTACCAACTGAAGTTCAGCTGTTATTGCAACTCACTGGATGATGCTTCATCGCTGTTTTTGTTTTTTGATATTTGACATTTTTTGTTGTATCAAAGCACCAAAAATCCCTTTTACATGTCTTGCATTCTTGATTTATAACTTAAAATTGAACCAAATCATTGGAAACTATTGTTTCAAAACGTGTTAAATAAATTTTGCGTAACAATGTCGTTGACGGATCACAGTTAGGGGGTGCAGGTTGTGTTCAGCCGAGACATTAAAAAATTTCTGGCGGCATTCCACTGTATTCTGTGTTATTCCCAGGCCCTTAAAGGCTGCGTTCAATCGAAACTCAAATGGAAAAATATGATTTTTAAAATAACAATTTTGTAAAATAGTGTTTCCCAACCTTCTTGATACATTCCCCCTTTGATCACTTTGCAACTTTTTATTCCTACCCCATGGAATGTTCATTCCTCCCCTTTTCGAGTTCGTAGGCTAGTATCAACTACTATTGTAACAATGGTCTTTATTGACGACACTACCTTGATTAATAAAATTAACAAAAACTTGATTAATAAAAAATACAAAAACTATTTGTTGTCAAATAATTGCACTAACGTTTGTCAACAAAAACGAACGTGTGATAGTTAGAAATATAAAGTGATATAACTAATTGAAAGAGATAATGTCAACTTAAAAAAGAAGTACAACACTTAGAATGAATAGGTGACTTAGCTATAAAGTGGAAATTCCTCTCTGGGGAGGAATTGCTCCCTGTTTTGGAACAACTGTTGTAAAACTTTGCTTTTTCACTTACATCTAAGCTTTCATGCGTGTAAAATGTGTGAGTGGTTACCAGGGAAACGAGATATAGTGGGTGCTGTATGAGCATAAAGAAATATCCTTGAAAAGAAATGTCACAGTTCATAAACGTTTTGCTAGCTACCTCATCTAAGCTTTCCACTTATGATACTAGTCGATGTGTTCTGGATTTGCTTCCCAAAATTTTTCAAAATTGGACAGACAGCGTCACTTGCGTTCAGAACATTCGGGTAGTCTTCGCCGCTAGTTGTCTGAGCGGCTTACAACCTTTTTTCTCAACCGTGGTGAGGCAACTGTTTGCTTTTTCATGGTTTGTAATTTTGTCAACTGGTAAGTTGTGATGTGCGTGGATGAACTCAACATTTCCTATTGGTGCATCAAAGTCTGTGAAAGTGTGGTGTGATAAATGTCCAGAACAAATATCGGGATATTAATTGAAGTTGAATCTCTTTATTGATCAGTTATACATACCAATTGGATCTGACTAGCAACTGTGAGTTTATTTACTTTGACAAACAGCACTGAAAAAAATTTAAACAACAGCTAACGTATTTACAAAATTGGCTTATCTTCTCTTCTAGTTGCAGATTTCATAGGCATCTTCCGGTAATTGACAAAAACGAATATATGGAAAAACTTGAAACTTTTCAGCAGATGACCGTTTGGTTCGAAAAAGTAAGAAATATACATTTTATGGACAAGTATTTAAAAAAACAAGATCTTTAACCATTCTGGAAGATTGTCTTGTGCATCGCGTTCGAAAATGCCTACAGTTTGAAGGTTGCCATTCACACGATTTTGAAACAAGTGACAGAAAGCCATGACCATTCGAAGTAATAACTTCACGACACGATTCTGCCCGAATGTGACAGGCACATAGGCACGTAACTAGGGACGCAAGGGGGGTTAATCCCCCCTGGAAAATTTTTCGCTTCCCTTGGAAAAATGTGCTGGAGATAGTTTGTGACTATTGAACATAATATAAAATTTTGGGTCCCTCTCAGAAAACTCTCCTACCACCCCCCCCCCC
>JGI24159J19872_10000884_pt1 | contig 30397 bp, 17 predicted proteins | sample Ectturendosymbi4_FD_19872 | JGI IMG/M metagenome (IMG submission 19872)
GTTTGTGGGCTCGTCGAATTGAAGTAACGTGAATTAACGAATTTTGTGGCTGTCTGTTTTCTTGATGTGGACCTGTCAGTCAGGAAGCTACAAAAGTTTATAAATTTTATTCATAAAAAATCAATACTTGTTTCATCAATTTGGTAGGGGATTAAATTAATTTGTTTTTCTTCGTTCATTTGTTTATTTGTGGCTGGTTGCACTCGCTTCGTGAGTTACAAAACAAAAGTATTACCGATTTTTGATTATGGGAAAAACAAAAATATCAAAAATATTGAGTATGGAGCAAACAAAATATTGCTGTTGCGTCTGATGTTGGAACAATAAGAGGGTACCTCAACAGTAGCAATTCAGTGGATCACATTTCACAGGCGTTGATTAAGTTGTTGTAACTTTTGCACACACTGCGAACTCTCCAGTGTGGTCAGCTTCGGTTTGTTTGCAACTGCTTGTTTCCATGAAGCTGCTGTGTATGTGAACATTTGTTGAAGTGTTCAGGTTTGATTGTTTTTGTAAAAGAGCTTGGCTATCTATGTGTTTTCCGGGGAGTCAGGTGACTTCGCGTAACTATCTGATTGCCTAAATCCTGATTAAATTGCCAAATTAATTTGGCCACAACTTGCTTGAAAGTGAGAACATTTGGCATTCAATTTCAAGTAACTCATATGTGACGGTCATCAGAACAAAATTAAAAAAATGGTGCAATCTTGGGTGCCATTTTGTTGTAAAATGTGGGGTACAGCTAAGTGTGAAACCAATATAGACATCGGGTCGACGCAGAAGTGAAGTTTTATAAATGCAGATTCCCAATCTTGTTTCTAAAGGTGTTTTGAAAGCAACACTAATCACGCTTTTTTTGTCCTTGCAGATGATTTACATATTAATATACTTAAATTTGTTGCTGGAAACGGTACTGTAGTTCAGCCTGCTTGCATTAATATCGCATTTGGATACAAACAAGCACAGCAATATAGTAGAATACATTAATTGGGTTTTATCAGAGCTGTCAGTTTTCGAGTGCAAAATAATCTGAGTCGCATTGGTCGCACGTGCATGTCACGCTTATAGTAGAATACAACAATTTTCTTGCACTTTTTAAGAAGTGTGGGTTACAGCGCGATTTGGTGTCTTGTTCAAGTTGCTTAACGTTACAATGCCGATAAATATTTTTCTTGCACATTTCCGTTTTTTGTAAAATCTACAAATCTTTTTAATACTACTGGGCATCATGCATGCAGCCCCAACACTTCCCAAAATCTCCATTGATATCCTCTTAGGAGTAGCACAAAAAGTTTGGCCTGAAATGAACGTAGCCTACTTCACAAATGGATTTCAATCTAATTTTACTGCTGGCGGGTGGAGGATGTATCATTTCAATCTCCATTAGTTGGTCCCTGCATACATACATAACCATCTAGCCTACAATGTAATTTCTTCATACCTAATCGTCTGCTGACTGCTGCCTTGTGACTTCTGTCAGTGATGCCACTTAGCTCAGAAAATTTTCAGTTTTAACACCAGATTTGCATAGATGAAATAATGTCGAATGTTTTATTCTAAGAGTTTTACTTGTTAACCTTTGCGTTGCCAATGACGACTTCCAACCTTGGCCTGCTATCATTGGCTGTTTGTTGATAAATGAACAAATAAGTAAATAAATAAAAGAGTTCTACTTGCATAACGACACGAAAATTATATATCTTTGAGACTGAACAGAAATTAAGATGCACAACGTTGAATTGGCAAAAAGTACCAAGTTTCATTAAACACGAAAAGAATGTCCAGCAAACCTAGATGTGGTGAACGTGTACCTATAAAGCAAATGTTTCGCACTTGGATGAAAACATTGCTGCATTGTGAGTCTGGTTAAACTTAAGTAAATCAGATGACTTACAAACCAATGCATTCAGCACAAGCACAAAGTTGCAAAGAGTAAGAGTCACGGAAAAATATATTTTGGATTTGTTGGTCACCATTGCCGCGACATAAAAAGAAGTGAAGATAAAGTTTCATTTTATCTTTAATTTCTAGTCAAGTCCCTACGAGCTATAGGTCAATATATGTCTAAGTAAATTCTTGTCCAACGTTTTGATTGAAATCCCATTTGTTAGTGGTTCAAAACAGCCTTTTGCAAAACTGCCCTCCTAAAACTAATCTCCACAATAGTGCTGCTTTTTGACTTCGGCAAAAGCTTCGCAGCATTTTCCTGAAAATGTATCTCTGCAACATTATGTTCACATGCATCATTAAATTTTACGCTGTCTGTTTGTGAATACGTGACAAGCAACGTTACAGTAAAGTCAGTTACATTTCTCCACGAAACAACTCATAGCTGTATTGTGGTCTTCCATATGTGCAGCTGTAAACCTCTCAAAGTTTCAAGAAGATAGCCTTTCTAACAATATACCATGCAGGAAACCTTCTTCGGGGTCTCTAGAAACTTGAAAAATTCTAAAAGACATTTTATCGAAGCTAAAGTTTATAAACTGACAGAATCAGTGCCACCACACAACTCTGGTTCAACATCAATTGGCTATGTTCGGCCTACCATGTAACATGAAAAGCGCTTCACACAAAACGTGACAAAGATCACTTTTATTTTTGAAACCTTCCAACCTAAAGAGAAAAAAGTAGGGGGATATGGCATATTATATCCCCGCCGTCTGAAACAGTGGGGAGACACGTCCTCCGTATCCCCCACCAAATTGCGCCCATGGGTGCAATCGAAATAACATCCACATGAATCGACAAAAAAGGTTATTAAATGTCAAGCTAGATGTTTTTTTTCGTTAAATAACTTTGTACATGAAATAGTCGTTGTCTGTTGTGCGTAATCATTGCCTTCGGATTTAATTTTTTCTTTTTGTGTTAGAATTATGAGGTGGGGAAGTTGTAGTCTATACCTGTGGGTCGTCTTTCTGGTCATATTTTGGGGGCCTAGTCTTTCTTCTCAATTAGATGCCATTGCTATCATGTCATTTGTCATGTGCAAGAAAATCACAAAAAGAAACAACAACTAAGACCGAAGACAATGATTGCCTACAAAAGACTTACCAAAAGCTGACAAAAACTGCGAACCACAAGCACCCTGCAGTAAACAAGACACAAAAGCAAATCAAAGGTGTTTCAAGGTCTTGTAAACGCTGTGCACTTTGTGGGCGCCATAGAAAACATAACAAACCATGGTGTACTATATATTTCACAATTAACGGCGAAAACAAAAATTTCCCACTGTTTCAAAACTAACTTGCGCAAACCACTGTGTTTGTATAGTGACTAGTGTGATATCGCATGAAGAGTAAGTTGGCCAAATTAGCAATAAAGTTTCGGTGAGATGGTTACAGTACCGCAGTATTTGGAAGAAACAGGGTCACAAAACTGGCGATGACCAAACGGCCTTGTCAGAGCACTATTCAAACAGCAAAGACACTATAAACAAAACTACGCCTGCAGGAAGCATCACTGTTACTTTTGTTGAAAAGACAGGTTTTCAATCTGCGAGTACCTGTGAAGATAAATGTTATCACCAACTTGACGCGCAAATAAGCGTTCAGAACGTGATCCTTCCCAATGGGAAAAATTCCTGCTGTTTTCATTGTGTTCTTCGACACGGCCCGAACTTCTTCACCGCCCATCGTGCTAGCTTTGTTTACTTCCATCGCAGCGTTTAAAAGGCGTACTCCAGATATTTGTAGCAGTCGTATAGAATGCAAAATTACTCAAGCGTTCCACCAAGCTTCTGGGTCATTACCGCGAGTTATTCCAGGCTTTTTAGGTCTGGTACGCGGAGAGACTTTCAATCGTTGCGGACTTGAGTTAGTTTCGATATTTTAGTGAAATTATTTATTTAATAGAGTGAAAGCTATTTTCTAGTTCTTATTTGTCACAGCATGTGTTCTTGGCGTCAGTCATTTAGTTGAGATGTTCTGATTTCTGTCCTTGGGTTTTGATTCATTAATTTTAGTCTTGTGTTTTTTTTTATTTCTCTGCTCTTACTGTAACTTGTCAAATTCTCACCCGTAGGTTTTGCTTTCATGTTTCAGGACTGAAGGTGCGTGGTTTTACGTGAAATGGATTTCGTATTAAAATTATACTGATCGATTCCTTGTTCACCCATTGTGGAGAGTACTTACTTGAATATAAATATGTGCAAGTTTGAATCATCGCAAAAAGATGAAAGCCGAGCACTGTCGGCTGGTCCTCGAAAGCATACAGAAAACCTAGAGTTTGTATCTGCTGTTTTCTTCAGTTAACTTCTGTGATGAAATTTACATTCATATTCAAATCAGTCGCTAAAAAACGTGACAATCAAACGACCAGTAGTTGTTTCTCACGGCGAAGCTTCATGCCATACGCAAAACTTACAATACACACCTTTTTGCGACGGCGTGACACTTCACAACAAAATGCGTAAATGTGAAATTCTTAAAGTCATGAATTTTGAGCCACTTCCCAGAACAAAGCGATCCCAACTAGTTGTTTCGTCTGTGTGTCCAGAATTTCCCAGGAAAGTTTGGCGACGCCAGTCCTCCTGTTCGCACCCACGGGAAAGCGGCCCAGAGGTCATCCATGGACCAAGTGGAGTGAATATATGTCAGACGTTGCTTGTTCTGTTGTTGGTATGGACCCAGCAGAACTATTTGAGATTGCTGCTAACCGTTAGGTATTTCACGTTCTTCTAGGTCTGCTACGTACACGACCCTCCCCAGTGTAAAAGCGGATATGAAAATGAACGAATAGAAATGGAAGTTATCTTTCAAATGAAACAAAAAGTAACAAAAGTTTAAGAATGCTTCCTCATTTTATGATAGAAAATGAATCAGGCAAACCATTACATGCTAAACAGGCTTTTTTTGCAGATAAACTTTGTTCTTTACATTTAATGTAGGATATATTAAAAATTTGCTTTCGAAAAATCTTATGTGAGGATATTATGACACTTATTTTGGGAAAAGAAGATGACAAAATGTTGAAGGTAAGGTCAAGATTAACGTTTCTCTAAGGTGCTAAACTGTGTTTACGTAAGGGTGTACCACTATTTGCCGTCTGTGTCTAAAAATAAAACCATGGTCAGGTATGTGGTAAAATTGCACCGTCAGTACAGAGTGCCCCGCTATCGTTCTTACCTTAACCAAAGCTTACACAAATGTTTTAGATACGCAGGCGCGTGTTTAAACAACTCAGAAAATATTCCCAAGCTCATCTCACCCTAAAAAGGAAACTTGTTGCACTTCGAAAAAATTTTTAAAAAACCAAAAACTATTCCCCTCCCGAAAATACGGGGGTTGTACGGTTCCAAACAACACGAAAAACACACGACAACATCCAAAATTCCGCCAGTAGTCTTTATTTGTGTTTTTTACAAGACCCGTGTCGTGGTGTGATCGAAGCTGGTGGAAGCGCATGTAAAAAACGTAAATTCGGTTGAAACATTAAAATTGTTTTTTTTAATGATATTGGCGTAAATTCTTGCACAAAAGGTTTATTTTGCCCAAATTGGACACATTTTTTACGACACTATCTGGCAATCTGCTGTACATTATCGAAAAAAATAAGGAAAAAAAGGGATCTCACACATGCTGTTGCGGCAACGCTTGTTCTGAATTAACGTACGTTTTACAAAGACACAAGAGTTTGTTTTACAGACTAATGTGCTATTGACTTTACATCTTACTAGCGCAGTTAGGCTAAGTACTTGGATGGCATATTTAGCAACGTTTTTTTTCCGTCAGTGGTTGTATCCCGAACTGCGGCATATTCGTCCTCAGCTTTTCCAAGTGCCCCTGTCCGTCTTTCATGGACACTCAGAAAACGAAGAAAAAAAACAGACTTTCTTTTACTCATCGCTGCTCAACTGGAACACATTTCCTGTACAAAAAACATCACAAGCAGTGGCGATTATAAGGGGGTCTGGGGAGACATGAACCCCATAATTTTTGCTGGCCCTATCTTGGCCCCCCAGTTTTGTGCTTAATTTCACGTTCAAGTTCGTTGGATTGACATATAGGCCTACAGTAGATAAGTTCCAATCAGTAATATTTTAATGAATAAGAGCTGATGATGCCTAGTTCGTAGGCAAAATATATGCTTTGTAAAATCTTAGTGTCTGATTCGTCGCTGAGAGAGGATTCTTTCTATAGACAGCAACATTTTAATGATGCTTTAGAAGCCGTCTAGCCTGCAATGAGTATTTCCCAAACGCAAGATAGGCTAGGTTGCTGTTCTTTAACGGCCGGGTTATGGGATTTGTTGATGAAGACACTTACCAGCGGTTGCTCGGATCGTGCGTGAAATTTCGTCAGACCACGGTGGGGGTGGTTAAAGATTCAGCTCGAAGTAGTTGCAGAAATGTGAAAATTGATCTACCGTGCATTGCAGTGTGAGGTAGAACTGAATTATATTACTGTCAGCAGATGCTTGCTTGTCCGAGTAGCAAAATGTTTGTGAAAGCATTTATGAATTAGTGTTAGTTAATCCGAATTTATCTTGTCCGAATTTATCTTGACTGGATTCGTGTGTTCTGCTGCCTTGCGTATATGGCCTGGAAGCATCTTACGTAATTGGTTTGTGACTTCAGTTTTAAGTCTACCCACAAATCTCGTGCAACCTCATCGGACTTTGTAATGATTCAGGAGGAATTCGTTTCGGCATTTCAGCTCTTGCCATGAAGGTCAATCATTCTCATCACAAGAACACTTGAAGGAATTCGCAAATGCATATTCAATTAGTGAATATGAATTAAAATATGAAATACCTCCGGCAAGCAAAAATTTGTTTGGGAAAGGGTCAACAGGTGCCCACATCGCTCGAACGATTCATTTTATTTATAACTCCTTGCAAAGCTGCGTTTGATTGTTTATAACAAGTTGTTACTGATACTCTAGCTCAGGGGCGGGCAATTAGCGGCCCGCGCGCCGCATGTGGCTCGCCACAGCATTTTCAGTGGCCCGCAGAAGCATTCAGGAAAAATATCAAATCTGAAATTTCCTCCGACTTATCACAGAAAATGTCAGAGCTGATTCTAACTTGAACCGAGACTTGCTTATATTTCTATCGACTTGCTTCTCTTTCTTCTAGAGCAACGTTTCTCGACGTGGCTGGCAAAGATTTTTTAGGGAACGCAAAGATTTCATTGTAACGATAGGTTTAGCTTGTCATTTTTGTCTTAAGTTTAAGTTCAAATCGTAAAATCTGTTCATCGCATTGAATTTGCTTCTCGAATCAACTTGCATACACTGTAATTTACTAGGGGTGCTATTTTTAGCATCCGAGTTACCAAATCAAACAGCACAATATGTTNCATTTTATGATTGGCAATATTCATAGGGCCNTCACCAGCGGGGGGGTGGGGGACAGTGATGCCCGGACCCCGTTTAAAGTCTGTGCCCCCCCTTTCCAGGTTTGGCCCCCGGTTGCTGCACACATCCAATATTGTATTTACAAAATTGGCGCCCCTTGTGATTTTTGACCCCCACGGCTGCGACATCCAGGCGACTATGCATCTGAAGTCGCAACTTGAAGAGCAGATAGGTCAGACCGCCGTTGTGCAATCCAATCTGTTATTTTTATCAATCATAATCCTGAACGTCTATTGTTGAAATGGGATGTGAAGAAAACCACAAGCGGTATGTTGCTTGTGTCAACTATGACACATTTGGTCATTCTTGTTCTAAAACAGTTCTAGTCTTTGATACCAACAGCTTACTATTGTGAAGTTGCTGACAGCAGTCAGGTAGAAACATCTTCTACCTGCAATAGTACGATGATACTTTCATTTCTATTCTTAACATGGACAAGAACGCAAGTATTTTGCAGAGTATTTGAAATTTGGTTTTACCTCCATAGCTGGCAAAAACACAGAAAAGCCACAGCGTGTTTTGCGCAACGTTGTTCTCAGTGCTGAATTTGTGAAACCTTCGAAGTTCATACGGCATTTAGAGACAAAGCCTTCCAAAGCTTCACAAACAATTTATTCTAGTTTCAAACCAATTGTTGTCTGAGATAGCCTACCAGCAGTTTATTTTTGTGTATATGCAGTCAACATTTCAGGAAGATACGTGTTACATTGATCACAGACTCTCTGTGCTTTGTTTGTCTATGAAACCTTCGAAGATGATACGGTATTTCACGCCAAAAATGGTTTAGAATTCTTCCGACACCATGGAGAATGTTTGAAACGTCAGAGGCATCCTGCCGGAAGTTTTCACCAAGAACACAGGCTTCATATGAAATCGTAGGCTACTTGAAATCGCCAAGCAAAAAACTCATATGATTGGAGGAACGCTTGTGAAATCCTGTTTGTTGAAAATAGCAAAACTACTTCTTGGAGAAGCTAATGACGCAAAAATGAGACGAATATCTCTTTCCAGGGATACTATTCAGAGGCGCATTTCAGATATGTTGGAGGTGGTGAAAGACTAGGTGATAAATGATATAAAAGCATCTCCAATGTTTTCTTTTCAAGTGGTTGATTCAACAGATGTTACTTCATGTGCTCAGTTGCTTGTTTTCGTGAGATATATTCATTCAGGAGACATTACAGCGGAGTTTCTGTTTTGTGAGGAACTGCAAACTACAAGTACAGATCTTCTGGAGAAGTAAACCTATTTTGATTCTGCAGAGTTGCAGTGGAAATATGTTTGTGGGGTTTGCACTCACGGAACTCCTGCATTGATGGGATCATCATCAGGCTTTAAAAAAAGTTCAAGATCTTTCTCCTGAAGCAAAAGGTACACACTGTGTCATTCACAGATGTGCACTTGCTGGCAGAATTTCACCTACCCTTCTGAAAAATGTGCTGGATTCCACCATAAAATTTATCAATTACATGATATCTGGAAGCCTTAACTCCTGCCTGTTTAAACAATCCTACAAAGACATGTTTTCGACACACGAAGTTCTATTCCACACCTCTGCACGATGGCTGTTGAAAGAAACGTTCTAAACCGCGTTTTTGAGATGAAGGACGAAATATGCAATGCACTGATGATGATAACTGAAGTTATCGAAACGTTTGCAATATGTCGTTTGTATCATTTTCACTGGCCGTGATTTTCAAGGACGAAATAAAGTTATTACCAGAAGTGAAAGCAAACAAGTTCTTATCTTACATTAGTGACAGGATTTGGTTGAGAAGTCTTTCTAATTTGGCAGAAATTTTTGAAAAATGGAATAACTTGAATCTAAAGTTACAAGGAAATGGTACAAACATCATCCAGCTTCACGACGAATCTGCAATGCTTTTATCTGAAGTTGCAACACTGGCGTTGTCAAGTAATGCAAGGAAACGTTGCTATGTTTGAGAAATTGTCAAGGGTTATTGAAAAAAACTGAAGAACGTGATGAGAGTTTGAAGACATTTTTAACAGACCACTTTTGATCCCTTGAAATTGGGTTCCAACGACATTTCCCTGAGCTCAAGGAGGAAGAAGCTGCACTTATACGAAATCCGTTCTCTACCTCTCTGGTTATAGCCAATATTCTCGATGAATTACAGAACCATTTTTGTGATATTCCGAATGTTTCATCATCACGTTATATTTTTCATGAAATGCCACATTTCTCGGTTCTGGTGTGCTGTGCATGAATTATTCCCAGAACTGTCTGAACCGGTTTTTCGAACATTGCTTCCGTTTGCCACAACGCATCTCTGCGAGAGTGTTTGTTCAGCTCTAGTTCACATCAAAACGAAGGCACGAAATCGAAGGAAAGTTCAGGATGATATGAGATTAGAACTGTCAAACACTCAACCGCGAATTTCGAAGTTGACCATACAAAGTCAACCGTCGCACCGAAAATGTTTGTGAAATTCAATTGCCATTTGAAATTAAATGTTAATGAAATGCATTTTTGTGGTAATAATGTTGTGGTAGTTCGTTGCATTTGGTTGAAAATGCATTTTGTTGTGATCATCATGGTTATAATACCGTATGTATTGAAAAAGGAGCAAGACGGGTGTCGCAGGTTGTGTGAAAATACCAAGGGGTTCACGAACTCAGAAAAGTTGAGAGACACTGCATCAGAAGGTACGGCCCTCCGCTAAACGCGACCTTGTGAATATGGCCCTCGAGTCAAATTAAATGCCCACCCCTGCTGTAGCTGTAACTCTCCCCGTCACCAGTGCGTCACTCGAGATTGGATTTTCAAAATCGAATTTGGTGAAAAAAATTCTCAAAAATTCCATAACGAAGTGAAAGATTGTGTTACATTGCTCTACTTTCAATTGACAGGGTACCAGCTGTAATAATAGATTCAGATGACTTCATTGATGCATTTGACAAATGACATGATAATTAATCGAAGGATTATGATACACTGAGTAGATGTTGATACGTGATTCCGAGGTACACTATGCAGGAAATTGTGTGAGAAACTGAGAATCATATTGCTCATTGTCTATTTGACTGAATCTTTCTTTTGGCTTATTTGACGCAGTGCGTGTTTCGCTTATGACAAGACAGGCATAAATTAACTCAGGGTTTGAACGTCATCCTCTGAGGATTAGTCAGAAAAAATTTAGTGTGAATTTTAAAATGAACAATTTTGCTGGGAATATTCTCAAAGCAAGCTTGATGCCTGCTGTTTGATCTTGCTATCAGGTGCACGCCGTGAATGCCGATGCACAACAACCTCTCTGCGGCGCTGCCATGCTTCTTTTGGTGCCACTGTTCCCGAGACCTCGCTGTCGTTAAATGCATAGTACATTGGATAGTCCTAACCGTGCCTTAGCTGCAGATTGGTATTACACTTTTGATAGTAGATGCATGACATTGGTACTGTCACAGCTTGATCACAAAGTGTCCATAACGCATGCTACCACATAAACGGATTTGCCAGTAGTCACGAATCTGTTGGTAAATCGTTTATTCAACAATTTGCTTTTAGGTAGGAATATTTTGACGAAATTATTTGCCTATCAATAGCCTACTTGTCTCTCTGTCAGCATGGAATTCGTGGTTGAAGCTATTTCGCTTTCATGTGAATTGTTTTCACTTTCGTGCAGCTGTTTTCTTTCATGTGGGGCCGGCACAGTTTAGTACGGGAAACGATGTTTCGTTTCACATGTGTAATGCTGTGGAAGTTGCATGATTAGCATAGAACATTCAACATACCGGTGCAAGTGTGCGATTGCGTCTAGTGGCGTTTTGGTGTGTCTAGTGCATAAGTTCCTAAACTTTGTTGAAACTGGCACCTCTTCCATAAAAATTAAGTGACACTCGCACCTCATCGTTTTGAAAAAAAGCGTAGAAATCGCAAAAACGGTCCGATTGTGCGGTTTCTTCGTTTTATAAATCACAATTTATAATACATGGCAAAACACTCTGTCATACGGTTTAGCTTTCACACTTTACTGCTCATTACAGACAAACTTAGTCATTTTTTGTTGCTGCTTCTCTGAAATTATTCACTCATGCCTTATAAGCACAAGATCGCTCAGATCCACGTGTAAATCGGTCGCGGGGTCCAAACAGTTCCGATAATTATGAAGAAGGGAGGAAAATCGACATTCGCACAAATGAGTCATCGCAAAAGGCATTAGGAAAGACAGGGCTTTGTACTCAATTTCTAGTAACTTTGCATGGTTGAACACTAGAGACTTTCGACTTCTGTAGCATTAAGCAACAATCTCGCCATAAGCATTTGAATGTACTGTAAGAATGTGTATTGCTGGTCATCTTCAGCGCCGTAACCATAGCGTGAAGTAGAAATAGCAATGCACGCATTTAGCAATTCAAATAGTTGAATTAGTAACTTTTGTTGTGGCTTCAGTCTTAATTGCAAGCCGTGAGTGAGCTGACACTCACAGAAGGTTTGAAACGCGTGCACAGCGACCTCTCGCTGACCCCGACACCTCAAGAAGTCCACGCATCAACCAGACTGTAGACTTTCTATAGTGTCTACAGCAGTGGTTTTCTACCGGGGTGTCGCAACCCTGTGGAGGTCGTTTGCCTTTTTATACAGGTCGCGAGAGCTTCTAATAAAAATATTCATAATGACTTCTAATATTTTATATTTCGTACATGGAACCACTTTTTGTCGCAGTCAAAATAATAGGATCATCTGGCAAAAATGATAGCCTACTTTTTTGTTCAAAATTGTTTTAAGCGTGATTATGACCATTACAAAGTTTTGAGTGTGATTATGACTTTTACAGTACTGTTGCGTAAGCGTTTGGCAATGCACGAATAGCTTTGTGACGTAAGAATGTGCTGTGTTTGTTAATCAGATGTCTGATTGTGGCAGCTAACTTGGGAGTTACTCTAATTTTCAGTGAATTGTGCTGTGGAGTGATTTGTTTATATACGGCACGAGTCTCTCTCGCTGATGCTGCCATGTCAATGAATTTAATAAATTAGTCTTTGTACTTGTTCAACATAGTCGCATCCAACGTTATTTCTTAGTCATTATCATTTGCCATTCTGCAAGCACAACTGCATATCATATGCCTGATTGGAAATATTCGGAAGGCGGTCCTGAGGTTAAATTGGGTTTCAAAATTGGCCACTGTATGAAAAAGCTTGAAAACCATTGATCTACAGCAATTGCAAACAGAGCGGGAAGTAGTCAGCACACACACACTTGTTGTCACGAATCAAGAAGTAAGTTCAACAGCTATTGATCGTTGGATACGGTTTCTGAAACACAACAGAAACAAACCAAAAGCATTCTACCAGCGAAGCTAAACTGAGCAAATAAACTTCACTACCGATTAGCTGAGCGAGCCACAAACAATTAACCATTAGACAAACACACAATTGCAGTAATTTCAGTAAAAAAACACGCACGTTTAAAGCGCCTGATTGCAATCCAAGTATGAAGTCAGTGCCGATTTGCAAACTGCAACTGCGCGCTAAATCTCCAAAAGAAACAGATAATCAAACTTACGTACCAAAACCGTGTGCGTTCCGCAGCTCAGATTTTGGTCTTTGAGTTTATCAGAAAACTTTCTGTTTCGGTTAGCAGAATTTGGTCCATACGCATGATGGCCGAAATGTCACTAAAGTTCGTGTTAACCGAACTGTACTTTTTTATCGCGCGCTAGGCAAAGCAAAACAAAAAAATAACTTTGTCGCAACTGCTCGGGACTACGANAAATACGCACATTCTGTTGGCATCCTGTTAGCAGACGCAAGGCATTCAGATAAGTGAAAAGAGATTGTTACTCAATTCATCGTGAGACTAAGCAAATCACCGAAAGGCTGGTAAGGGCCCGGTCACGACCATCGCATGGAAATTCGCGATAGCGGTAGCTGCTTTGGAAATGGTGGTGCTATTACAAATATTAGTCACGGTATGAACAGCTTGGAACGGTTAAACAAAACGAAAGCATAAGTCGCAGCGCGCCTTACAAAGCTTTCATATATATCGGTTCTTTTGAAAAAAAAAACATTCAAGAATATGCTAAATATCACCTTCGAAAATAGCATTTCGTACCACCAAAAACCTTGTTTCGGACCCCAAGGGCTCCGCGGTTGGGAATCGCTGGTCTAGTTAATAATAACGCTAGGTTATATTTAACGATATATATTCTCAAGTCTGTGTTGGGTTTGATAAGGTTAATCATAGCAAATTAGTCTCCAAAACAACGGAAATTCACCATGCAAGATAGACATTTACGTTTGTCCCCTATTTTTTCCTTGACCTCGAACTGTCCCCCACTTTTTAATTCTAGAATCGCCACTGATCACAAGCTTGCCATTTCAAATTCAGGTCGACTTCTTCCCAAGGAAATTACTAAACAATAGGGTTTTTGCCTCTTGACAGATCCGAGAACCAACGTTGAAATGAATCAACACAAGTTGAATCTGATTCTCCTCGTGTTGTTTTCATTGATCTGCCAAACCAACTGGCTTGATTTCCTAATCAGCATGCCAAAATGATTTTGTCCCATATGGGGAAAATTGTCTTTCAATAGCTTCTTGTTTAAAACACTTCAGGTGCACTTTGCAATTATCCTCCTACTTTATATATACAAAGCTTAAGCAGATTTCGAAATGACTGCTCGACAGTCCGCATACAAAAACTCAGCTACTGGAAGGCCGGAAATTCAAATCCCAAAAGTAGATGCTGCTAGGCGTTTTCCACCTGTATGCTAAAGCGGTAAACCTGGCAAATGTTTTGTTGCCTTAACACTAGTCAATTGCCAAGATACGAAATCAATTTAAAAAATTTTAGGCTACGTACCACTGCAACGAGCCTGGGCCTTCCAGGGGCATCTTTTCTGCAAACGTTTCACTTCTTAGGAAGCATTTTTTGAGACAATAAATGTAGCTAAAACTGGCATTAGGCAATTAAACCTCATCAACACGCCTAAATACACTTGTATAAACGTTTCTAAAACATTATTTCCTGCTTTCCTAACATTTGACAGCATATCAAAGCACTTACATCAAAGTAAATCGCAATTCGATTTCCATATACCTGGTCCAGCCTAAGTGGATCAACTCCAAATAATCATGCTTTGAGAGAGCCTCTGAACCAAAGAGAGTTTGGATTCTAACTGCAAGACCTAATATTATTTAAACTCAGTCTAGGACCACATTTTTCGCCCTTTTCCAGGCAAACAAAAACATTACAACCAATACCAAGCAAGATTTTCGGTAAGGACATAACCATACCTCCGCCGAGGACAGAGAGCAGCATATCTAGGACGTTGCACAACGTCCATTGGTGTCGAAAGTGCTAAGCTTTTCAACCGAAATGAACACATCATTATGTCAGCACATCTTTAGCTCTACTTGAGGTGTTTCTGAAATTACTTCNATTCACTCTCTTTATAATTCAAAGAAAATGCTTTTTTTTCAAGTGGTGTAAGATACAATAATTTGCATATCGTAATTTCGTTCTCAAGGCGGAAAACACTAAGATATCGTTTAGTTTTGGTTGACGTGTTCCCAACAACACTTAATAACAAGCTTTTTAGATCTAGATACGAAGGTGAATTTCGTGTAAAACGTTGATTTCCCTCAAAATTGCGAAAGTTTGTTTCTTAGCGAACCTACCTTTTTGCCACAGGCGGAACTTCACTGCCACTTGGCGTCATGTTTTCGCCTGGAAACAATTGTGGAATTGGCCAGGTTAGATCGTTTTTTCTATTTGCTTTACATCAATGAGACTAAAGTGCAAATCGTATCTTTTGACAATTCCATCAAATGGTTTTTCCTTCATCATCAAATAAGTTGCAAAAATGCGCTTATGTCGCTACGTTGTGCAATCTCTTTGATGCAAATACCTTTTGAAATTTAACGATGTGCATGTTTTCATACAATGCCTTACAAGTGAGCGTAAGAAATTGAATGTACCAAGTGTCGAGTCGTAAATATGTGATTTTATTAAGATTTGCATTTAAAAACACGTCAACGGTTGACAATTTCATCACCACGTACAGTGGGGAGGATGACAGGTGCCTTCAAGTGACCCTCGCCATACGACATTCGCTACAAATGTCAATTAACCCGGACACTACGAGAGCAACCACTGCTACCCGCGCTGGATGTGCTCGGCATGGGATGAGCCATAAAACGAACTTCTCAGTGTGCAGCAGCAGAAATGCTGCCGAAGGTGGCCCTCGAACCAACACAATCCAGCTCAACACCGAGGGGCTCACTGCAAACAAGATCTCCGCCATTGAGCAGCTAGGCTATAAGAACAAGGGTTTCAACTTCGTCCTACAGGCGACCCACTGCACAACTGCAAACAAACTAGTGATTCCCAACTTTTCACTAGCTGGGTCAGTTCTGAGCAGGAATCACGGCCTTGCCACTTTTGTCCACGAGTGATTGGAATGGTCATTAGCCGATCAGTCTCCAGAACAACACAGAGACTGAGTCGTTGTGCGTAGACGTCGCACGATATAAGATCACTACCGTCTACAAACCACCACGCTCACCATTCACATCAAAGGCTATCCTGACGTTTTCATAGCTCAGTCTGTACGTTTATGACTTCAACTGCCAAAATATCAACTGAGGCTACAGCAAAACATCTTGTGATGATGAAAGCCTGAACTCTTGGAAGACATCCAACAACCTTGGACTGTTGTATGACCCAAAGGAAACAGCCGATTTCGTCTCTCACTGATGAAACGTCGGAGCCAACCCGGGCGTGGCCTTCGCAAGATTTGACCAGTACAGCCGACTGCCGGACAGACATATTCTAGGAAAGTTCTCGCGGTCACATATCGGCCCTTCCTCATAACGTCACCATGACTCAAGGTTCCTGCTCAGAGAGATCCCGTGAAGCGTTGGAACTTTCGAAAGGCTGGTTGGAAGTGCTTTTGCCCTCTCACTGATAAATCCGTCGAGAGGTTGTCACCTCCGGACACATCAAACATTGAGAGGCCATTCCAGGATTTTTGGGAGAGCCTACTATCCGTGGCCCAACAATATATCCAACGTGGCCGTCGCAAGAATTATGTGGAATGCTGGGACAAAGAGTGCGAGACCCTCTATCGCTCCTTTCTCCGAGTCCTACGGGAGCCACTCCGTCTCTACTATCTCGGCTACAACAGAAAAAGCAGGAGCGATGGGAGGAAGCTGTTAATTCCATCGAATTCTCGCACTCTAGCCACAAGGCGTGGAGAACTATCTACATACTTACTGGCAGGTCTGGCCGTTCCTCTTGCCTGTGCCCCGTCTCGGCAAACTTCATCGCCTCGCAACTCGTGATAAGCGGGCCACACACGACCAGGGGTCGCGAGTCCACCAGGCACGTCAACAAGGAGCTGTCCGACCTATCGATGATTCCAACACCTGAGGGTCACAGTGTCTCTGAACCCTTTAGGCCGAAAGAGCTTGCTGGTACCCTCAGACGCCTGAAGCCAGGAAAGTCTTCGAGATTGGATTCCATCTTCCTGGGGCTTGTACTCCATGCCCGGTCGGTTGTCAAAGCTTGGTTTTGCGCTTGATCACTTCCTGCATGCGCCAACATAAAATTCTAAAGATCCGGAGAAGAGCACTAATAGTTGCGATCCCTCAACCAGAAAAGGCACTGGAAGACCCAGGAGCTATTGTCCCATATCTCTGCTGTGCATCCCTTAAAATCTTCGAGAGGCTCACCTACACTCGTGTCGAACCAACCATCAACCAATTGCTCCCTCGGGAGCAGGCGGGCTTTCGACACGGGAGGTCGGCTGTAGACCAGGTCATCCTGTTCACACAGGACATCAAGGATAGCTTTTCGGGAAAAATAAGCAGGGGCTGTGTTTGTCGACCTGACAGCAGCCTACGACACTGCATGGCATCGTGGTCTCACCTGCAAGCTGCAGCGATTGCTACATGGACATATGGTCCAGATGATCATGGACATGGTTGGCAATGGCAGCTTTACCCTTACCACTGGAAATGGTAAAAGGAGCAGGTTACGACCCCTCAAGAACGGAGTCCCACAGGGATCTGTCCTGGTGCCCCTTCTCTTCAACACCTACATCTCTGACCTGCCAAACACTCTCTACACAAAGTATGCATATGCTGACGATTTAGAAATCATGCATGCTGATGGAGTCTGGCATGCAGTGGAAGGGGTGTGAGCAAGGCCATGGCAACCGTAGATGAATACCTCCAGACTTGCAAGATAAAGCTCAGCACTACAAAAACCGTGTCGGCAGCTTTCCACCGTAACAACAAGGAAGCTAAACGTGAGCTGAAAGTCTACTACAACAACGAAGTCTTGCCCTTCTGTCCCGAGCCCAAACACCGCGGAGTAACGTTGGACAGGTCGCTTACGCATTGCCGACCGCTTGACTCACTACGCAAGAAGCTGACATCACGCGTAGCACTCCTGAGGCGACTTGCTGGCTCCGGTTGGGGTGCTGGAGCAACAACTCTGCGAACAGCCACCCTAGCCCTGGTGCATTCAACCGCAGAGTACTGTGGCCCTGTCTGGTGACGCATTGCTCACACCCGCCTCATCGACCCCGCCATCAACGAAGTCTTGCGAATTGTGACTGGATGCCTGCTGCGTCCTTTTCCAGCGGACAATCTCCCAATCCTCGCAAGCATCCAACCTGCTGAGCTTCGTCGCAATGGAGCCACACTGTCTCTAGCACACGTCGTGTCGTGGAGCCTGAACATCTTCTCCACGCAGTGCTTACCTGCCCATCGAGTGCAAATGCACCGCGCCTTAAATCGTGACACCTACTGTACCCGCCGCAGAACAACACATCAGTTCATCTGTCAACAACAACATACGTGCGGCGCAGTGGCCGGATCACCAATGGAACGCGGAGTGATTGGACAACCCCACAAGACTCCGCATGTTCATCATCGACACCGGGACCCATCCCCTGGAGCAACCCTCGCAATAAGAGCCTGGGTCGTGGTTAACCGCCTCCGCAGTGGTGTCGGGCGTTTCCGTTCCTGTTTGTACAAACTGGGTATGGCCTCATCTTCGGTCTGTGAGTGTGACGCAGAAGAACAAACCGTCAACCACGTTGTCGTCCAATGCCCAATCCATCGACCTCCTCATGGACTGCACGGCCTGACGGTTCTGAACGATGAGACAATCGAATGACTGCTCCACACCGGCCCAGAGATGAAGTACGGCCAAGCAGTGGTTAGAACAACTGGCTCAAAAGAAGAAGAAAATCCATACACAGTGCGTCTGAAAAAATAAATGTGTTAATATTAGTAAACACAGCACTGCTTCCTGAGACGTTTTCCTTGTTAGCAACTCAGTTTTGCTATGTTTACCTCAATGCTCCTGCATAAATTGTGTATGGGGACTTCATTCGAACAATCTGTCCAATACGAATTTTGCTGGCAATATATTCAGGAGTTTTTACATTCCTCGGCCAAGTATATTACAACTTTGTGAGGGGATCTTAATTTTGCTTCAGCATTTTCGTTGTTTTAAGCTTTTGCTTTGAAAGAATTTTTTTGCCAACATGAAAACTATTTTTTCTGCTGAGGTTTGTTTAACTTTGAAACAGAAAGCGGCAGATAAATCTTCCCTCATTCAACATCGAAGTCCTGGCGGAGGAGCACTGTGTGAGCAAGAAATGCACGAGAGGTCTTGACGAGTTTTTGGAGAAACTGAATGTCTTTCTCGGTGTGTTCTCGTAAGTACAAAACAAACATGGTGAAGAAAAGCATGGTTGAAAACTTTTGTAGCCATATTAAATCTTCGGATGGGTGTGCTCAACAATGGGCGTCTGCAGAAATTTTTCCAGTGGGAGTAAAGCCGACATTTTGCTCATATTTTTCAGGTTGGTAATGCTGGCAATCAGGTCCGCAACCAGGGCAACCGGGCAACTCAAAATTTTCAAAAACTTGTTTAGCTGTTAGGTACAACAACCTCCCCGATAAGAGCCCAACAAGAAAATATCAGCTGGTTGCGACCCTATGACGATGCAATGCAAATGGACACTAACAAAACGTTTTGGTATTCTGCAAAACACATGTGTAGGAGCATGTAATTATTTGAGTGTGCATAGGATGTGTTGTCTGAATTTACCAAATTTTCCCGAGAAACATTTATGCAACAAACTTTCTCTCTGGTGATTTTTTGTAGCTATTGGCACATTATGTTTTTATCTGGCATGTTGCCAAAGGCTGGACAATTTGGTTCTTTATCCAACCGAGAAAAAGAAGCCTACGCCAGGCTGTGCAAAAACATTGTCAAAATGCAGCTGTCTCAGTACCCTAGAGGATCTGTCTCTCATTTTCGAGGTCTTCCACTCACATTCGGGCTGTTGCTGTCAGCAATAAACCTCAAATATAGCTGAGGTAGGCCTAAAGCTGCTTCCTTCTCTAAAGACATATATGTGATATTCAGGGCGTAACTAGAGATTTGAGCAAGGGGTGAAACTTAGCTGAAGGGGCCCACTGTCCTGGCTAACGTAGGCGGCCCACTAGCCAGCACACAGAAAAAGAGTTGGGAAATGATAGTGAATCCGGATATGGATGTCTATTTCTAGCTAAAATGGGAAAACATCCCAAAAAACTCAAAAGACAGCAACTTACTGAAAACGAAAAAATGCTAAATATCAGGATATGAGCCAAACGGGGACCTGGTTTTTACATTTAGCTTGCCAGGGGACGGCTCGCGCCTTTGCCCATTCGTTCGTTACGTACGTCAATGGTGGTATATGTGGCATGTATCATATTTATTATGTTACAACTATGCCGTGAGTTTCACAACATTGTCTGCTCAACTGCACATATATGCAACAAATTGTAGGGCAAAATGTATTCGCCCCAACACTGCAGTTAGAATTAAAAGCTGAAGCATTTCGGGTTATGTACTGTTATGGCGTGAACACTACTAATATGAAGTAGATGCTCCGCATCACACTCTGTTACCTCTGTGTGTACACTTAAGGCACATAAATGAAATGCTTTCTTTTGCCAAAACTTTCAAATAGGTCAGTTATCTTCTTATCAACTCTCACAAACTAAAACATGAACTTACTAGAAACAGTTTGTTGACGTTATATTTATTTAGTGTGTTTGCTACCATGCAACAAATTTTTATTTATACACCCAATAACAAGGAAGCGTAATTTCATTAATACTGTTGCAAAATTGTGAAGCTTCTTTTCCCAAATTTTTTGAGACTTTGCATGAAATTTTGACAAACCCAAATTTATAAGGTTGCGCTCAAACCCCTGCAACCCTAGCCCTATACCACTGTTTCTATGTCATAGAGAAAATTCCCGAAGTTACGGCAACATTCACAAAAATTGCTCTTCGTTGGCGCATTGATGCTTCTGTTTATTTCGTGCATGTTTTCACACAGTACCGTAGGCCGTCACCGTAGGTGCAGCGGCAGGCAAATTTTCAAAGGTGCGAAGGATTTTTCCCCGAATTTGCCCAAACTTGCTCGAAAAAATTTTGGGCCACTTTTTGTGCGAATATTTTCTCATGAAGACCGTTTTTGGGATGACATCCAAAAAACGGTCTCCATGTGGTTCTGCACATGTCAGGCGCATTTTTTTCAAATCAAAGCACGTTGGATGCCATTTCTGCTCGTATTTTTAGGGACTTTGCCAATATTTTCAGAGATTTTTCGAATGTTTCAAAGGTTTTCACAGATTATGCCCAGATTTCCGCAGGTTTTGCCCGGATTTTCAGGGACTTTACCCATATTTTCACCAAATCAAAAGTTTTGGGGTGCACTTGCACCCCCGCCTCCTACATCACTGGTAGTCACTGTCTTGTTGCATTACCTACTAAATATGCCTGCTTTTAACAGTCACATGCGGCAAAACCCGTTTTTCCGTAACTTCAAGTGAACATTTGAAGATTCGTTGCTATGTTATTGTTACGCAATAAAGACTAACAGTAGAACAATGTGCTCGCAAGTTTTGCAACCTGCCTCTGTAGACAGAGGAGTAGACATGAGTGAACTGCAAGCTCATCACTGTATCACACCATAACATTAAACCTGGCTCTTGTGATGTGTGAGTGTAAAACTGGCAAAAAAACTGTCGTTGCAAGAATTAAATCAATTAATAGAAATTAAACTGCTGACTTCAGGTTTTCCAGAAATTTTTGTTTCTTAGACCCAATTTCCAGAGGGGTGTAATGGCCCATTTTGCCCCCACCATGCGGACGCCCATGTGCTCAACCTTGTTTTACGAAAATATTTGACATTGGCACGCGTAACTTTCCTTGCAGAGGTGATCTGGAAGCTATAGCGCGAATTACGAGGGAAGCTGTTGAAGACAAAGCTAAGCAAAACGTGGGATATGTGGAATTTCGTTTTTGCCCTCATGAACTCACAATGAAGGCTGGTGCTGGCGATTTCAAACAACAGAAACCAGTGTATGATGAGTGCTGCAATGTTTTCATGCGCAAAGGAATAGAATTGTTTCCTATTCCCGTAACTTCATGAAAATACGATTAATTTGCAAACACATGCTTTGGCAGTTTTTGTGCAATGTGGAGCATCCGCGAAACGAGATTTATTTCTGTGCCCCGTCCCTACTGTAACATTGGCAACGGAATACTGAAAACGTTTGCTTGACTTCCGTTGCCGAGTACTACTTCGCAACTAACTGGCCAACCGGGCCATTGCAAAGTTTTTCTATTTGAATTTAATTTTTCTTTTGGTTAAAAACAGTTGAAAAAAACTTTCATTAAGTGTTTCACCGCACGATGTTGTGGAAACCGTCTGTGATGCGGCTGCTCACGCAGCAAGGAAATACGGAATCGTGGTGCGGATAATACTGAACGCTATGGTCGGTTACCCAGGTAAAAGGAATTTTTAGTTTTAATTAAATTTTGATGCTTTGACATTGGTAACGCAATTGATATTTTTTTGTTTAAACTTGCTTGAAACTGCTGTGTGGCTCAAAAAAGTCAAGCACGAGATAGTTAACGCCATTTTTCTGTAAACCAGTGGTTCTCAAACTTTTTAAAAATTTTACATAACGGTCCCACTGCAAATTTTTGGATGATTCTCAGTCCAGTATCAAGCTAAAAACAAATAACAGTTATAAAGTTTTTTTAAAGCACACATTTATTACATTTGAAAGGTTCAGTTCAATGGAAGGGTGCACCTAATTAACTTTTACCAGTTCTTCTATCTTGGGTCATGTTTTGGACAAAGCAGCTCTCATATCATGTGCCACATGCAATCTTTTACAGAATTTTGCTTTAATAGAGAGTAGTGTAGAAAATGCTGTTTCGCATCAGTAGGTTGTCGGAAATGTATTTATCACTTTCAATGCCATGTCTGCGATACCGCGATGGGACTATGCCATTTCAATCCAATCGTTACTGCAACACATTTCACTGAAAACATGTTTCGCACACCCCATAATTCACCAAATCAATTAACTGTTCTTGAATTAAATTGCCCTCCGAAGGTGGATCGCCAACAGTGATTCCATACGGGTTGTTGATGAAAAGACAATACTTGTTAACCCTGCTCAGGTTACCTCTAAACACAAACACCGTTGTTGTCCTTGCCCAAAATGGGCAGATTTTGTTTGTTCGCTTATACTGGACTAACTGACAGATTTAGAGGGGGGCGCGGGTTTTTGTACAACTTAGCAAGTCTTCTCAAGCTCATCCGATCAGAAAAAACAACGTGTTGATTTTGGAAATTTTTTTGTATGATGAAGAAGAAAAGCAATTTTCCAAACAAAAACGTGGGAAATTCTCTTAACAAATCAACGAAAAAGTAAAGAAAAATAAAAAAACTCCGCCAGTAGACCCATTGGTGGTCAGTTTAAGTTTTAAACAGAACCTCATTTCAAGCCTGTGGTTCTATCTGCAATAAAAGTAAATTAGGTTGAGACATGAAATTTGTCTATTTTCATTACAATTTTCAGCCACATTAATCAACCTTGCCCAAATTGGGCAAATTGTTAACGAGAATCAGGCACATAAGGTAAACTTGCCCAAAATGGGCAAATGCTTCACGACAATTGCTGGGCAATCGTATTGATCGCGGCACTGCTATTGACTTTCATGCCTCACATACGGCAAGTCCCGTCGCCACAGGGAGGATATAGTGGGCTAAGCACCCCCTCAAACATTGCACCAAGCCGCTCAAATTGAAATATGAAAAATATAAATTATTTGGAGCTTTGTCCATTTTTACAATGTCAAGGCATCAACAGGGAGACAATAAACTCACTCTAACCATAACCTCGGGTGATTTTCACCCCAAAGTCACGCTATCCACAACCCCGGGTGATTTTCAACCGAACTCACAATAACTCATAAGGTCGGGTGATTTTCACCCGAACTTACACTAACCATAATGTCGAGTGATTTTCACCCGAACTCACAATCAACCATAACGCGGGGTGGTTTTCACCTAGGGACCACGTGGCCACCACCCCTGCCGGGGTGGAAATCACCCGGGGTTAGTATTCCAGGGGTGTGAGTAAATTTTGCAGAAAACTTGAAAGTGATTACTGCAGAGAAGTGCTCCCCATCGTTGGCAGTTGGCACGTGATCCTCGTTTTTTTCTGTTTTGATGGTGGATAGGTTCCACAGCGTTGCCTGGTCTCAAAGTTCACGTCCTCAATAAAATGCTTTAGCCTTTTAACACAAGTGCACTTATCACAAAGAGCAGGCCTTTTTTGGGCTAAGCCAAAGTTCTAGAAATGTCAGTTAGGAAAAGAGAAGCACAAGGCTCATCATGTCCTCAATAAATGCTTTGGCCTTTCACCATAAGTACACATACAAGGTGCAGTCGCTTTCTGGCACCAATTTCATTCCTGTGACGTAAAAGTCGTCATACAATCTTCTGCCTGTTTTTCAATGAAAACCACGAGTTGAGCAGGAGCCATTCGCGTCAAATGGATTTGTGTCTTCAGGGCTTGCTCTCGTGTGATCGACTCCCGTACTGGATTCTGCCAAAAGTTGCTGGTGTGGCTTACTAGTGAACCTAAATGCACCAGCTCTTTTTGCCCAAATTGGGAAAGTTTGCCTTAGTAGAGATCTTCGTGTAGGAATTTTGTTACACCTCAGGTAACCATGGGTCAATTTGGGCAAATTTTTGTTCCCCATCGAAAACTACGAAACTTGTGCAGATTTTGGTAGGACTTCCCGAAAAAGCATCTAAAAAATGCAGCTACTTAAAGAACCAGCTGTCTACGTGAACGTTAACTAATTTTTAGTAGAAGAACCGGCTGTCTACGTGAATGTTAACTAATTTTTAAGTAGAAGAACCGTTTGCCCAAATTGGGCAGAGGTTACCGGAGCAGGGATAAGAGCGTGTAGGTTGGGAAGGTGACGAGAAATTTCTTCAGTCCGAATGGAAACGTGTTTTGTCATGACCGCGAGGATATCATCTAGGACGTGCAGTTCATATTCATTAAGAAATGTGTTTAGATGTAGAAATAGAGCAAACTTTTTACTGTCCAATCTTAGATAGCCACAAGTTTAGCTTCATTTGGAAAGCGGTTAATTTTCCACGAGATTGAATCACGTCCATGTCTTTTCCTTGTAGCGCCAAGTTGACGGAATTCGCGGATTCGAATATGTCCACCAAAAATGACAGGCACAACAGAAAACAATCATCAGAAAATTTCTGCTGCATTTCTGGTTTAGCATCTTTCAGAAAATAATGTATTTCTCATCGCAGTAGGAAAACTCTCAGCACTTTTCCCTTGGAAAGCCATCTCGCGTGTGAGTGCAACAAGAGAGTTTCGAATTGGGAATCCCTTTCTTCGCTTAATTCAGAAAACAGACGAGAGTTTAGTGCATTAGCTAATGGAATTCCCCACTTTGATCACATCGTTCAGGACATCTTTTAACTCATCTGGCTTTTTTGTCATACTCATCCGGCGTTTTCACCATGATTTCTTGGCTATATATAGTGCAGTGCGTATCATTAGCATCTGGGGCTTTTCCGGTTCTCATTAAAATTTTAGCTTGACGTTGACAAAAGTCTGCACCTTTATTTTTTGAAATAAAACTATGCATTTCCAAATGTCTTTTCAACTTGCTGGGCTATAGTGCAGAACACTTGGTAGCACAGAACGCACTATGGTTTCTCTTCTCCTTCAGAACTTATATTAGTAAAACCAAATTTGCAATATGAATCGTTTTATTTGAATGTTTCTTTTTTTGGAGTGAGAGACATTCTTATATTGTCCTTAAGCTTAAAATATATAAGCTCAAAGACTTTAAAATGAAGGCAGAACCAGAAGGTGAAAAAGCAATTTTCTACAAAATTCATGCTAATCTTTACCAAATCTACTGCAGCGTCACGTCGAAAAATCTGGCAGTGGTCCGGCAACTATTAGTGGCTTCATAGACACGACCATGCTGTTAAAATCAAACAGTTATCTTCCTCCATTGCATCAGATAAGCCTTGCAAATATATTGGAAGTTTCTGATGGTATAGGCTTTCATTTGACCAAATGCAGAATTGCAATCAACCGCACGTTATGTGGCCTGATTTCCACACGAAGACAGCACACATTCGCAATCCACCACATGAGATAGTAAATCGTATGGCTCAGCATAACTAACCATCAGAGCCGGAGGAAGGCCACACCGTACTCCCCGTCCGGGGGGGGCGGGCAAAATAGGAGCCCCCAAATCTGACTAAGGACCTTTGTTACGGTATATACACTTGAAGTGAACACATCAACAACTGATTTCAAACATTTCCCCTTTCGACATTCTTTTTATCTAACACGTCAAAGAAATTGATCTTCCCACCACCCATAGATTCCAGCTGTCATCTAAGCTTTAGCCAACAATTGCCAAATGCATTGTGTGTAACTTCGTTGTCAGCGTTTGCCTTGTCAAGCTGATAGTTGTGTTGGTGGCATGGCTGAATCCACGTTGATTGTACGCATTTTTAGTGTAGTCTAACAAAAAATAATTCAGGAAAACTAAGCAGTGGACCTGTGGCATAACTAGAGGTTTCAGCCAGGGTAGGGAACGTAGCTGAAGGAGGCCCACTGATCACCGTCATGGGTTCACTTGCCAACACGCGAAAAATTGCAAGTGATAGAAGGGACAGATTAAGGTTGTATAAGGCCTATGGTTGAAACTGAGAAAGGGGCACTTTCTAACAACTAGACATTACACTTTTTTACCGATTTAGGGATCGCCTGGATGGAGCTCAATTAGCCCTCCCTCAATCCACTACTGAGTGAAAGTGCATCCGGATGTGGATTTTAAGTCCCCTTTAAGTCTCGCGAAAACCACGTTTCTTGCAGAGCTTTGCAATCCTATAACACGCCAGGCGATTGAGCTAGAGAGCTGTTCAAACTCTCTACGGATTCAACAAGTCTTGTAGTCGAACTCGAAAAAAAATTTTTCGTTTTCGTTGGGGGTTTTTCGGGGGGAACGCCACAAGTGGTTTAATTTAGCTACCTTTTTACGGCCCTGAGCCCCAACCCATTGGGCCATTATTATGGCTCAAGATTTTTTCGGAAACTAGGCCAAAATCTGCGTCTTTTGAGCTCTTGAAAGATTTTCTAGTGTATCTGTAGCCGAAGTTATGGCAAACAAAACAAAATTGGTGAAAATTTCTTCACATACAAACCCCAATTTGGGTTGGAACACACCCCTTTTTCTAAATGGCCATCACTCGTCAGCGGATCCAGCTAGAGAGCTGTTCAAATCCGCTCTAAATGGGGAAAGACCTGTAGTTTACGCTGAAAAAAAACTTTTCGCCGTTGCGGTTTCGGNCTTTCTGGCAATGTTTACAAAACCACAGGTTGTTTTGACATGCTTCGACAGGTTTCTCTAAACAATCCATGACTTCAGCGGCCCGTGGGAGTGTGTGAATCGAGCAGATCAGCGGCGCGAAACCTCGCGAGATTTAAATGCATTCTAGGCTATAGTACCAGGTTTTAGAGGGTTTGATGGACTTTTTAGCATTTCTGGTTGATGAGTTATGGCAAAAATGGTCAATTAGGGAAATTCCCTGAATGCCCTTGGGAATTCCTGAGATAATTGGAATATTTTTGGCATAACTTTTGAACCAGAAACGCTAGGAACTTGATCAAGGGCTCTAAAAACGCGTATTTTAGCCTAGAATCTAAAAATACTGCGAGCCACAAGATTGGTGCGTGGGATCGGATGATGACGTCATATAATTTACCAAACAAAAGACCCCTATCAAGAGCCCATTGGCCCATCCAATTTAAAAATTTTTTTTCCAAACCACAGGAAACCACTAGTTATTGCAGGGTTTGAACAGCTCTCTAGCTGTATCTGATGCCGAGTTATGGCCGTCCAAAGTTTGGCCTGAAAGGGCAAATTATGCCTTTTCTGAAAAGTTAGAAATTAGGCCAAAAACTGGGTTTTTGGCCCAAAATTTTGGCCACAGATGTGCTAGCAGGTCAATCACGGGCTCCATTGACGATTTTCACCTAGTTTTCAACAAAACTTTGAGCCAAAAGAATGGGTCAATGGGTTGAGGCCCAGAGCCGGCCAAAGATGGCCAACATTTCCAAAACATGCCTTCTTTGTGACGTAACCTCCAGAAATACCTCCACCNAAAACGAAAACTTTTTTTTNGATTTTGACTACAAGACTTGCTGAATCCGTAGAGGGTTTGAACAGATATCTAGCTCAATCAACTGGCGAGTTATAGGATTGCAAAGCTCTGCAAGAAAAGTGGCTTTCGTGGGACTTAAAGGGTCTAAGTCACCGGAAAATAGTCCAAACAACGTCTGAAAAACGCAAAAAATGATATAATGAAAACGAAAAAATAGTGAATTCCGAAATATAAGCTAAATGGGGGCGCAGTTTTTACATTTAGCTTGGAAAGGGGACGAGGTTCGCGCACTTGCATCCCGCCATAGTCACTGTTGTAGACCTGTGTTGCATCTTTTCACTGTACAAGAATAGATTACTGGCTTCCAAGGTATACAACCATGTGAAATCGTTTATGTAAACCGTTATTTTAACTGCGCTTTCAAACCTCCGTAGGTCATTTTGAAGGCGCTTGTTGAAAATTCGAATGCTTTGACTAACTTAGAATTATAGAATTATCGAAGGTTGCCTACAGTGATGGGAGTTTATAAATCAAATCACAATTGTCGTGACAAAACATGAGGATGATTTTTTGGTACTAGCAGATTGTGTTTTGGCGACCTTTTGAGCCAAGAAGCAGATTTCTTGAAATGTGGCATGGTTGAGGGCAATATATTATTAAAAAGTTGAAATCTGTTTCTATGCATTTGAAGCTTAGTATGAGAACTTGGCCACATTTACACTAGATAAATTGTTTGCTAAGTCTGTTGTCGTAACTCATTCACTGACTTACCGTAAATTATTTATAATTATTTTGGCTTCGTTCATATGAGTTCAGCATACGTTCAAAATACAGGTACTAAATGCAAAGTTGTAAACGGGCCTCGTTTTGCAGCCCCAACCGGGTCTGAGCCCGACATATATTTTTGATGCCCGATTTAGGCCCGATAGTCAAATTTACCGAGTGAGTCAGGATATGCGCAACTGCAGGGTATTTGTGGCGTAGTAAACTAATTATAACTAATAAATTCACAAATGATCACTTTTAATTGACAGTTAATAAACTAGATTTCTTCTACAATTACTGGCGACAAAAGTGTACATCGCTGCGAAAAAAAAATTTATATGCAGGCCCGAAACATTTGGACAAACTTCAGTCTGAACCCGCCCTGAAACCCAACTCGAACCGAAAAGCGCGGTTCGTCTTATAACTCTAGTACGGATTGTCGATACCAGTGTACAGTACAAAAGACAAATGTCTCTGACAGATAGGCAGTATTTAGTCGGCGAGCACGTTTATGAAAAGCACTAAACCCCTTCTACCGACAAAGTCGGAATTCCCAAAGTCAATACGTGATTTCCCAGTACTAGGACCAAACGCACGATTACCAAATTCTCAAAACATAACGTGCATGCTGACAACGCTTTCAGTCTCATTCAGTCTGGAGGTCGTACTTCTCGACCTTTACGAGTGCAGTAATGATTCGGAGCCATCCAAAGAATTTGGCACATGCGTTAAATGATGGCGATTGCGCCATACAACAAAGCCAGTAGGTATTTAAACGTAAGAAAAGGACATTTACATCCTTTACATGTCGATTCTACAGTTATATCACTATCGTAACCAATGCAAACATAGGTACCCGGTTGTAAACGCGGAAATCTTTATGATCTGTGACACTTATTAACTACGCGTGTTACAGCGTTTCAGCTTGGCGCTTCTTTGCCGAAATGAATTTTAAACAAGCCATAGTCGGGGAGTTAACCCGAGGTTACTTGTAACTGTTGGTATGTGATTATGGCAAGATAATGTACTATAGAAAGTAGGGGTTCGAGGCAAATTCTCAGAATGTGCCTCAAAACATTGCCACTGCGAAAGGTAGATGTGGGAGTTCTTTCACATTTCAATTTAGGAAATAAATTCAAAGCAATGCAAAAGCTTCGTGCGAAACTATCAAAAGGATGACCCACGGTATCTCTGAAAAAGAGGGACGTGAGCAGTAGCGGACACAGGCTGGTTTGGTGGGGGGGATGCGATGTTGATTTGCAATCCAATCCTTCACAGGACCATATTGCGTAATCAATCACTTTCGCATACGTACATTTACGAGGAAACAAGTCTAAGCATGGTTCAAAAGAAGCTTGAAGGATAAAACTGGCCAAACTTTGACACTGCAACGCTACGGAACCAACAAGCAATGTGGCACATAACAACGATCTGACGTAGTCACTGGCGTCGGCGCAGGTAGGCTACATCGAAGACTCGAGATAGACAGTTCACGTGACGACATAATACTTATTCTCATTGTAGGTAACATCGCAATAATTTATTTGCACAAGGAAACTAGTTTCGTGTTCGACACATCTTCAGTCCTATGCGAAAGTTGACAATGAAACAAAGTTAGAAAAACTACGTACTGTGCTAAGAACAAAAGCTAAATAATAAAGCCAAAGAACGACTACTTAACTCACTAGACCGATTACAAAACTGCTGG
>JGI24159J19872_10000885_pt1 | contig 30392 bp, 23 predicted proteins | sample Ectturendosymbi4_FD_19872 | JGI IMG/M metagenome (IMG submission 19872)
TGTGAAAAACACAAATAGCTCATAAGTATCTTGTATATGACAAAAGCATGTTATAATGACTTTGGTACAACATTAAAAGAAAACAACTGTTAGACGTAGGTGAACAGTGACAGTTGATTTTTCGCTGCAAAAGAAACTAACCTCTCCAATTGTCAGCTTTCCACCACAACCGCGGGTGAAAGTCGCTTTGAAACCCTAAAAGAAAGTAAAGCTTTTCAAAAGACAGTAGTTTATTCACCTCCTTTTAATCAACAGCTGGTATCAGTGAAAACATTGTGAACGGTTCGGTGCTAAATTTTGAAAGTCGATTGGTTTCGACAAAGTGAAAAGCACAAGCCTTTCTGTGATTTCTTGACTTCTAATTGCGAATACACCTCACCCAGTTGCGGGATAGCTGCAAAAACGGATCGATAAAACAGATAAATTAAATTGACATTAGCACAGCATGCATTCTAAAGACGTCCAGCAGTGAAACACCATCCTTTCCTAAGCCTGAAATGTCTCGTCTCAAAATCCGCCAGAAACCTGATTTTTTGAAAACCTTCAAAGACGATGGCCACATTCATACTGTGCGCGAGTGTGCACTTACTGTGTGCGTACTGAAAGGATCAGAGTGGAACTGAAAAAGTAGGTTGTGGCCAGTCGTTTGCACCGGATCAGGTACAGAGCTCCCGCATGCTTTCAGAAGCAGCGGAGCCGATGTGTTTGTGCCGTCATAAAGCGCGACAAAATCATACTCGCAAGCTGGTTCCGGTTCAATGTCAAATGCTTCAAACGTCACAATAACGGTGTTTCCTGTTAGAAAAACAACCGATTCAGTCAAAAATCAAAGGCTTTCACAATTTTTTACCAGCGTATAGCCTGTCAATATCATCAGAAACCGGTTTTTGCCTATCATTGTTATATGCGCTGTGAATGAGTGAGTTTACCTCGTACACATCCACGAAAATACATACTGTTTAATTCACAATCTTTCAAAGGAGGCAGAAATTTGCGCTAAAGCTAAGCTTGGAAGAAGCTTGTCGCAGCTTGTTCGTTTACATACCTTCCCCGACGTCTATGTACCACTCGCAATCTTGCTGAGAATCATAATTTCCAGGATAATTAGGTGACGTAATACTTCCACTGGATGACGTAAACGCTCCGCCACACTGTCCAGGCTGCTCAACATAGTCCGCACTGAATCCTTTACCGTTCACGAGATCGTCTAAACAAAATATTAAAATATGCTCAATAGGTAAAATAAAAAAAAATTCATCGTGTGCAATGACCTTACGCAAATACAGTGAAAGTTACTGGGAGTTTTTCCAAAACACAGTGGTGGCGCACATTTCGTGGAAATCGCTTTAAGTGTCTGTGAGTAACCGAAAGGTACAGCTTCACGACACAGCCAGTGGCTCTGTTATAGCGTAGTTACTTAAAGCAACTTATCAAGAGCTCTCTGAAGGCTATAAATCTTTTGATGTCTACGTCTTTTTCATTTCTTTTTCACAAAAGGTAAGCAATTAGCCTTCACCAATATGACGCAGTCAAATTAATTGGCAATTTTTAAAATAGAGAATCGATTTAACGTAACACTAAGCATCCTCAGTCCTAAAATTTGCAAGCAATGCTTACGGGTGAAAAGTTGAAGGGCTAAAACAAGGTCAGAGAAAGCAAGCAAACTCAAGGCTAAAATGAATAAATCAAAACGCAGGCCTCGGAAAGTAACAACTGGAAACAATGCCGTTCTCGAATAATTGCTTTCTCTAAAACTGAAAAGCTAGGCGATTTGACGACAATTACAGAGCAAAAAAACAGCTACGAACAACGCTGCAACAATAAGGTTGACACACTTACTCTATAGGGATGACGTTTAAATGCTAAAACCTCTTTTAATGGTAAACATTGTAGTCGCAAAGATAAATCAACAAACATTTGACCGGGCATGGTAGAGCATACTATACCAAACAACTTGCCTTATCCGTTCTAAAACCGTGGTTCTTAACCATTACAAACACGGCGAGCCTTACGTAGTTTTCCAAGCTTTCGTCGAACCCCATTTTTGCCCAATAATACAGAATATAAGAATAGGTTACTGAAATGCAATCAATCAACAGTTATATGTAATTATACAGCAGTCCCACGCTTTTAGTCACGTTTCAAATGACCTTCGTTGAACTCCTGAAATGGCTCCGTCGAACCCAGGTTAAGAACCACTGGTCTAAAATTCACGACAATACTGTTACATTTCCAGGCCACCACTCTTCAGCAAAACCAACGACGCGCGGATAATCACTACGGCAAAAAAAACAAAAATTGCGTTTCAACCACGTCGTCTAACCTGTTATGAACCGGACGGTCATGAAGGTTGAAGTAGAGGACACGACCATGGGTAGGTTGGGAGGTGACGAGTCAGTGTTACACAGCTGCGCCAATCTGTAGCTTGGGTCAACAGCGAGGCCATTGTAAATTTCAAGGACATCGTAGTCACCTGCACGTGAACTGGTTTGTATGTGACACGATTTCAAAACTTTGGATCAACTCGTCAATTTAATAGCGACGTTCAAAAATCTTCTCGGCCAAAAAAACATTAGCACATGAACACACAGCGGTACAAAGTAAAGGTCTGCTCATGTAACACTGACTGCTTGACAAATGTTTGGGAGAAAGGTGCAGCCATTTGAATAGACTTTTCAGCGTGATAAATAAAGTCCACATTGTTCCTAACCATTTTGTCACCGATTCTATTTACACGTCACAACATTGTTAGGCTGTGTAAAATGATTTGATATTACTTTTTAGAGGTTTTATAAGATGTTTCAACAACCGCCAGCTTAATAAAAAAATTTCCACTCTTATTTACAAGGCAAACGTTTTGCCACTAGCAAACTGCAGTAGCCTGTAAATATAATTTTCCAAAGTAGCTTAACCTCGAGCAAATGAATGGATTATTTTGCGAACTTTATTGCGTGTTTCAAATTTCAAACCTCCTCATAGACAATGTCGACATGCCAACCTTGTGAATACGTCATCCTAAACTTCAAGAAAAGACCAACAAACTTCCAATTTCGCTTGCAATTAAAATTTAATGATGCACACCAGTAAACTCAAATTCAACCATTACACACGGTCTTGCATACAGCTACTACCCCTCCAACATAAGAAATCTTACATTGTGGATGGTGCTCAACATCAAAAACGGTGACAGTCAACTTGACGCTGGTGCCAGGACTTGTCGTGATTTGCCAAATGCACTCCCTCTTGTCGTCGTAGTTGTTGGGGTAGTTTGGACTGGTAATGGTGCCCGATGGTCCAGAAAGCATTTCGCCACATCTAACAAGCGAGACGACACAAAAAGATTTAACGGTGTTGATCCAAGACTGCAAAAACGGAGAAGTTACGCAACTTGGACGCATGTCACGAGGGCAAAAAACGACCTAATTTCTTGTTCAAGAAGAAATTCGATGCACAAGTGATGTTACGAAGCAGAAAACTGAATCATGAGTTATAAGCTGAAAATATATTTGCAACACTATTGCCACAAACAAAATACAATTTTAGGGGTCACCAAGAGTTGTCCTTTTCAGAAACGCAAATTTAATTAAGGAAGGCTCACCCATCGACGGCCCAAATAATTTCGAAACCAGGAGCTTGTATATATGGGTCCGTGTGGAAAACCACAGCAAAGGAATCAGAAGTGGTACGGAACGGACCGGGAGGATTTCCCGTGCAGAACTTGCCGAAGTCTGGGCCGCTGGTAATGTCCGAGCCATCGTAAACCTGTAGAGAGCATAGTTTGTAGATATAAAGACGGGAAATTCGCTGAAAAGGACGTTCTTGTAACAAGAGAGCAAGCACATGTCTACGTAGGGCGAGGCATCAAGAGTAGTTCTTGAATAAAACCACAGCAGTTGCTATAGATTAGGGACGTCAAACTTTTTTCCGAGGGTCACATAAGCTATAACACAACAGTCTGAAGGCCGGACATCGTACATAATGCGATTGTTTCGGGATATGTTACATTCTACCAAATCAAGTTTTTTGTAAACATATTCTTTTTTCATTACTAACAAAATATCTTCGCGGGCCATATAGTTTGGAGACCCCTGCTATAGATTATGGCTTTAAGGTTTTCCGAAGAAGCAGCTGCAATATCACTCAAAAATATTTGGGACTCTTTTTGTTAAGATAACTAGTATCTTTTCAGTCACCTGTTTAGCATCGTCTTTTACCGTGCTTTGTAGCCAGCCCATTTTTTCATGGTTGTTCTAACTCAACAATTTATTACAGTTACACGTTTTGTCGCCTCAAAACAATTACGTGAAAGCTGTAATCTGCGCAAATGTTGCTGCTACCACTGACGATTTCAACGTCTATCTCTGTAGACCTGTTTGCAAAAAACAAAATTCCAACTTTTTGCAGAAACCACCAGCAGCGGTACTTTAAATCATATTCACAATTTTGAAACGCTAGTTTTTACAATAATGTTATACATACGCTTTACAAAAACGCTATTTCGTCCGAAAACACTCGTTGGGCGGCGATAGGTCAGTGGTAGAGTGTCCGCCTCTCAACTGGAAGGTTAGGCGTTCGATCCATGGCCACTAAGTGAATCGCCGCAGCGCTCCAAGAGCGTTCACCGCAACCACCCAGGCAAGGGCGTTGGCCTGCAGCCAATGTCGCCACCAAAATCAATTTGAAAGGATCAATTTCTCTTGTTCGGACCATGGAACTATTTGATACGAAAAGAACAAATTCTACAGAAATGCACAATAACCGTTGGCACGTATCAACCTGCACGTAGTCGCATGAACAGTCAACACAAGTCTCCATTGAAAAAAAACTGAATGTGATATTGATCCGGTTTCCGTACGTTCCCTCCACTGTCCAGGTGCAGTCTCTGTTCGGAGGATAATTGGAAGGAAAGTCCAAAGATTGGATTTTGCCGGACGTTTTACTTGAAATTGTCCTCGTGCATTCTAAGAAAATCATAATTTAAAAAATGCCGAATTTCAGAAAAAAAGGTACTTTTATTTGAGGATATCCGCGATAAAACCAGCATAGCACGCTTCACATTTACTTTCAATATACTTAAACGTTAGGCGTTGTAATAATTATGTTTTCATGTCAGGTGCTGCTTTGAGTCTCAAGAGTTGCAATTTTGCGTCAATGCGTTTACAATTTTTCAGTTTAGAATTATCGGTTTGGGTCCTTCCGCGGGCAACATTGAAATTTGACCGCCAGGAGTGGATTTCCAGACAAACTGCTGTTTAGGTACTGGTCGGTATGTGATCGGTTTCGACTTTGTGTGAAAAGCACGAAATATTGGTTAAAACAGAAAAAAAACATAGTTTGAATCTCATGGAGTTCTTGAAAAAGTTTCTTTTGAAAAACGTATTCGCACAATGGTTCAGAATATCTCAAATCGTTTAAAACTGATGCGCTATCGCGAATATGTATCGTTGGAAACAGGAAGTTCCTGAAATATGCTCACAACGGTGATAATCTCCGTCAAACCAATTACGGGCCTGAATAGATCTTTGTATTCGTTCACATAGCAGAAGACAACAGTTTGATCGATCTCACAGATCTTCACCAATGCAACTCATGTTACTTGAAACAGTCAACTGACCAAAATGTTCGATCGCAAGTTTTGTAGAATCGTGGCGCAAATGCGTGTATGAAATAGAAAAATGTCAAGGAAAATTAAATAGAGAAACGTAAACCTTTTAAAACACGGGTAAACAGACAAGTGTGACAAATGCCGCAATCAGATGCACGACTATCATTTCAGAAAGGTGGTAGTTCAACAAAAACACAAGCTCACCAACGTGGTACTGAGCGAGGAATCCCGTGCCAGTAACGTAAGGGTCACTTCTGAATTTCACAAACATTTGGTTGTCGCTGCTCAGGTAAGGAGGGGGCAGCCTGGAGCCGCACTGTCGGCCAAGGGAGGGATAGCCCGTCGTGGGCCCATCGAAAACCTGAAACATATTTTGAAGTCAAAATCGTCAAAGTCAAAGTCAAATTTTCAGTATGAAGTCAAATTCGATCGCTGTCTGTTGACGAAGTGTTTCGTGCACGTGACCTATGGGTCACGTGGTCCGCTCAATAACTTTGAAATGATTGCATTTGTCCCTGCGTGTGAACTGTTACTTCTCACGACTCAGGTCAGGTGTTCAATCATCGAAGCAAATACCAGCAGAAACAGTCAAATACCAAGATGGGTAAATTTTGGTGCTGACGGCAGACAACGTGATCTCAGTCAAACCAGAAATCAAAGGATTTTGGGTTTCAATTTCAAAATGTTGAAAAAATTCAAGCCCCAGTTAATGCTACAATCGAGCAAAAACACATAAAGCCAACTGAGACAAGGAATGAAAAATAGGTTAGAAGAATAATGCAGTTTCTAAGAAGACCTTTTTCCAAACAAACATATGGATGTCAAAGACATAAAGTGGACGTTTCGGTAGACACTATTGCCACCATTAGAATGGTGAAGATTTTACCTGGCCAAAAGTTAGTATAACACTTACACTGTTCAAAATGAATAAAACGTTAAAATTTACGAATAGAACGGAACACTTATCACCTTGTTACTAGTAATTAATCGGTGATTTTTATATTATTATCCATGTATCAAATACTTTCGACACTATGAAGGCATCAGCGCTATTGTGATTCAACTCAAGTATATCTTGGGCGATGCTGGGGCGAGGCAAAGAAGAATCTTTATTCAAAGATTGTTCTACTGACCATCGCACATTGTTCTATTAACGCAGTCGTGACAGTATTGGCAGATTTCATGAAAGTATTTTCAACAACAAATTTTCAACGTCGTTCTGCAGAAAAAATTTCAACAAAAACTAAGAAATGACATGAACCAGTGGCGTAGCCAGCCCAAAATTTTTGGGGTGGGGAATATTTTGACTTTAAGCGAGCAACAGTATCTTGTTTGGGACGCCGCTTCTCAAAGCACAAAATGTCAAGATATGCTAGAAATTTAAGGGGGCTTGTCGCCCCTGCCTACGCCTATGATTTGAACCTTGATCAAAGAAACCGAAGCTTACCTCAACGTAGTCGAACTCACAGTAGCCGTGCGTTTCAATGTCAAACGTAGTGAATGTCAGTCGGATGGCTGAACCTTCCGAAACTTTGATTAACCAGTAGCACTCCGCGTTGACGTCATAAGCGAATGGATAGTTGGGCGACTGGAAGTATCCATCCGCAGCAGTTAGTGTTCCGCCGCACCCTGAACAAGGCGTTCCGAGAACATCAGAAAGTGCAAAATATGCTGGCACGTCATTTTTTGCTATCAAAACCTGCTTCCATTTTGCCATCAGACCTTTACCAGGACTGACGAAAACATTAAAATTTAAATTACGGCTTTTGTTTTTTCAAATTAAACTAATTTTGTCAAGAAATCGGAAATTTTAAAAGTTCCACTAAAAAATTTGCAGACTTAGACTTTGCGTAAGTGATCTTCAAAAACAGCTGAAGTCATTTTCCTTGTGAATTTTTTAATTCCACATACAGTTTTCATTAGCGATTTCTGCCTCTGCATCCTGTAGGTCAGATGTCGGCCAAGGACGTAACAGACACATTATCAGGGATTCAACAAAATGATGAAGCTATACGAGCCAACTTTACAAGCCTGAAATCCCGGACGACTTGATATTTTTAAGACAATTTCGGTGATTTTGCTGTACGATTGACAGTTAAATGGATACTTCGTTGCGCGATCGCTGCTACAAATGCAAAAAATAATTTCGCTGCAAAGCCTTTTTTGTTCAGAGACGAAGAGTCAAAAAAGGGCTGCATTTGGATTAACTATAAACACAACTTGGGAGCAAGCTGGAGCGCATACATCCAGGTGCCCAGTGGGTTTTGCGACACCATGCAGGCTGAAATGCAAATAATTTTACACTACAAAGGACAATCTGTTTCACGTCTGTACATCACGAAAAAAAGAGTAATCGAGCAACCGTACTAAGCCAAAGCTTGGGTGTGTGTGAGAGAGAGTTTACATTGAAATTTCATTACAAAAAACGAATTTAAGTGTAAACTTGAAAATTCAAGAAAAGCAAGTTACAGCCCGGCCGGCAAAAATTAAAACACGTTTGACTCCAAGACATTTTGCAAAAAACTGCTATTTTACCCGTCAAACTTTCGTCATAGACCATCCGAAATCCACGGGCGTTTTCCATCTGATCCGTGTGCATTTTCATATAGAGCTGATTGCTGTGGGTGACGAAGCTGCCGGGAGACCTGCTCCCGCAGTAAGTGCCGATCAAGGCTGAGTCCTCATAGCCTCCGTTTCTATGAGAATGTGACGGTGCAAGTTAATCAGTCGCTTGCTCCAATATGACCATAAATCGATTCAAGCTGTTTGGATCAAAAACAAACTGCCGAGGATGGTTTCAGGTGCGTCGGCGACCAGTGGTTAAGATGGCAAAACTTTTCAACGAGAATGAAAAGTCTCAATCACAACGCTGCGCATATTTCGAGACATGTAAATTAGACTTCATGGACAAATTTAGCAATCAGCGAAAATTCCGGGTTAAAATTGCAACAACGTAGGTCTTCTAACGCAAGCTGAAATCAATTCTTGCGTACTTAAAACGTTTCCGAACTTTTGAGTTCAAAACTTATCAGGAAAACTTCTAGCAAAAACTGCCGTATTAATCAGTTTTTGTGGCTAACGATTGANAAACCTATTTTGAAGAACACGCTTATTTTGCCTTAATGGTATAGCACGCAGATAAGAGCAGTTTTGAGGAGAGGTTTGATGTTATGAACACGTTTACTAATAAAAAAGGAAACGCTTCAAACTTGACGCTATGTTAAAAATAATAAAGTTACACGCGTTACCGGGACACAAAAATGATTTCGCTCCAAAAAACAGATAGTATTTAGTGGGAATATTGATAAAGAAATTACCGCAATTCCAAGTAGTCATAAATGCAGGTACCCTCAGCATTGCCCCCTTCGAATTGAAAGTCAGTAAAGTTGACCTGAAGTCAGAAAAAGCAGAAAATAAACACGAAGTTTCAACTTTCATTTCCCACATTCGCACACAACGACTTTTGCAAGGGAACGGTCAAAGTAAAAGTTCATACCCTAATTTGTACAGCAGAATCAACGGTGATGAGCCAAACGCAGGTACGCATATCGTAGTAGTTCTCGGGATAGTTCGGTGACATCACAATGCCCTGATTGTCCGTCAAACGCTTGCCGCAAGCTGGTTGTTAGAAAACAAAAACAGTAATTAGTTCAAACAAATTGTGTCAGCAAGTTCATTGGTGACGCGTGAGCTGAACAGTTTCTACTGAAATGAATTAGAACTTCAAAACAAAACAAATGTGGGAACCGGGGGGACATGGTGATGAGGGTCAAACACCTGTAACACTTCTCAATTTTTGATATTTTCGTTTGCCAAAAGAATATTTGCGAGTGACACCGCAGCGGTGAAGACAGCGCTTTCACGAAACACCCCAGACTTACCACGTGTTACGATTTGAAAACGGTGTCACCGAAATAACAAGTCAGTGTAAAGGTTTCGCGGTGCAACTGCACTGCAAAACCTTTCAACAAATAGGTCTGGACATCGTGAAATTACAAGTGTCATGAAACTACATCATGAAATTACAAATGTAGGCGGAATTACGTGACACGTTACCGCACCATACCATTTAGGTTACGCAAAGCATACCAGTGCTGGAATTTATAGTGGAATATGCGGCGGCGAATCCATCTCCATTGATGTTGTCGTTCGCAGCAAAGAGCAACGTCATGTGGTTGGCGCTCGTCACAGTATCGGGCGGCATAACTGTACCGCAAAACCTTTCAACACAGGTTTGGTAAGCTAAGCGAATACGAACACCCTTGCTTTTCACACGCTTGGTTGCACAATACGAGCGGGAAATTAACCATCACTGCGGCCATAAATACCGACGATGGGCTGCATGTTCGACTCGTTTAATTTCGCTCGAATGAAATACTGCACGACGCTGTCAAGAGCTTTTAAGCGGCGCTATGCTGAATGTTTTGTAAGATTGGCTTTACTAAATACACTGCACAACACGCTTGGTGCACACGTTTATTCACAGATGGCATCGAAAAGTGTGTGCATCGAAATAACCAAAAACAAAAACAGGTATTTCAGCTGAAATTTTGCGAAAAGCAAATCCCATAAAAAAAGAGCCTTCGCAGTTAAGTAATTCAGTTGAGCGACCTGCAGAACTATATGTGCCACTTCGCAAGGCCAACCATCACAAAACTGGACATTCGACTTTCTCAAGCTTTTCCTAATTGCTTTGAATTGACATAGGGGTGATTGCTTGCGCATACTACAGATTGAATCACCTGCCGATTGAAGGGTCGCTGGTTGTGGGGCCATCGAAAAGTTCAACGTAATCTACGCAAGATCCGTCGTCTCTCGCCGGCTCCATCGCAAATGACAGGAAATGAAAATTGATGATGAAAGCGGGGTCGACGCTGATGTAGTAGGTGCAGTTTGACCCGTGGGGGTACGGACTCGGGTGACCGGGACTCTGGATTGATCCGAAGGGATCGACGTAGACCCCTCCGCACCCTGGAGCAGTGACAAACAAGCAAGACGAGTGAAATGCGAAAAAATGGTAAAATTTTCAAATCACGCTGTGCTGCAGAAAAAAAACGAGAAATTTACGTTCCTGTTTGAAAATAATGATGACCGTTCTCGCTAAACTTGGTTTCGTAGCACAGATTTGTTGCTATAGCAACAAGAGATACTATGGCAATCACAGATCGGAAAAACTGCTGCGAAGATCTATCAACTGACGTCAGCTACAATGAGGGACGTTTTGCATCAGTGGAAACGCGTTGAAAAAACTCACCGGTGTATTCCGATGTATACGAAGCCTTAAACCCACCGCCTCCATAGTTATCGTCAGAGTGGAAATGAACCCACATGTAATTCTGGGACGACATGACCGGCGTGAGAAAGCTGTCGCCGCAAATTCGGGCCAGGAGTGGCGAGTCTGAGGACGAACCGTCCCGTACCTGGGGACAAAAATGTGAGGGAAGAAATAAAACGTTTGCAACGTCTGCTTGAAATGGGATACGCTAAAAGTTCGCTGAGAAGAAGCAGCAGTTTTTATTTCTGTCGCTGAGCAACTTTTGACAGCGTTTCAACAGACTTCGCTTAGCTATGGTGTGAACACAACCGTCGGAACAGTAATATCTGCTACACCACAGATAGCCCACGCCCCAGGGTAATAGCAAACTCCTTGAAACATGACAATAAAAACTAATGAATCATTATGAACATTTCCAACATTTTCACTATAATCCGGATCAACATTATCATCACTTGTTTTGATTCTCCCATTGAATACACAGCCGCTCACCGAAGCTTAAAAGTAAATGCGAATGCGATTCAATTGTGAAGCAAAAAATCATAATGCGGTGATTTTCGGAATTCTATTGGGTCCACATCAGCCCCACATTGTCCAACAAAAACTGGTTACAAACCAAGAAAATGTTTAAACTTTTAAGCAAGCTTACCTCCAAGTAGTCGTATTTACAATCGCCATGGCGTTCTATATCCAAGTCCGTAAACATCAACGTGTTCACGTGACCAGGTTCTTGACGAATCAGGTAGTAGCAATCTTTGTCGTCCGGATATCTGTCAGGGTAGTAGGGAGACTGGATCGTTCCACTTTCATCTGCGCAGGGAAAAATGACAGTGTAAAGCAGCAAACGTAAAGAATAATTCTTGCGCCTTGCTTGTGTTGCGGTCCCTTAGAGATTTGAATTCAAGACTAGAACGCTAAATTACACACTATAGTATCAAGAAACAATAAAGCTCACCCGTTGAGAAGATCATTCGGCGTCGTTACAAGACTGACAACCATTAGCAAGGACATTCAACCGTTTACCAATTTCGCAAGTTGAATGCTTGCCGAAATGACTCTATTACCACTTAATTGCGATACGCCCATGTAGGTGCTATTTTTGGCGCGCTTTCCATTCGTGGTGTCTCACGCTCGGGTGGTTCATGTGATGTTGCGCATGACCGTCACATCCCCCCACCACGTTTAATTTCAAGATTTCCTATCCTGAGCAAATGCGTAAGGATCTCGATTTCGTTTTGTGAATGTTGCTTACGGAATTGCCCCCACACAACAATGGGGCATGCGGAGTGTTCGTGGTCTATCACACTCTGGTGGTTCATGTGACGTCGCGTCACACTTGTTGATTTTCACAGTTCAGTAAGCATGCATCCATGTTCGAAATCATAAAATAGCCCTTTGCAGTATGAACAATCACCAGCACTTTGTACCACTGGCCCGAGAACATCGTCAAATATGACCGCAAGGTGGAGCTTTTGAGCTGTAAACATTGAATTTCCGCTAGCAATAGGCTAGCCTCAGTTTTCAAATACTCAGTTAGCAGTCCTTTGGCACAGAATCGTCGCTAATTTCAAAATCAAAGCTTTTTCGCGCAACTTCCGGCATGGATGCCTAGGCGCCATCCGTTTACACTTTAAACGCACAAGATCAAAATGCGATCGCATTTCCTTGTCACCTTAACATGATTTCTGGTTAAAAAGAACTAAAACTAAGCACATGAAACTGTTGGAAGATTAAAATATGTTTGCTTAGCATGGATCACATCACGAAACCCATCACGTGGCATAGTGACAACGAAAATTGGACGAACGTGAAATGATGTAAAACTAGTGACGATTAACGTGTGCGCGACTACAAGTTCCACTTCAACACGAATGTCTACATCAACCGTGGTTTATTTTGTCAAAGCAACAAATAAACAAGCAAATATTGCTTTTGCCAGATTTCGTAGCATTTATTAGCAGTAGTGCGAACAACACTGAGATTTTGTTTTTTATTCCAAGGTAATAAAAAGTTCAATCCTACGGCAGACGGCAGTCACGTTGCTATCGCCTACCCGAAACATCTACACCATGGTTACATAAGGAATTTTAGCAGACTTCATAAAACGTCGCTTTTGCTAAGTTTTGTGGTATTTATACCGGCGGTGTTACAGGTTACAGCAAACAAATTTCAAAAGTCGCTGTTTCATCGATACTAACAACAGTAACACAGGTCGAGTTGGTCGAACATTAGCCCACAACCATCTTTGCTCCTCCGATCATTCAGGAACTAACTCAAAAGTTAAACCCACCTGTATAGGTTCCACCACAAGCCACAGTATAAGTTGCGCGGAAACCGCTCCCTGACTGAGTCACATCGGATTTAAACTTCAACCAAAGGTCGTTTCTGCTTGACGTAATCGGTGGGGGGAGAGTCTGGCCGCAGAAAGTTCCAACAAGGGGCGCTGCTTCATCGGGGCCATTCCGTACCTCCAACAAAGGACGATGAAGATTTAAGGAAAATGAAGATTATTTCGAAAAACACCTTTTTACTTAATTCAGGCAGAAAAAGTGGAAATAATAGTGAATTAATTGCATCGGTTTCACGTTACTGGTACACAGTGCATTTTTCAGCTTGCAAGTCGTCACATCAACAAAAGTGACAACTCTCCCCTTAATATGTCAATACTACTGAAAAACGTGGCTTTGCTTGCAAAAATGGCTAATGTGGTTTTGTGGGTAGAGGCAGGTAATGAGGTAGGCAATTGCAAAGTTTCACAATACTGTTTTACAATACAAACAGCATTGTGAAGTTTCACAATGCAAAATGAACTATTTCACAATGGAGAATGAAAAACATAAAGCAGCCTGCTCGCAAAATAAGCATCAGACGAATATTTGCGCGGCTGTCACGATCCCACCGCCACAAGCTGTGCAATCATTATGGCGCAAAAAAACGCACGACTCTGCGTAAATGTTGGTCACAGGGAGGTAGGGCCCGCGGTAATAAAAGTTTAATGAGCGGAGGTGAAAAAGTAAATTGAGCAAACAATACGAAAGCGATAGGTAACGGGTGGTACCTTTTTCCACGTAACATGTTCTGTGCAAATTCATGAGGCCATTAAAACGATGAGAGCCCTTTGTAAGCCGGCAAAAAGTGCAATAAACTTATGTAACTTGTTTAGAACTTAGCAGTTCAGTTTATTTTTGTATCCCGACCAAGCACATAATACTTCATCAGGAATACAGGGACAGGAAGCGACGGCCGTANCTGTCATTTAAGTCACTGCCCCCACAGCATGTTGTNAACAAGGCGGATCAAATCAAAAAGGAAGCGATTTTACAGTCTCGCGAGCATTTTTCAAAGAAAACGCCCNGCCACCTGTCGCTACACTTCAGTGACAGATACTGTCAGCATTTCTGGTNACAGCCACGTTGTTTAAAAAATGCCATCCCTTAATGCGCCAAGGCATGTTTGANGTTGGCATTGAGTCGCTGTCCGTTGCGATAAGCGGTTCAATGACAAGTTTTTTTGACAGCGAAAAAACGTTTCATACGCGTATTCAACAAATCGGCCATGTTTGCGCACTTTGCAGTTTGCGCGCGTGTCGCGACTCTGTGTTGCCGATCTTTCGAAATTTCGATCTTCTGCAACAGCTCATCGATTGCGATGGAAAGGAGTTTGCTTCACTCGGGCCCAGCAAGGCTAAGATCGGCGAAAACCCAGATATGGCGTTGTCCTGATTTACGCCGAACGCAGAACTTACCTCGACGAAATCCGCAACGCACTGGTTGTGGTCCTCAATGTCCATGTCTGTGAATGTGAGAAGGATCTGACCACTGGCGCGGAGGTGGATTTGCCAAAAGCATTCCTGCAAACACCGCCATTAGACCTGATGCTGCTTTTGTTTGAAAAATCCACGTGCAATAAAGACTAGTTTGTTTATCATTTTTTTGGACACTACAGAATACAGAGACAACGAAATGTGTGCGCAACGTTGCATTGGGAATATCATTTTTTTAACATACGGTGGAAACAAAACAGGTATTTTTTAAATGTGTGTTAAGCGAAAACGAAGACTCAGCCTGGTGACTCTATGTATACAACAAAGAGTTGCAAGTAAACTTGTGGCATTCCACTTCGTTCAGAACGTGTTGTGGAAAGCGCTACACGGTTTATCGTCAAAGCTGTCGTCTCACAAATTAACAAACTTAGAACCAAGTGAACTCCTCAATGAATTACTTAATCGGTTTTGGGTTACTGAGGCACATGTTTTATACAACGGGTTGGTGCTCACCTGAACGTACACTTTTTCGTCAAGCACCAATTATGCTTTCCGACAACAATAAAACATGCCTGCGTAAATGGAGTATGGATTGCACCAGAATCCTAAATCACTTCAGTAAAACGACCCTCTACAGGCTACAGTTTATAATAAAGCCAAGTCAGACAAAATAGGACCAACAGGTATTTAATGAGACGTCATTCGAACAGTTAAATGCCTGTAAAAATTCCATTAAAGGTACAAAGTACAGTCATACGTTCATCGATAACCTTTTTACGAGCAGATAACGACAGATACGTAGAATTAGATTTCAATCAGAGCCTCATGACGCACGGTCATCGAACGATTGGATCTGTGCAAAACCCAGTCAAAGCCACGTTACTGCAAACGAGTGATGCACACGGAAAGAAAATACCTGGTTGTTCTCGTAGGGATTCGGCCAGTTGGGAGAAATAATGACGCCGTCGTCATCCTCGAAGTAGCCCCCACAGCCATTGATGCCCACTGCAGACAACATACACTTCCATCAGTAAAACATCACCTGCAGTGATCTGTGAGCTAGCGACTTTACATCAGAATGTTACAAAAAATATTTGGATGCCTATACTAAAAATGATAATTTTACAGATTTCTCATCATGCACCCTAATGAAACCGAGGATTCGCTTGAGATATAGTTAAAAAAAATAAAAAAATTGCATCTGTAAGACAATTCTAGATGTTTTGACGCGTTGCCAGTACCTGGCTGACTAGTCCAAGTTATGTGAAATCCTGTGTCGCTATTGTATGGCCCTGTGTGGAAATGGATCCATGCGGCTGGTGCTGTAGTTAGGAGTGGAGGGGGAGAGATTGAGCTGCAATAGCGGGCAAGAACCGGATCCACCTCCAGCAACCCGTTGCGAATCTGCACAAAGTTTGTTCATATAACGTCAATGGTCATGTTCAATTTGCCTCACTAGCCATAGCAGCCTCGACGAAGACATCAGCCCAAACACACATCAAAAGTAATCATCAAAACACGTCAAGATAACAAATTTGCTAAAAGCGTTCCTTAAGTGGCGACACAAGTAAGTGTCATTTTTGAAGTTTATCTTCTCCACATTCTTGCGTTACCAAATCGTGCGTCCTAATTTTTTCTAGTTCTTCTAAAAATAAAGAAAATCTGTTAGGATAAATGACGTCAATAGACCGCTATTATGACGTACACAGCNAAAATCGGGTTCACCAAAGCGGAANTTTTTTCAAATTTGTTTTACCAACTTTTCAATTTAGCAAAAAAACTTATGTTTGCATCTCGGGCAGGTGTCTCAAACTCAAATTGCTCCGAGGGCCAAATTACGACTTGTAAAGTAACTCGAGCGCCGCGTAATGACACTGACGCAACAAGGGCCTTTGCCTGAACGTTACTTGAAACATCTTTTACATCTTATTTCCAGCGAAAGGTATCATCAGTTACAGGCAAATCATGTCTTGCCGTCTCTACGTTGGTTTAAAAGGAACTTGTTCACTCGCTGGCCTTAAACACCTGTGAATAAACTAACTAACTTATGTTAATGATTTCATCATTCCCTAGAATGCACCGCGGGCCGCACTCGTCGCGTGTTTGAGACTCATGATCAAGGGTATTTTCGAGCTTGTGAATCTTTGACAGGTTCTATTTGTTAAATAAGCTTTTCGGATATCGATGTGTTGTCAACAATGACTTATTCGCACAGTAAGAATGGCTCCGGTCTTGTGTGCCGTCTGTGGGCAGTCTAGCTGAACTTGAAAGACAGGTCAAACTTTTGCAAAAAAATTACGTTTTTGCACCGCCACTTCAGCGACACTTTAAAGCTGACAAAACTAAAATTTTTGCGTTTCGTTTTGTTTCGCAGAAATACCAAGCTATTCGGATTTGGAAAAAATAGTCTACTGCGCACAGCGCTGTAACAGCCTTTGCACCAATAGCAGATAGGACAAGCATGCAAAAAGTGTCAAGTCCAAAACCACTCCATTGCACTCGCTTGTTACGAAACCACGTGTTACAAAAGGCAGCTGAGATATACAGAGCGCAATAAAAGAACAAAAAGAGGTATTTCACAGCTCAGATAATCTCATCGTAAAATAGTGAGTTGACAACCTTAGCAAAATATCAGTCGTGGTCAGCGTAATAATCCGAAAAGCGAAAATTCACCTCCAAATAATCAAACGTGCAGTTTGAGTGGACTTCGATGGCAATAGTTCCGAAAAGGAACTGTATGACGTTGCCAGGGGCCACCTGTATGGTCCAATAACAATCCCGGTTGATTGGGTAATTCCCAGGATAACCAGGAGACGTGATGTCACCGTAGGTTCGACCAGTGATGGCCTCCCCACAATCTAAAAAATACCGATTAATCAAATCTTGTTTTTAAAAAACAACTGTTTTAAGCGCAATGTTAAATTCGACCAATTCTTATAACAAAAGAAACAAACAATCAAAAATACGTTTACTGACGATTACCGCCATGTATGACTACAGTTGACGCCAAATAACCACATCGCTCGGGCAGACGCGTGCAAACTGCTGTTCAACTCCTATATTGAATGCATTCACATAATTGTATGCGCGAACATGCAATTGCGTGCCATTCGAAAAGTTTCAATGCCAGCCAAGGGAGGTGAAGAATATCTCGTGGGCACTGCTTCCTTACATCTACCATACTATTATCTCACCAACAACCATCACTTGTATCAACTTAAAAAATAGAAAATGTGCTAATATAGCGATGTAGGCACGTCAATCACCTGGAATGTCGGTTTGCCACACCGCTTGAAACCCTCTGCCAGAATTCTGAGCATTTGAAAAGAAAAAAAAATACAGGGTGTTGTGAGTAGAGACGAGGGGGTCTCCTGGCACTGTGGTCCCGCAGTATTTGCCTGCGCAAAACATTGCTGCATGAAGCACCTCGTAAAATCAGGTGACGCAGACAGAATGGCCGAGTCGAAACTGAGAGAATAGATAACACTCCAGTGTTACGTGTGTTGAGGCCAATAACGGCTACGAAAATTCAATCCGAAGCAATTCAGTCAAAACTGCCTGTTAAGGGTGATTTTCGGTACTCGGATCAACACAGTGTCAATCCACTACCTGCAGGTAAAACGCTGAATTAACGAAAACTATTTTCTGCTTCAATTTAGGCAAATAATTAAATGATTATACTTCTTAGTTAAAGTTTTATAACATTATGGTAAAAACGTGTACGTTGACTTGATAAAACCGCCTTGGCAGTCACTTTGGGTTTCTGTTTAGTCTGGGATTATTTCCGTTATATCATAAAGAGAAACATAAAAACGACGAGGCATTCACAATTCATAAAAGAGAAAATCTCACCAATCTGGTGCGCAGAGGCCGACGAACCATCGTGTATTTGAAGATAGTCATTGGCGCAGTCAGTGCTCGTTTCGATGTCAAACACCGGGAATGTGACTTTGATGATCTGTTGCCGGAATATCGGAAAAGAAAAAGGGACGATTTGCGCGACACCGTCACAATTCAAACCACGCATTGCAACTAATCACATTCGTCGACAAGAAGTTTTGATTAAATTACGAAAGATATTCGAGCTGGCGACAAATCTTTCACAAACTTTAAAAGTAAAGTCCAATTCAATATTTTTAATCAACAACCAAAAAAACAGGCAATTACGTTTTCACGTTTTCCGTAAAAAGCTCGTGGCCAGTTGGTTGCGCACAGCGTGAGGAGAAACAAATCGCAAAACACGCTCAACAGTACCTAATAGTTGCTATATTTTCATCTGATCAGGTTTTGTAATGTGATTAATAAAAAGTTACGAAGAACGTTGCCATGCTCACTCCAGCCTTCGCCAACTTGTCAATCATTTGAACAACAATAACTCAGTCCAATCGATCGTTGCTCAGTTATCAAAAACTATTAATTGATTTTCGATTCGAATAAGTCGATATTGAACTTCACGTCGACCGACGATCAAAGATACAAAAAACAAAGACTTGTGAAGTTCGAGCGAAATTGTGCAGGATCAGCAAGTTTTACTTGGGATCCCGAACTTTTGTCAGGGTGATTTGCATCTGAATTTACGCAAAAAATTGTTCGTTAGTTTTGGTGAATCTATGTGGTTTGCGGATGAGATAATTGCAATTGTTCTGAATTTCATTCTTTTACGATCATCCTACCAGCAGTATAAAAATGCTTTTCGATTAATTATCTTTAAAAAGCGAGCTTCTCACAGAACTTCCACCTCCATGCAGCGCTTCAGCGGGGCGCGGCCTCACCAAGATAAGACCAAATCGCATCAAGCATTGAAAAATTAGTCTCTTTCGTATCAAATAGACTTTCGTCATACCTCCTCACCTAACTCCTATCGTAAAAAAAGTTTCCTTAGGTGCACTTTTAGATGCGACGTCGAGTCGAAAAGGGCGTCGTAATCGAAGAAAATTACACGACTTTATATCTACGTTTCAACGTAATGACAAAATTTTCACATTAAATGATAAAAATGTTACTCGATTTTGAGAACATTTCAAAACAGTGCTTTCCAGAGAACAAAACCCAGAAAAATCGCCGACACCTGACGCTTTGCGTGAAGGAAAAGCGGACTATAAGTCAAGAACATCACATCAATGGAAATGTGTTTTACCTTCCCGGCAGTAACTTGTATGACCCAGGCACAGCTCTGGCCGTCCGGATAGTTTTGTCCAGGCACAGCAGGAAAGCTGAACGCGCCCGAGTCTTGATGGTAAGAGGCCCCGCAACCTGCAAAAGGCATCACGACTTACCCAACATGGGGCATGCATGCAACGTCTTTACAGTCAACTGAAGCTTTCAAAGCTACAAGAAGCGAGAAATCTTAAGCAACACGCACGTACCAGAAGCTTGGATTTCGCAATTCGTGCCAGTGAAGCCACTGGCGCAATTGCACTGATAACCATTGACGCCGTCGACGCAAGTCCCTCCCGACTGGCAGGGGGAGCTGGCGCATTCGTCGATATTTACGTCGCAGTTCGTTCCGGTCCACCCGGGGTCGCACGTGCATACCGGTACGCCGTTCGCGTTGTTCTTAACATCGATGAAATTTATTGAATAAAATACGGACGCAAGACTTGGAAATACAACATCCACTTGCTCACGATATGCTGTCATTTTGTCACACCGCGCGTTTCTTGAAATTGAACATGACTGCACTTTAGGCTTAGACTACCAATATGCGCATCATCAAAGTGGAAATGCGCAAAATAATGAGATCGACATTTTAAAGAAACTGCGGGCTGCACACTGCATGCATTTGCATCCAAAAACTACCTGAAAGTGAAGAAAACCTAGTTTGGGGTTAAGCGGCCGAACAAACGAAAGACTAACTAACATTAACACACTGTGGTTCGATCATAAATAACAATGATGCTTCAGAAACCGCCGCACAGGAATAGTTTGAAATCACTCTCTTCGCAGCAGTTACGCATGTTGTGTAGGTACACACACAAAATAGTTGCTACCAAGCACTGGCCATTGACGCAAGATCCTGGGCAGTCGAGAGAAACGCATCCGTTGTCTCCGATGCCGTTTCCGGTATATCCGTCCGGGCAGGTGCACGTGACAGATGTCGGACCCACAGCTGGCAACGCAAACAAACAGCCGCCATTGGAATTTAGGACAAAAAATAAGCAAAAAGGAAACGATCTGTTTGCCAACTCGTTTAGTTTAGCGACTGTTGTTGAGTAAATACATTTTTGTTAGTCCTGCACCGTGAACTCAATGATTGAGAAAGANAAAATTCCTACCTGTTGCTTATGCTAATAGCTGCAAACTAAAACTTTAATCACAAGCTGGCAAGCGCTTTTGACCTTTGACCTGCTGCGGAGAAATCATATTGTTTTTTTGCCATCAGATTCATATCTTGAGCCGAAAATTTTGTTGCAACCGAAAGAAAATTATATGGTTTTGTGACAATCTAATGACAATACCATTTACATATTAAACAGTGAAATTGTTACTCGGGTTTGAGAATATTTCCAATCAGTACTTTTGAGAAACCAAACTTAGAAAAATCACCAACACCTTCCTGACGCTTTGCGTAAAATAAAAAACTATAATTTGCATGCTATTTACAGCTTAGTTGATTTTCGTGTGACGGTACAAGGTTTGAAGATTTCACATGAGATGAGAAAGTTTTTTACCAGGGTTAAAACTGCAAGTTGCCAACGAGCTGCATCCACCATTGTTAACAGTGCAAGGGTCTTGTGGTGAGCAAACTTTGCCATCCCCAGTGTATCCTGAAAAATAATGTCATTCAATGAGAAACGTTCTCTCTTGTCTTTCGTGTTCAAAAATATATATAAGTCAAGTGCTGAGAACCAAATTTGTCAAAATNTCGGTTGGCATTCACGATTTGTTTTTTTAACATGATTCCTAAATAAAAATCTCCATCCGTGTTTGTGACGTAATTGTGCTGAAGATTTTTGTATTTATCGNTGAATTGGCCNGTGACAATCTTGTGCGACATTCGGNATAAAATTTATTTTAGTGACAGAACTTTGGTTATGGCTGACCAAACTCGTATTAGTGCAAAATTACCTTCCTACGTTCACTTCAGTTTGTTCGGTGAAACATCGTGATATTCGCCACAAAAAGGAAATGCATGAATACAAATGTTACAAACGCAAAACTGCCACATTTCAATGCAGCCGAGATATTATTTCTGAGCTTCAGCTGCAACCTGCAAGCATTAGTCCGCTAAACATTGCTCAAGTCTACCGGCTGGGCACGATCCACAGTAATATGATCCTGGTGTATTGTGACAGATCACTGGGGGGGACACAGAGCAGCCGCCGTTGTTTGTTGCGCACTCGTCGATGTCAGTGCAGGCCCAGCCGTCCCCGACGTAACCTGAAAAAAAATTGTTAAAGAACGAATAACAGAATAAGAGCGGCCGATTTGTTAAGCGAAACACTGAAAACCATAGGGCGACTGTGACTGTGGTAGCTACCGTCAGGGCAAGGTCCACAGGTGTATGAACCGGGATTGTTATAGCACGGGACCTCCGGATTCTTCGAGCAAGGCTTTTCCAGGCATTCATTGACGTCTTGTGTGCATGCGGGTTCGCTGCTCGATGCTGCTTCCCAACCCGGCTGTACAGAAACGCACTCTCTGATTAGGTTTGGCTATTTGGGGAACAAAAATGAAAGCGAATATCAATCGTAAACGAAAGCTACGAAAGATTTGAAAAACACAGCGTAAAAAAGTTTAATTGATGGACTGCCAAAAAAATAACAATAAAATTCAAGTTCATTTCGATGCATGTTGCTCTGTCACTTAACACATCTATGTTCTTCATAAAGGTAGAAGGAATTCAAGTTTAAAAGTAATTAAAAACAGACTAGGAAAAACAAGGAAAGACTTGATTGCTTCCGAAGCGAAGCGACTTTCCATCTGCAAATCAGCTCCTTGTATCGAATTGCTTTCGCTGCATGAAGCAAATGCAACTTGGCAGAAGGTCCCATCGAAACGAAAAGAGCTTTACTACCAATATATAAAAAAAAAACGTTTACCTCACAAATGCACGAGTATTTCGGAGTATTCGGATCATCACGATTGTTGTCGACACAAACGCCGTGTACGCATTTAGTGTTGTCGTCACTACAGTCGTCATACTGTGACGAGCAAAACGGACCAAAGAAGTCAGGAGGACAATCGCACCTGTAGAGTACATGATGTTTTTCATTATTTTCTTTAGTTTGAGGCTTAAGATACACAACCAGAAAAGACCGCTCTCCATTATAGTAAGCGCATCGGTTTGCCGTTGCCAGGTTATGACTCTGGGTGAGCTCACAATGGAAGGCATTTGTGAAGAGCTTGGTGGTATACGACAGAGATCTTTATCTGGATTCGAACGACGAATACTCCCTTGCTGTTACGGCAAATTTCCCTTTAGTTTCAAATTGTTTCGCTCCGTTCGTGCATAAGTGCGGCCTTTGTTTGATCCCTAAAGCACACTGCGCTTGATTTGATTGCTGTCCCTCGTTTCTGGCCGTGTGTGGCGGTCAATCAGGAAGTGAGTGGTTTCATTGCTGGCGTGAATACTTCGATTTAACCGACGNCGACGANGAAGTAATTTAGTGTTTTTCCGTTCGCAGGCGTGGACTGTTTCTGGTTGACAACGAGGGTTGTAACACTGATTCGTGTGCAGCATCTTGGGCGACGAGGGCCGCGCTGCTTCGTGTCAAAAGTTTCTTATATTTTCAAACGTTTGGGCAGTGAAGTCGGGTTGAACAAAGTTCAGCTACAACTAATGTTACTTGCTGTAGCACTTGCTTCACCACACAGTGAAGTGCTAACTCAGCACTGCAATACAAATCTACACCACCGTTTCGTAAGTTTAAATTTTCCAGCATATTAGTGCTATACGTGTTCCTAGATGCGTACTGCACTCAGCGTTTGCAGTTTTTCTCGGAGAATTGAAACTAAGTGTCAAAAAGGGAGGTCATTCACTGATGATTACCTGAATCTTCAAACTACATCGAAGAAGTTAACTTCAACTGCCCAGTTCATGACAATTAGCGGGTAGAGCAGAGTTATCCACCAAAAACTATAATTCAGCTTCTGCTCAACTGTTTGGAGATATGTTTTCGAGTTCGTTTTCAATTTCAACAATTGGCGGAAGAGCGTTTTGGTGAAAATACGTCGAAAGTCCTACATAAAATGGCAATGCTATATAGAAATACCACTCAACTTTCAACACTTTTTAAAAATTTCAGGCACAAGAAAAAAGTAAACCTGTGGTGTCAATCACCAAGAGTACCGTTTTGCTTAGTTTGCATAAGACTTGCTATGATTGCAAAAATACACAAACTTTTCAAAGCCGAGCAAAGACATCCAGCAAATGCAAGCCAACAACCTGAAGCTTCCAACGAGGTTTACACACGTTCCTCCGTTATGACAACCTCCTCCCATAGATGGTAATATAGCACATTCATCGACATCGTCTTCGCATGTGGGCCCCTTAAAATTCAAACACAGTTTTTTTACCGGCACTAAGTACCACATTACTGTATTGCAAATACGACAATCAATCTTATTCACGCGAGATGATTAATTGCGACACGCAACACTGTGAGCCGTATTTTGCACTTCTATCTGTCAAATGCAAACCAGTGTGTCTATACTAACGATCAGTTTCGCAAAAAAGCCTTAATTACGGCAAGACCATACTTTCTACAGCTCTTCCTGCAATTGTGAAACAAAAGGCAAGTAAAAAGGTGTCTCATAACAAAAGATGCAAGGAGAAGAGGAAAAGTTTTCTATTTCTTTTTTTCAGCTCACATTCGAATGACAGTTACATACATTGGCTATTTTCATTACCTGCCACGGCGCTGTGCACTGGCACAGTACTGACTTGAACAAATCAACGCAAGTGCCGTCGTTTTTGCACGGTGAAGATAAGCACTCATCAGTGTCAAGAAGCTGCAAAAAATGCCCTGAAGGTCAGATGCAACGTGAATTTTCTGACAACAGTAGCTGTTCTGCAACATATTTCTTACATAAGTGTGAAACTAACTGAATTTGTTAAGCAAAAGTGATACTTCAATTTTTTTCAACACGATGGTATATTCAGTGATAAGTAACATGTCCAGTTTTTAAATATCTGAAAACATTTGTGTGGTGGAAAATTACATTGGGACACAGCAGCCAATATTAATTGGAATGCCTTTGTAAGAATTGGTTCTAATCATAAAAAACATCTCACACAATTCCAGCGTGTTGCGATCGGAAATCCTGAGCGGCATGCGAGTGAAGCTTCGCACTGTGGCAGCAAGCAACAATAGAGTTCACATGCTATGATCACTCTCCGCGTACGCTAGTCGTTACGTTCAATGGTTCACAAGTTAATATCGGCAGAGCTTCCACGCCACGATCACTCTTATTGCTTGTTCGCGCCACATATATGCATGGTGTTGTTCTTCACGCACATCCCGTTCGTGGTGAATCACACATTTAACGCAACACCACCGGAGAGGTTGCAACAAGAGTTTTTTAGTATGTTTTACCCCAGAGGTTAAGTAGTGTACCAAAGAAATTAAACACACAAAAATTCGCTTACCGACTGGATCTGTGATACATCATTTTGAAGACCAGACACCTAAACATAGAAAAGTAGGTTTATAAATTGCCAATAACACATGCATAAGAGCAAGAAACAGCATCGTGCAGATGAATACGTGAAAGCTGCTTGCTCTGAAAATATGTTATTGGCCAAATCTCCAACAGTGATTGTGAGTTAAGTTTTCCAAAATGCGTGATGTCATCAATTGAAATTAGCTTAACTTTCCGAAAAATAATGTTCATGGCAAATAAAAAGTTAAGTTTTTTTATCAGTTTCGGTTTCTTTCATAAGCAGAAAGCTAAAAAATCGTCAGCGCCTCATCTTCCATCCCCAATTCTCCTTCATTCCTTCCAAATTTTAAGGTTTACCCATTCACTCCATAACTCAGATCTGCTCTGATTTTTCTTCATTTACTTCCAAGATCTAAGGTTTTTACCTAAGAATTAATTTGTCAATTCTGTTCTCATTTGCTTGATTATACTAACTAAGTTAAAAACTATTTCAGAAGTCAAACACGATCAGCATACATCATCTTGCAGCTTTTGCAGAGAAGAGGTGAGGCTATCAGCTTGACTTTTCAAAGAAGATATGTCATCAGTGTTTTTGTCTACTTGTTGCTGCAATCCCACTGGCACACTTCCACCACCATTTTGTTTAATATCTTCAATGTCTGCTTGGTTTGTTATTATCTGCAAAATATGAAAGTCAATATCAATTAAATCCATGTGAAACAAATGAAAATATGGTAAATATCTCAGATGTAATTACCTGATGTAAATCATAATACAAATACAACAGTTCATCCAAATCTAATGATTTTTTTACTTTGAATTAAATCCATCCATCAAAAAATGTATGCGTACTCAGTGGGTCTGCCACACATATCTTGCATGGTGGGTCTCATGATGATTTATATGAAGCATAACCAGGAGCAAAACGTATTAGACTAACAAATAAGCTTCAGATTTTTGTACGAAATCCAACAGAGCAACCTTTCTAAAAAGATAACAAAAATGGATAGATGACCATTGCTTTGCATTCTATTTCTACATATTATGAAGCACAACTCATGCATTTGTGGATGTAACCAAGAATCTCAAAGGGAAACACAAAACTGGGAATGGTAATGTATTTGATCAATGCCATATCCAGAAAAGGAGAAAGAGCTTGCAGAAAAAGGCTATGAACAAGTGCATGAACAAAATTGCATGAAGCTTGAAGGAAAAAAGGAAATATCTACGTGCAGGGTGCATGCCTTTTTTGTGAACCTTGAGAGTAGAAACTCAAGATTCAGCATTTCACACATTGTTGACTGCAAAATCATGATTTGCAGGAAAATGAATGAAACTATAGTTCAGATCCTGCTATCGCATTCCCTAGTAGGAAAAATTTAGCCTTGTCACTATGCAAAAGAACCATAGGTGCAATTAGGTGGGGGACACGTCCACCCAATTTTTCTAACAGTGGGGATATAATATGCAATGTCATCCCAAATTTTTCTCTTTAGGTTTCGTAATATATTGGTTTCACACCAAGCTGTCCCCCTCACATTTTACAACAAAATTGTACTCATGAAGAGAACTATAGCCGTGCCTCAATATGATTGATGAAATGCATTTGCATCCTGTTGTTTAGCAATTTTCACCGTGTGGACAAAGCAAAGTAAGTAATACAATATTGTGTACTGTTCAAGTATAATTTTAGAAAGCGTATATGTTCTTCACCCAAATAAACACAAAAATGCATGGCATCAACATTCATTAAAACAAAACTGTCAGTTTTAACAAAGTCATGCTTGCTGTATGTACATGTATGATTGAAAGAGCTTTGCACTGGTTTTTGGCTGGTGTAAATGTATTTTTTTTACCAAAAATCATGATCTTGCGCATTGGTTCTAATGTTTTTCACCTGGAAACAGCTTGAACCTGTGGACCCAGGTTTGTTGCAGTGGTATTGTAGCTAATCTGTTTTGGAAATGCTTTGGTGGGTTGGCAATTGATTAGTTGATAGGCAACAAAATGTGTAGCCTGTTTTCCACTTTAGCCTACAGGTGGAGAACACCTAGCCGTATGGTGATTTCAATTTCCTGCCAAAACCAAGTGGTCACAGTGGATATTGTCACAAACCACCCTGATTTTGAAGGTGTTAAAGTTTTAGAGCTCGACAAAATTTATGAAACTTAGCCTGATCCTGCAAGTATTGGTTTATCACTGCTGCTTAGATATAACCCTTCCATTTGACTACAAGGCAATTTCAGTTTCAAGAAACCTTCCAACACAAACTCAACTTTTTATCAAATTTCTTAAGCCTCCATCCCCTAGATATAACTTTTAATCGATGCAGCACTATCATGCCAGTAAATCTGTATTATTTAAACTCTTGTTGCTTAGTGCACATCACAAAGAACAGCTGTCACTGTTACAGACGTCAGGTGTTTTTTTTCATAGGTATAAGTGTTCAAAAAACAAATCCGCAAATCTTTGAATAATACAGTTAATCATTCTTCAGCATATACAAGTAAAGTTCATTCATGAAATATGCATTTCATATTGTACATCAGTTTGTTTTTTCCATAAGTACAGGTGTTCAAAAACCAAATCCATAAATCTTGGAATAAAACAATTCATTTAATCATTCTTCAGTTCTTCAGAGCATACGAGTAGAATTGGTGAATGAAATATTGGAAAGATAATCTTCGCAACATGTCTTGGTCAATGAACAAAAAATACTTTGTGTGGAGGCCTACTTTTTCAACAAATCATACACTGCAGCACAAGCAAATTTGAGAAAGTTTGAGTGTTGCCATGCTCTTTAAAAACTATAACTTTTCTTACTGTTTTCAGAACTTTAGAGGATATGGCACTGCACAAAACCTTAATTCTGAAGGTCTGAAGTACACTTAGACAGGTGGGAGGGTGAGTGCTAAGACATTGAAGGATAATGAATACCACAACAACCATCAAATGACTGTTGAAGTGGAAGCAGCAATCAAAGAAAAAATCAGGAATTCCACGAGAAAAATATGTTTGAGTGATTGAAATTTTTGTGCTACATATGGATACTTTGTCTCCAACACCCTGAGACCATTTGGAGCATATTTTGATAAGATCATGCCTTGTGTGGGGAATGATCATACACAAGGTGAAGTTTCGGTGCAATAAAAATCTTGAACACTGCGGGACTGTGGAACGATTTGACAAACTTTTTATAGGTTCTCTTTCCTTGTGTCACTCTGGTAGATCTACTATCACTGTTACATGCATTTTTTGAAGTGAAGTTTGAAACATGAAAAACTGCGAAACCCAAAAAACCTTGTGTTTTGTGTGAGGTGTGCAGTTTTCAGTCAGATACCAGCCTGAACTTAATCCGAAAACGTTTTTCACCACAGCAATATAGAGACCTTCCCAAGCCTGTTCATAGACATTGCAAGATTGCCTAATTTCAACCGTGGAGCAGGAGAGGAGTCGGAGTCTGAAAAAGGTCACTCCGATCATCTCTGATTGCTGAGATCCGAATCTTACTATTAAGTTTCAGCAACGGTTTTTCCCCAAATCAAAAACACTGCTGACGGAAAAAAAGAGGTGGCCGGAGTCATTTTTCAAACTCCCACTCCGCTTCTGATGCAAAATTTTTGAATCCGGATCCGATTCTTGGTCTGGATTTTCAAATTTGAGAATCAGACTCATGTTCAAACTCCGGATACCATCGATCCAACTGAAATTTACCAATGTTTTTGCTTAAGAAATGACAATGCGGACTCCTGTTGCTGTTTAAATTGAAAAGTTACTCAGGTCCTGGTTTCAGGACCAGAATCCAACAAGACTCAGCACATTTTTAAACCCTGGATGGGATCCGAAATACGGTTTAAAATTTATTGATCAAGTTTTTCAAATTTGTTTGTTTGTTTTTGACCCCAACGCAATCATAAAATGAATGTTTGCAGAGATTTAAAAGAAATAATGTGGTTCGCTCAAATGCTGATTTATGAAACAGGCAATAGCGGACTGTCATATTTTGCGATCCACATCCGGTCCTGATTTTTAAAACGCAGTCCAAGTCCATCCATAGTCCAAAAAGTTTAAGTTGTTTAAAATCCAAGTCCAAATAAAGTCAAAAATAATTAACAAACTACTGCTTTTCAATGACAAGCAATGCGCAACTCTTTTCCATTAACTCAGTCCAAATCCGGTCATGATCCTAAATTTATTCAGCACCTTACAGTCCGCGTCCAATCCAAAATTAGCAATATTCGTCATAGCCGGATCCAGTCCAATCCAAATGCAGTGCTCACCTCTGACATATATAACAGAGGTGGCCATGGATCCGGAGTGATCGAGTCGACTCCGGCAGGATTCTTCGTTTATCTTTCGGAGGGGAACCGGATTAGCGTAAAAAATTTTTAGAAAACAAGCCACGTGTCGGCATCGCTTTTCAATTTCGGTAGATGCAGTAGTCTGGGTGGTTATTTTCCAAGCATCCAATATCGATTTTAGCCAGAGTCCAAACAGGAGTTGGATTCTTATATTTGGAAATATTTCGGACCCAGACCCGGATTCAAAAATTTTGGATCAGGAGCGGAGTCGCAGTCTGAAAAAGTCACTCTGGCTACCCATAGTTCAGGAGTCCCGCAGTCTCCGACAAGATCCTACGTTTGTTTTCGGACCCAGTGTCAGCGAAATTTCTGACCTTTGCGAAATTTCTAAACTGTTATTGTTTGTCAGTTGATTTGATTCTCCAAGTAAAGAAATAATGTTTGGAGATTATTTTTTTGATGTGTGTTGGGTAAATTAAAACTTTTTTATTAGATTTCAGATACCCATAACAAGCTATAGCACGAGAATAACTATAACCACTAAAAATATTGGACTTATTCTAAGACTTCAATTATTTTTCTTTTTCCAACCCTAACGCCAACGCAAACCATAACGATCACACTTACCTAAACACCAAACCCTAAGGTCTTATCATCAGTTTTCTCAGCATTTTGATATGTCGAATTTTACTGTGTGCATGCGCACGTGATGTCAGAAGGTTCACCAAGTCAGAAATTTCGCTTGACACCAGAGCCGGGGCTGCAGTTTTGTGAAAAAACAGACCCGCACCCGGAGTCATTTTTCATTTTTGGTAGCAGCCGGAGTCTGCTTGGTCTTTATTT
>JGI24159J19872_10000886_pt1 | contig 30386 bp, 17 predicted proteins | sample Ectturendosymbi4_FD_19872 | JGI IMG/M metagenome (IMG submission 19872)
CACATCCCGTTCGTGAATCACACAATCAACGCAACACCACCGGAGAGGTTGCAACAATAACAACGTATTAAAAAATAGCATGTCACGTGACACCGGAGCCGCGACCGGTTTTTGTCTTTGTACCGAACAACTAAACATGTTTTTGAAACATTTCGGGAAGGGGGCTTGCCCGGTTGCCCCCTGGTTGCGGGTTGTCGGCTTGTAAGACACGGTTACCATTTACTAGACATATATTAAAAGCTTTCGTCTGCTTTCAATTCCCGCTCTACGGGGTCGATATTTTGCAGACACTGCCCGCATCAATATCACTAGTTTAGCAACAGCAGCGAAGCAGTTCTTCAGTTGTCAACCGCTCAGCCATCTGCTTGAGCAGGTTATCTGCACAAGTGGCGAGAAACCTCCGGCCCCGTTGCGATCAGGCACCTTGCAAAGTTTACATGCTTGCGTGTTGCAGTGGTGTCTGCAGTGTATGCTGACGAAAAAAGCATCGCTTTAAATGATTTAACAGGTCAATCGCTTCGCGAGTGCTTTCCTGACCGGGCAACTACAAGAGGTGAGGTCACAGCGCTAGACACGTGATTTCGTTGTGACGTTGCTTTTTCGATGCTGGTTGATTTTCAGTTTGAGGCTCAACACTGCATGAGGGTATTAAGACGCAGCAACGTAAGTTAACAGAAATAATGGTCCTACAGGATATTGGTGACCTCGTGACCACGACTGCGTCTATGAACAAACAAATATAATTCGATTTTTAAGCAGCGCAAGTTGTGGAGGTGTGGAGAAGACATTCATGGTGCGTAAAAATGTTTTTTCAAACTGCTGTGTTTTCACGATATGATAGCGACTGCATAGTGGTGTAATTCAAATAAAAGCCTTTACTATCTACCGCTTCCCTTTGCCTTAGGCCAGGGACCTCAATCACGCGACCAGCGAACAGATTAATTTATCGGTGACCTTCAATTAACTTTTCTCGTCCGTTAAGTGTTAATACTGTACAAGCATAGAGCCGATCTGGGGCTATTGCGTGTTTAGATATGCGATATGTGTGGTGTGTAGTTGTAGGCCAGGATAAGGCGAGGTCCGCATGAGGTCTGGCTCGATGGAGATCTTCTTCAGTTCAAATTGGTCCCTTTCATTCCATGACTCTGAGAACGCTGCCTTAGACCGATGTGAAAAGAGCAATTTTTCTTATTTTTGAAGAAATTCACATATGCTCTTTGTGAAAAGCATACGCCATAATTTCATGCAATTGTTTGATGCCATTTTCATGCCGATAGAGCGAAATTGGGCTGCATTCTGTATACCACACGTTCACCAATAAGTGATCCCTTAAACAAAACTGGTGAGATCCTACTCTGCCTCTCAAAAAGCAAAATAATGTGCCTGCAGACCCAATGTCAAAGAAATATGATGGCCCCTACAGACTGAATGGTATACATTCGAACGACCAGAGATTAAAAATGTCATGTCTCACTGAATTTTACTGTTTTGCAAGTATCGTTTCCCAGAAGCATGGATTCGTTTTCAACGAGAAAACCGACTGGGTACAGGGCCGCAATGTAAGAATAAATAGACAACTGAGCTTTTGTGAACACGTTCGCCTTCGCCAATTCCAGCAATGCACGTTTGCATTCAGCAGCACAGCAACTATTTTGCGACCTGTCTTTAGTACGGTAAAGCGTAAAATGGCCTCAACGCCTCTAGATGTCATCAACCATCTTGAACTTTTTTGTGACCACGTTTCTGCGTATACAGTGCTATTAGCTGCGAGGTTGGCACTGAATTCAGGTTCGTTGCTGTGTCATTCCCTCGGAATTGCGACTCGAAGAGCAAAGAAGTGAATGAAAAGGCCATTCTTCACTGTTTGCAACAGCGTACAGAAACATTTGCCTAATTTAGGATAGATTTTTGAGTTTGGAATTTTATTTGTCCAAAATCCTTCTATATCGCATCCCACGTACTGAGCTCAATCTAAACCGATGTTTCTTGCGTTATACCGTTTACCCCTCGCGCCAGGGATTGCGGCGATCTAGATTGACGTTGTCAATCATGTCGCTGTTGTTCCAAAGTTTGCGCAACTTTTTGTAAGGTTCAGCAAGAACATCTTCAAAGTTTTGTTTGTTATTATTGGTGAAACGGAGCTTCGAAAACAGCAGCAATCATGATGAACCTGCCTGTTTCTAATTCCTGTTGCGATTTTGACAGAGCGCGAACAGCAAAGGGACAAAAATAACATCAGTAGCTTTCCAAGAAGACGCGTTACTTTACGCAGTGACGGCTTGGGGAGGTTTGGGAGAGTGTTTATGGTTTACTAATTTTAATAATTTATATGTTGCGTCTCAATGTTCTGTCAATATCGAATCGCCGCAAACGGGAACTGCCAGCAAGTCTGCTACAGTTCAAGCAGGCAATTTTCGTGCTATTTTTACTAGTTTGTATTTTCGAAAGTATATATACAGTTGAGTTGGAAATAATTCGGATGTTCAACATATGACAAGTGCTCCTGAGCGAACTGGTCGAAATTTTAAAATTATTTCTGTCGCGCGTTGGTTTCGTGCACCTCATAAAACCTTATTTCACTGCAGATTGCGCCATCTGCTGGCTGCTGAAGGATTTTTAAGAAATACGAGCAACGTTTAGAAAGAATCCGATGAATCTATTTCAGTCATTGGTTTTGCAGCCACGTCACGTCTAAGTGGATGCCTCTTCTTGACGTCACAGTCCTTTACGTGGTTTTAAAGGATGCAAAAGAAAAACACATACTGTAGCTTGTTTTGCGTCTCAATAGCCACAAGGCGGTTGCTAAATAAATGGCTGCATTGTAACAGCGCAAGCTGGAAAATATTCTAACTGAAATTCTCCATCATGAAGGTTTGTTCATAACGCGTCATTAAACCGCATGCGTCAAATGTTGGGTCGCACACATTTGTAAAATATGTAAAAATATGAAGGAAGACGGATAATGAAACTTGTCGCCATTCTGATATACTGTGTCTTCCACTGTTAGAGGGAATTTCAGGCGATGCATCTATCCGCAACGTTCCTTGGAAATTGAACCGGAGCTCCGCGCTTTGCATTCTGTCCCTTCCTTTGAAAATCCTGACATACTCGAGAACAACAAGCTACTGAACGGGAAGTGGCATTTAATGTTAGACAAAAATACACGGTGCTTTGCAAACCGCTTCCGATACCAGCTCAGTAGCAGTTGAAAGCATTAAAAACCTGGAACGATTTAAAAACGCCCAGCTGTGATTCAGGGAACGCACAATCTGCTGGTGCTTGTGCCTTCGAGAGCTGTTCCAAGTGTCAGTTACACGGGGCTGAAAGGTTGCGATGGGGCGATGGCGTTCTTGTCTTTTACCGCAAGAGGCTGCACCTCTGCTATCTGTGAAGGCAAAGCTGTGCTCATTCCGATCTTAAATCTAGGACAGAGGTTTGCGATCGCCACGAGACGCTTGGACTTCACAATAATTTGCTTGCAAAGTAAGGATCCGGTGTTGGGATCTGTAAAGCGTGTTCTTCTTGCTAAATGACAAAGATCCAGATAACGATAGACCTGAAGAGTGAGGTTAGGAGTATCTTGCTTTGCAATGTATTGCGCTTCAGGCAAATCGCATAAAGCACCCAAAGATCTTCATGAGAATGCGGCACATGAGTGCAAATGAACGCAAAATCAAAATCAAACAAAAACATAAATTTGAAAGCGAAGGAATTTCTGGGAAATTTGCAGTTGTGCAAACGTCATGCAACTTTTCCGATATCACGATTTTTTAAAAGAGTTTTTTGAGCTTTGAATTGTATAGAAAAAGCATAGTTTATAGACGTATGTTGAATGTCCGTGTTTCAAAGGGAAGAGGTTTGAAAAATCCATACTTCAAAGCTTTGGTTTGATTTCCACAAAAAGTTGTTGCAAGCTCTGGTTAAGGTGTATGAAAATATTTTTAGATAATCCACAGCAATGCCATTTGAAAAGAATTGGCAAAGAAATCTATACAACCCGCTTCAAAGACGCTTTTCTGGAAACTTTTTCTGATTGTTTTATTTGCGCCAAAAAAGACAAAAGTTTAATACTCTTGCGTTTATTTCAGTTTTGACACAAATTTCATTTCTGAAAGCTTTCGTTACTTGGTAAAATGTGACGTCGTGAATCATTGTATGAGTTTGGATAAACGTGCCAGCCTGATCATGTCATCGGCTCAAGCTGACGTACCATAAACAACAAAGTACTTAGCCATATCGCGTACTTGAATAATTCCGAAACCATTCTGTCCAATGCGGTACATATTAATTTTTAACCAATCAAGAATTTTAATGAGAGAGGAGGTCGACACAGCTCCCATCAGCCGATCTTCAAAAGCAAATATCCTCCTGATTTTTTACTTTGTTCGAGTGGAGGAAGACAGCTGTGTTTAGCTGATCACGGGCATCATGCTGTTCTGTTAGATCTCACTTCGTTTAAATGATGATCGGTGCTTTGACGACAGAAACTTAGCTCCAGCTTGTTCAAAGTGCTTTATATTTCGAACAACCATTGTTTCCAAGTATTTTACGTAGTGCTTATTTAAAAAAAGCTTGATGCTCCTGTGGCACATAGCTTTGCCTCTTCTTGCGATTTTTGAATCATCCCAAGCCGATGCGCCCGAAGGAAGCGGTACTGCGCAAGAAAATGAGTTCATCATTCACATTGGTTCTTTGCACACCATTTATCGTCGCGGCGAACACGAGAAGTGTGACGTCAGCAGGATGAATCTACGGAGTATTCAGGTTAAAGCAGATGAGACGTGTGGTTTGATTTTTTGCGCGTATTACAGAGCGTGTTAAGCGCATAAGCCTGAAACGACTTAATTGCTGTCGGCATGTAAAAGAACTGAATTTATTGCTTTCATCTTCGTCACTTGCATCGGCAAGCAATAGAATTCGGTTGACTATGACTTGTGCCAGTGGCGCAGCCAGCTTAAATTTTTTTGGGGGGCATGGTACCCTGGCCCCTCCCATGGCTACGCCTATGACTCGTGCAAAAGCGTTAGCTTTTACAACTTTTGATTCTCGTTCGTGTTGTTGTTGCCTATTCGTTTCGTTAACACAAATTCTTTTCTTGCGAATTCGAATTTTTTCTTTGGTTGCAGCTATTAGTTGCATCTAATTCATATTTACATCCAACTTGAATAAAATCATCATCATGACATTTGTGTCAAAGGACCATATTATTTTTAAAGGAAATGAGCCAGGTTTAGAAGATTTTAATTCAATTATTCCGAACTGTCGTCAAACCAAGCATCAACTCCCTCAGACTAAATCAGTTATTTTGGCGACATGACTGAATTACTGCGTCCATTTCTGTTGCCAGAGCAGTTGCAGCACCCGAACGCTTGTTTGGCGAAGCAAATTCTTCTGCCAGCAAAAGTTCAGAAATAGTGCTTGCTTGTTTTGTCTTGCAGCATAAATGCGGTGGAAATCAATGAGAAAATTAATCGCATTTTCCTTTTGAAAAGTTAAAGGATAAATTAGGAGAATTGAACGTACCCAGCGTATGTGTTGAAGGTTGAAGAAGCAGAGACGAGCTTTTGCGTGTTTTGCAGGATTTGGATATGTTATTGTACACGTTCGAACGAATCAATTCAAACAAAACGTTCCTACCTGGCGTTCGTCTCATCCTAGAACCGCACGCTGATTGTGGTATTGACACAATGGCACTGAACACCGTGAGCGACTTTTAAGTAACCTTAATTTTGCAATGCATAGTTTGTGAAGTCCTTTCCACAGTCGGTGTATTTCAGCGGTTTGTGGCTCAAAAGAATCCCAACGAGAAACGCCTTCTTTATAAAACGCCTTCTTTGTCGCTACTGATTTGTTGAGCCGACTATGCCCCTCTAGATCAGACTCTACGTAATACTGAACCTGACCAAACCTTGCTGGTTCTTGAATAAAAACGTTTATGACGTTGACAAACATAATTTGTAACCAAAGCAGCGCTGGCTAACAACTGTATTTTGCTTTTGTTTGCATGGCTGTTTGAACTTAACTTCACTTTACCCTGGCGTAAAAGACGGCAATAAACGGTGAAAAACAACAACAGGGCAAAGCTGATTCTTTAAAAAATTCGCCGGGAACTAGAGATGGCACGGGCCAGCACTTTTGTAGCCCGACCGGCCCGGAGGTAACAAGAAACCGTCCAGCCCGGCCCGTTTATGCTAAACCACAAATTATTTTCTGGCCCGGACTGACCCGTGGTCCGTAATATAACGTAACCTCAAAAACCAAATAACAACACTTAAGGTTTCAGTTCATTGTCCTTTGGACACTAAAACCATGTAGTCTTAACTCTTAAGACAGTGGCTATAGGTCTGCCATGTGACCTTCATTTTTGAAAACTTACTCGTCCTCCGCCTGTGCCGTGACATTAACACACGACAAGTGTGCGCTGTAGGCTGCACTACACTTGCTAGTAGTAACATACTAAACCTTAATCTATGTCTTAAACCCTAACCTAAACCTAGCCCCTAATCTTAAACAAGGGGTCAATAAACTGAAATACATGTACCCTTACGGCTAACTTGCCTATCTGAAGGAGTACATTTAAGGTTAGCAATAGAAGGGAAAATACGTTTACATAGGCTATTATTCATTTCAAAATATTTATAGATTAATCTGTGAATATTATTGTCGAATACTTGTTGGTAAATATGTTTTTGTTATTTTCCTCAACCTTTTTGTCATAAGAAATTTCAGGGGTACATGCTCTACTATCGAAATGCTGAAGGGGTACATGGCCGGAGAAAGTTTGGGAACACCAATCCTAAACCTAAACCTGGTCGACAGACTATAAGTGAAAGTGTTTGCTGCTTTCATTGATTCTTAGCATGGTTTACTGATTTGCATGGAAACAAGTAAAACGGAACATTAGCAGAACGGTGAAATGGAAAGAACAGCAGCAAACAATTTCGTTGGTAGATTTTGAAACTGCAAAAAACAGAAATTTTCGCTTAATTGGCGAGCAGACCGCAGCGGCCCGGAATGACGTCAGGGCTGAAAAGTTGTTGGCGGACTGTTTCAAAGCCTTTAGCGGACGGCCCGAAGACTGGACTGTCAGCGGCCCGTGCCATCTCTACCGGGAACTCAAGCGTGCTATGCGAAGACGCAACCTTCCGAAAAAAGCTGTCTTGTGAAGGTTCTATAAATTATAGAAAGGATTGTTGTAAAAACGATGGAACAAGTTTGCGATTGGAGCGATGATTAAGCTCATGGGTTAAAGATCCAAGCAAACAAATGATTTGCTTGGTACAAATCCAACGCAAATCGCTTTGAGTGAGAATTGCGGCTGTGCTGCTGTTTTCCTCCGGCATTTTTGCCTTTTTCAAAGTAAAAAAGCAGCTTGCGTCTGAGCCTAACTCGGTTCTGAGAAACCACTGCTAGGCCTTAAATATTTTATAACGATTATTTGCATATTTGAATGACAGCGTCATCTCATCTATTAAATCATTCCATCCATTACACATCAATAAGCAGCAAGTTCAGGACAATGCGTTTATGTTGCTGAGGATTGCGGCGCTTTTTTCTGCAGATTGTGATCAATCATTTGGAGGAATGCCGCCAACAAAGTTCACGTCGTAATAGAATCTGGGGAATGATTGGTCCATCTAGGAGCTCTGTTGCAATCCCGACCGCGAAACTTCTCGGTCTCTTCCACGTTCCCCAGGTCAGCCTTTAAGAGCACAACGGTTCAGTATCATGAAATGACGTATGAAATTTTGAAAACATTTGTTCATTCCATGCCTTGTGAGATAATTTTCTGAGACCAAGGTCGTTATCTTTTATTTGCTTGTATCTCTGAGTTCATGGGTGCTTTAATTGTGTGTGCGCAGATTAGCTCCCACGCTACGTCCCCAGAGCTGAGCGACAAAGAATTGTTTCCTTATTTCTTTCGCACTGCTTCGCCGGATGATTATCAGGTAAAGCGCGCAGATGTATTCAGAGCCTATCGTAGTGTTCAAAATGACGATCATGAACAAAATCGTACCAACCAAAGATGTAGAAAGCAAAGGGCGCTGCAAACTGAACACAAATTCCACTTGACACGGTGTTTCATTTTTATTGGTAGGTAGTACTTAACTGTCGAAAGGTTTTCCACTTTTTATCCATACCACCGTTGCATCAGTGCAGGTCTCACCTGATGTAAGTACATTGATTGCTGGCGTTTCCTCTGTCGCTGTAATGAAGGTCAATAAAGCTTATAAGAATATAATATTTTAGCCCTTTTCTTTAAAAGCATGATGCAACTCATTTAATCTTTATGAGATAGCGTCTAAAGCAGGGGTTCCCAACCTGTGGTACACTTACCACTGGTGGTACGCGAAGTTCTTCCAGGTGGAACGCGAGTAACGTCCACTTTTTCACAAAAACCGGGATTCACAGCTTTCCAGTTAACGTATCAGGCTTTGTTTCTAAATGAATAAACTTTCCTGTAGCCTGCTATTCCTATTGTTTCGTAGCATTAGACAGTGTTTTTTAATCGGGGTTCCGGCGAAAGAAACCGTAGTTGCCTGGGACGAAGTTCACAACCACACTTCTATGCGGGTGTAGCAATATAGATCATTGCGTAGCGTTCCATGAGCAGCGCAAACATTTGCTGAAGTTTCCCTGCAGCGAAAAGGTTGAAAAACACTGCATTGCGATCTTCAGAATACAGGCAATGTCAACAGAAAGAGCGCAGTTGCTTTGAAAAGCAGTACAACGCTGTGGAATTAATTTTTAGGTCAAATGATTGCTCGTAAGTAGGGCGACAATTTTTTGACCTAAAAACTTTAAATTTTGACTTAATTTTGACCTAAAAATTTTCTGCACTTGCAATTGCCAAATTATTCAGCTTTAGGTGTTGAGGTTAACCCAGAGGCATATTCAGTATGCTTCGAAATTAAAAAAAACTGGTTGTTCACTTTGGGCATGATATGTTGATAAGTACATTAATAACTACAGTAGAGTCAAACCTGAGAACATCAATAAAGTTGAACTTGAAACACTATATGCAGAATGGATCGAACATTTACCAAACCAATACTGTAAGACCATGTTTCTTGCCTTACACGCCTATCCTACGTAAAATTCAATTGTCAAGTAGTGGGCAAAACAACACTGTTACGTCAGAAATCGCAACAAACCTATGATTATTACAGAATTGCAACTAAACTTGCAAACGCATATCAATATCAGTTGTAGTTTCAATAAAATATCGATAAAGAGAAAAAAACTGTGTTGCAGAAAAATTTTGACCCAACGATAAATTTTGACCTAACAACTTGGGATTCCCTCATGGTATGAGCGTGAAATTTGGTTTTTGGACGTTTCATAAGCTTCAGAAAAAGCATAACATTTTTGACTTCATTGACTTTTGGCTGCCCTACTCATTAGTGTTACTTCTCTCACATTTTGATAGATCTCATGTACCGGTACTGTTTCACAGCTTACAGCTACAAATAGCTTATTGATTAACGGTAGTCTTCAGATACAAGCTAGAATTAAGTTTAGAATAAATTTGATAAAGAATTGAAATATTATATCAGTTACAGAGGACCATGCAGACAGCAAAGACAAAACATAAAGAATGTTCTCAAATAAACTTCTGGCTTAGTGTGGCATCTTCATACTCGACGACGCTAGCTTCCCACAGCTACTAATTTTTCCTTTTATGTGGAAAAGCGAGCAGGGATTTTCAGTCGAGATGAACATACGCCACGCATCGGCCAAATTGATGTAAGGTAAACAAAAACAAAAATCTCAATAAAATTTAGTTGTGTTCTTTTATTGTTATTTTAATGTGTAGTATTTTCTGAAAAACTAAGATTCGGTCAAATTAGTTGTTCTGGAAGAAGTGGTACGCGTTGACAATACGTGGTACCCAAATGGTACGAGATCGTAAAAAGGTTGGGAACCTCTGGTCTAAAGCCTGCAACTTCCAAAAAAACGCTCAACGATTTTGGTTTCTCATCCGATGCGAGCGACAATAATACAGTATCTCAGTTTGTCGCGTGCCGACTTTATCCTCATGAAGGACAACATTTTTTCTTTTCAAGTTCTTCTCTCCTTTGCCGTTTGAAACAGTTTTGATGTAATCATTTTATCAAATCTCTTTTTACCTCCTACTGCAGATTGCAGCAATGATTCAAATACTGAAAAACAATGGTTGGGATTTCGTGTCCTTTGTTTACGCAGACGATCAATACGGTACGTTGTTTAGTTTTATTAATTTCTTCATAGTACAGCCGCTAAGGTGTCTTCAAACTTATTTTAAACGAATGTCGCATCCAAAATTTCTAAAAGTGCTTTACACAAAAGCTAGAAAGTCGTTACATGCAGTCAAAGTTCGCAAATGCTACATTTCAAATATCAGCGTTCAGCTTTTTTTCGTCTGTGGTGTTTTTCACAATGCATCGCTTTGGTGCTGTGCAATGACGTACATGCAGATAACAACCGTGACCACTTTTGGATTGATACTTTGCGTCTGATGACTGTCACTTCGCTCTACACTTTATCACTTTTTTCCACTACCTGTGAGTTTGAAGCAGGGGCGGATCCAGTGTGGGGGCAATCGTCCCCCCCTGAAACCTACGAAAGCAAGTTCATTCACCATGATTTTGTGCAATTCGCAAAACAGCATTCACGATATCAGGCCATTTTGCCGTCCGTAGTTTTTTCACAGCAGCGTTGCGAAGTATACTTTATCTCTCTTGCAGTAGTGAACCCGTAATGAGACTTCACTACCAAATTTTACGGAAATCGCCCCCCCCCCTAACGTTACTGGTTGGACCCGCCCCTGGTTTGGAGAAGCACGCGCCTATACGACGGATTCTATCACATGCAGACTCACGTGGCACTCAACATAACCAGTTCTTTTAGCCGCACCGCACGGGATACGCAACTTTTCGCAACTTTTCGGGACATTTCGGTCACGACATTTCTGGACATAAGCAACTGATCACCTTTGNTTATTGAAATGATTATATAGGCGGACGAAATGTCACGCTAGCTTGTGTCGCACCAACTCCCTTTTGAGGAGTCATGATTGAGATTAAATCTGAATTGCAGTTATGAGTTTGAAGTATTTGTGTTTAATTACAAAATGTCGAAAATGATTTGACTTGCTTGCTGATGATAACGAAAATCATATGTTGATGCTGATTAACTGTTGGATCTTGGATCATGTTTGGAGTTTTTTTAAATAAAACCTTTCGTTGATTTAAGTGCGTTTGCATTAAAAAGTGAACATATAAGATTTCTGCAAGATTTCATAGTCTGACCGAAATGGCACAAGACCACAACAACCAAGACGGGAAAGTCCCTAATCGCAGGATAAGGAGGCCTATTAGCTTTTGGCTAAACAAAAATAGCCTCCCTACTGTAGATTCAAAGGACAAGGGGCCCCGGACAAATGATAAGATGACCCCAACCAACCAAGACGTCAAGGGATCTTGTCAAAGGATAAGCAGGCCCTTTCTTCTTTCGTCATGGATAAGGCGCACAATACTCTTCAAAAAGATATGGGTTCCTCAATTTAAGTTATCAAATCAATAATATAGACCCCTTACTTTTATGAATCATTTTGTTATTAATTGCAAGGCTTACCTGGTAGCCTNCCATTCTTACTTATAAATTTACTAATTAACCATTGTACATATACTAGCAAAATACCATGCACAGAAAGCCATTGCCAAAAACCTATTTTTAAGCACATAGCCTTCCAAAGATTTATAGTTTTGTGATGTTAACTTGTTTAGTTTTTACTGCCAGAAGTGTAGTGTTTGCAACCTATAAAGGTCAAGCCAACATTGAAATCTGATCAACATGTGTGAGTACATACTACATATTTCATTCATTCCAGTCTCATCATAAACATTGTGGTTGGTTTGTTCTTTCTCAAAGTATACTGTACACAAAAGGTATGTTGACCTGTACTTTCGGACAATGAAAATATAAAAACAAAAAGTTCTTACAAAGCTCAAGGATAATTCCATTGTTCAAACAGTTATGTGAGAAACTGGTTTTGCTTGAGAGAATTATATTGTAAACACCAATGTATATGTGTGTACTTGCATGATCTGCTGTATGCTTCAATAGCTGCTAATGCAATGCTACATCAATTGTTTTCAGTTTCTTTTTAAGTCAGAACTAAATATTTTTGGGGAAGGTTTACTTACTTTCTTGAACCATTAATGTTTTCCTTAGCCCTATACCTTCAGAGATTTAAAAAATAAATGTTGGTAGTATTAGTGCATTTTCTTCATGCATTATTCAAATTATACTCAGGAGAAAGTGTGTACAGTCGACACTTTTTTGCATTTTCAACCACTGATACTTTATTTCAAGTCTAAAAAAGCTCAAAATTTGTCACACAATAAAGCAACTCTATATACACAATATCATGCCAAATATGAAAACAACGCCCTTCAGAAAAAAAATTTACAATCAATTTAAAAAGGGTACTTTTTCTATCGAATGTGCCCATGTCTGGGGCACACTAGACATGAGCATGGGGTACACTTGACCGGTCAATAATAAGTTGGGTTGCATGCATTGCATAATGTTCACGTGATATCCTATGTAAAATAGGCACTTGCTGACTGCCTCTCCACCTTTTTCACATCCTAATTACCCACTATCACAGCATGACAGAACAAATTTGTATGATTACCAAACATTAAATGAAACCAATGCAGTATGCTGAAATTTATGCTTTACCATACAAATATGATGTGCCTCTACGCACATAATAAGCCTACCATTGCTCATAGATTAGAATTGTTCTGTACTGCATTCCAATATAACCCCTCAAGCTTTACCTTGTTTGCACTGACCTAGTGGCAATGTGTTGAGTGTTCCCTATTTTTTGTCAGATGTGGCCTATGCATATCTAAAAAATAAAATGAAGAAGTACCAACTCAACTTAAAAAGAATTTAAAATCTGGCATTATCAAATGATGTTGCACTGCCCTGACTGCAACGTCACAAAAACTCAGAACAGAAGATGTTGATTAACGTGGGAAAAACCCAAATCTAAATGCAATTTTATAAATTACTTTTGGGTAGCAAAAACACAACTTGCTCTGTAACTCGTAAACAACGGCTGTCTACCAAGGAAAAATTCGCTTTAGTACTACGGCAGGTATGAGACAAAATCACCATGGAAACTTCGAAGTTCAACGTTTTCAACTTTTTGAACAAATAAGAAAAGACGACTGTGCCCCTAGTCCTACTGTGCTCCACCTTCCCCTATAACAGGATGGGTGTGTGAAGTTTTTGCGCAAGGTCAAAGTTACCACTGCGTGTTGATGTAGTAGTACTTCAAAGTGTTTAGTGATTTATGAGACTGCAGTAATTTGTAGACGTATTGGTTGGTTCCCTGTTTTTTAGGCAAGACGAATGAATGAAGGTGGATATGCTGAAGCAGGGTCGGTAGATATCCCATCAAAGGAATGGGCAGGCGAACTCTCATAAACGTCCAAAGCTTTGTGCTTAAAGATAAACGTTGTTTTATTTATATTCATAAACAAGTATTTTCCCTGAAACAATTCCACAGAGCCATCGACAATATCCGGTTTAATTTAAATATACTGGAGACCAACCAGTCGAATGATCTCACTGTGACCATCAACCCTCCATCAATTTACTATACTGTTCAACGGAATCAGCGTGAGCTTCTGTTAGCGCGTTCAGGAAATAAACTGCAGATTACACATTCTATCGATTGATGACATAACGATGATCACAATGGTCATTATGCGTCTTTGACTATCCTCATTCTCTACTAGGTTCGACTGTCAGGAAGGCAAGCGTATTTGTGAGATGAGTGCACATGGCCCCGGAAGTATATAATATAATCTACATATTTGCGAAAAAGGTCGTACCACGGTTGGGTGAACATGGTGACGTCATCATCGAAACGCAAAAATAATAATTTGTGCGATTAGCAAACTCGGTAGGGCCCCCCCAAAATACACAGGGTCCTCAAATTTGCTAAGACAACCACTGGTGATAAGCGACAGCGAAACAGCATGCCACTCAGAAGACATGCACGGACGATGCATGCGGTTCTTCTGGTTGGGTCACTCCTGAAGGTCACGAAAATCACGTGCATCGCCTTTCTTTGCTGCAGGGACAGCTGCATTCAATGCCTTCAAGGAACAAATAAAGGGAACCTCAATTTGTCTGGCGGTTGAAATCAGATTGCCAAGAAGTCCAACAAACATCGATGTTGCTTCCATTGTTGGAAGACTCGACAAGGAAAAGAACGCCAGAGGTGAGTATGAAAGTACAGTAATGTTTTGAGTTTTACTTTTTTTAAACGCAAAACAGTGTGAAGAAGAATTCATCAAAACGTAACGTTTGTGCACGTAAGGTTCGCACACATTTATAAGTACTTGAAGTCAGATTTCGTTTTCTCACTGCAACGAAACTGTGATAACTTTTGCCCTGAGAAATGCTGTTTGGAATTACTACATGGTTTTGTAAAAGGGTGGATTGTTTCAAGAAAGTGTCTTTTATTTAGTCAAAATCAAAAACGAAAAGTTACTTGATAAGTAAAGGAATATTTGTCAATCGTTGTATTCTGGTGTAAATTAAAAACGGCAAGTGTTTCAACACAAGTTTGTAAACAAAGTGAGTGATGGCTATTTGAAAACGGTGGCCATCTTCTCGGCTTGCTCGTTAGCAAACATACGTTTACGGCACTTGCGCGTATTGTCGCTCGAGCAAAGTAAGATTTCTTGCAGTAGTTTGTCATCAGTCAAAACGCTTTCTAGCGTTGTGATCGTCGGCGATGAGCAAGATGCTTTTCTATACACAGTCATAGGCGTAGCCAGGTCCGGGTCAGGGAGACATGCTCCCCCCAAATGTTTAAAATATATCTAGTCATTTTGTGATTTTGTGCTTTGAGAGGCGGTATCCCAAACATAATAGTATTGCTCGCTTATATTCAAATATTTTGGCTCCCCCCAAATTTTTTGCCCCCAAATTTTTGGCTGGCTACACCACTGCACACAGCCCAACAAAACGTTTTGACAAAACCGGTTAAGCATTTCAAAAATTGTCATGTTAACATGCCAGAGAAGTTGTTTCCATGGGTTACTCGTTGGACAGAAAGGATTTGGAAATTTTCGGTTTTCCTGTAAAATGCGATTAACACATGATATCAGGTCCATACGAAGATGTCGTTTTCATGGTCTTCTCCAAAAGTAACACAATCAACTTCAAAATTATTTTATAGACACTCAGGAAATTTAGCTGTTAAACTGTTTAAGTTTCACACAATTTTTAGTTGCTATGGGAATTCTTATCATGATATAAAATGCGGAAGTAGTTGAAATATCTATAAATATTAATGTTTCTATTCTATCGATGGGTTTTCAATTTTCATCAATCATCAAAGGTCATCTTACATAAAGATGTACAAGTGAACAGCTTTAAATTTATGTGTTATTCTTTCAAACCCCATATTGTGTTTAAATTGAGAGAGAGGAATTGCGTTAAATCTTTTGGTCTTTATCAAAATGGCAGAGATTTTCGTGGAACGTCTAAGTACGCATATTATATTTTTGTAATTTTCTAAAGCAGCTGATACTTAACTAAAGTTGATGATGGTGTATCTGTAATAATTGAAAGCCATACTTTTGCTGAGTGTTTGAAAATCAGCTGGCTGGTCTCTGCTTTCTTCTTTGGGATGATTCAAACTTGTACACACCTGTATTCAAGTAACTAACCTTCATAAAAGGTTACATAAGTGAATCAATCGAGCAAATTTTTGAAGGAAATCGATTTCATGTAACACTACTCATCCTCAAATCTAAAAACTGATTCAAATAGAAGCTGCTTCTTTGATGTAAAGTTTTAAATTGAATATAAAATAAATAATTAGGACACGTCCAAAACCAAACTGGGAGTGCAATTGAAAGTTGTTTTAAAGTCATTTTTATAAGGGAGGACAGCGTTATTCGATGTTTTCATATTTCTCTCGTTAATCGTAGGAAAACGAGTTCGCATAGTGTTCATCTTTGCAGTGGTCATCGCGTTTGTCTGGCCACAACATCTTTCGCTGATACTGAAGGAAGTGGTCGACATGGAACTGATATCCAGATTTCTTTGGATAGGGTCGGATGCATGGGTCCTTTCCGAAGTTTCCACTTTTACGAATTTGATAAAAAAGTAAGAGTTGAATTAGATCTTCATTAATCCAACAAAATATTCATGTGTAGGTTCTTTTAGATCGTATTCAACAGTTGTGATACTTACCATCACACAATTACAACACTGAAAGACACTGTGAGTATAGTATTTCCCGTTTGCTTCATTGATGAATTTTCAAGACTCAACCTTTCGATTTTTTATACTTATTTATTACCTGCTTAGAAAAAGCAGATATTTCTTTTGTGCAACAAGAGAGACATAAAAATCCACCACTTTTAAATTTGAGTTTGCTGACGGCAATTGGCGACAGGCCGAATCCTGAAATTTGCTTCTTGCCGGGGCGACGCTCTTGCCCAAGTCTACCACTTTCGAGTCTCAAACTGTAGTTGCCCAACTATACCGACTTGCATGACCCTACTTTTTCAAATGCATTGGCTCCAACCTGAATAAGTGACATTGCGTGATGTTTTTCTGTAGGCAGACATGCTTATGTAGACAGAAATTACGCCGCGACCATCGTGGCAACTCCTGGCACGTCCTCAGTGTAAATGGGTCTATAAGTACGTGACATAACGCAGTCCTTTCTGATATTTAAACGCTGTTTATTCAAATCATATCACTGATCAAGCAAAGGCGTTTGAAACAACGCACATTCTTGCGACGACGCTGCCCAGTCAATATTTGCAAGCGCACTATTTTTATGTATGACGTTTATTGGCCCTTCTATGAGCTTCTTTTCATGAGCTTTGCTGTCATTGGCATTGAAAGAATAAAAATCGTGCAAAGCTTTGTTACGGCATAAAAAGACAGCAGAAAGATGCAGTGAAACTTGACACTGATTTGCTGCCTATTTCAAGCATTTCGTCATGTTGAAACAAGAGCCTTAGTGGGGCGAAGAGCTTTTTTATAGTTTTTACGCAAAATTGTCAGTTGAAGCAAACTACAGAAGTACATTAAGCCGATTGTGATGTGTCGTTAAACCGATTGTGACGAGTCGTTAAACCGATTGTGACGTATCGTTCCCAACGCAATAGATTTCGTGAGACAATTGCCATCCAACTCCTTATTTATCCAGATTTTGTTTGTTGTCGTTTGAAAACAGTTTAATACCAAAAATGTCTAACCAGTGGTAACAAATTAGCTTTTGTTATACAGCGTAGACTGAAACCTGTTAATTAGATCCTCCTCGAAGAGTTTGGTAAGTTTCTTCATTTACTTTAGCTACTATTTAGGAATTCAACAAAACGTCAGTCCTGATATTGCTGGGGCAATGGTGGTCAAACTGTGGCTGGCAAAACAAAATTAATTGAGGCTTCAAAGTTTTCTGGAACTATCTGCCTTACGCCAAAAAACTTATCGTGCGAAAGACAATGACAAGCACCAACCCTACAACAACAANCGTTCCCTACCGACTACAACAAACCAACCTTACAACAACAACAAACACCAACCCTACAACAATAGTAAATAGACGTCCGTTTCGAAACAAGGATGTAGACGTGTACGGAAGCGTTCTATTTCACTAGGACGCACGAAAGAACCAAATAATTGGCCCGCGAATGTGCTAATGAACCATAAAATTGTTTCCTTTAGTTGTGATGACGTAAATCATAACATTAGCCTTTCTACCAATTTAGAATTTGGTGCGAGTTCTGCTATAAGCATTGCAATAACCGAATGAAAAACAGCCATTACGGAGGCTTGGAGGTCCAACATATTTACGCCCTCCGTTTCATACAAATGCAGTGTATAAGATTGCAGCTTTGATCTGATTTTTTGCTTAGGCCAAAGACTTTCCCGCTTTCAAAGTCTCTCCGAGAGTTTAAACTGGCAAAAGACGTCATGTAGTGCGGTTTTCACCTGCACCAGCTGCAAAACAAGCTTTGAAAGATTTTTGACTTAATTTTGTAGTTTTGCTTCAGGCACTTCCTTTCATACAGCAAGCATGTTTCGCTTGCATTGTCACTTGCAATGCTCTGTGTAACGTTACTTTTTTCCTGCTTTTCAGCGCCTCCTATGCAAATGCCTTCCATTCTGTCTTACACGGAGCAATAGCCCTTTCTGTTCAAACGCACAACGCGGATGAAGGTGTCGAGAAGTACCTGCGCTCAAGGACGCCTGCAAATTCCGAAAATCCTTTTTACAAAAAATATCTCTCGCTGCACCATGGCTGCTCAATAAATGGATCCTCTGAAGTGCGCATAAAAATGCGATTATTTAGAATTCTACAGACCCTGTAAATGTTTTCATAGAATTTCTGTGGATCCTGTTAATTGTGTTTGTGATAAAATTTCTGTAGACCATATTTCGGTTCATGCTGCACTACGGAGTACGGCACAGTTAAAACTTGTGTTGGTTTGTGGGAATAAAACACTTTTTACTTATTTCTTGGCACAAGCAATTTCTAAAAGCTGTCAACACTTTCGGCAGTCAACGCTAACTGAAGAAAATCGGGAATATTCTACTCGCTGTTCGTCCAACCTTACCTTGCTTGACAATTCAAGTAAGGTCGCCACAACTGTTGAAGACGCTGCGCTGGCATTTGCGCACGCGCTGAGGACGGCTCGCAACTCGCTGTGCGCGAATTCGTCTGCGAACACATGTGATCAGGTGGGCTTTCTTCGTCGTTTGGGCGAGTTATTACTATCCACTGCTTGGCCACACTCTCTCGGGGCAGGTGTTGAGCAGCCATTCAGTAGTCTCAAAGTCCAGAACCGTCAGGCCATGCAGTTCATGGGGAGGTCGATGGATTGGACACTGGAGGAAAACATGGTCGACGGTTTGTTCTTCTATGCCACACTCACAGGCCGCAGAGGAGGCCCTGGCCCATTTGTGCAAGCAGGAACGGTTAAGCCGGAACCACGCTGCTCTTGGAGGGGTCATTCCAGGATGGTGGGTGCCGATGTCGGGGATGAAAGTACGGAGTCTCGTAGTGTTGTCCAACCACTCCACATTTCAACGGTGACCACCCAGAGCGCTGCAGCTCTGTTATTGTCAGATGAACTGATGAGTCGGAGGTTTTTGGGTCGTGTGGAGTCGGATTCCTAACAACACTTGGAGCCGGAATCGGTGTCAGAGTGGGATTTTTTTGTCCGACTCCGAATCCGAAAGTCCAACTTAATCATTTTTTGCATTACACTGCTAATTTGGAATTCAGACTTTACTTTTGAAACTTTTCTTGAAATTTCTTTTGAAACTTTTATTGAAACAGATAATTCTTGCTGTGTACCACGATTTCCATTGATTGCTAGTTGCTACAAAATTGTTTACAGCCAAACATGATTCACATTATGTTAAACAGTTGGAATGGGAAATTTTGGAAAGGTCGGAGTCGGACATTCTATCTCCGACTCCACAGCCCTGGCTAGAGACAGTGTGGCTCCTTTGCGACGAAGCTCAGCAGGCTGGATGCTTGCAAGAATAGGAAGGTTGTCAGCTGGTGTAGGAAGCAGGCATCCAGTCACAGTTCGTAAGGCGTCGTTGATGGCAAGGTCAGTGAGGCGGGCGTGAGCATTGCTGCACCAGACAGGAGCGCAGTACTCTGCTGCTGAATGGACCAGGGCTAAGGTGGTTGTTCGCAACCTTGCTGCTCCAGCAAGCAGCCTCGAGAATAGTAACGTGCGATGTCAACTTTTTGCGAAGTGACTCGAGGTGTCGGTGGTACGTGCAACAGAAACGCAAGGTTGCGTTGTTGTGCTTGACTTGTAGCTCACGTTTAGCTTCCTTGTTGTTGAGGTGGAAGACTTCCGACACCGTTTTTGTGGTGCTGTGCTTTAGGTTCCAAGTATGGAGGTGTTCTCTTACGGTTGCCATGTCTCTGCTCAGCACCTCTTCCGCTACCTGCCAGTCTCCATCAGCATGCGTGATTGCTAGGTCTGTGGGTGAGCCAATGGAGTCGTCATTGTTTACACTTTACCTAGTTGAAGACTATATTTCTTAAATAACTGAAAAAGATTCATGGCCAATAGCATGGCACGTTTGCATTGCCTCCATTTTCTAACTCTGTATTAGTAAGCATTAGCCAAAGCTAAAATAACTTATTGTTTTTAAAAAACAAGCAGTTGTCAAGAAGAACTGAAGTTATTACATCAACACGTCTTTTTTCTGTTGTTACGTTGTATGAAAATCTAAGTATCATCAAAAACACAAGGTGGTTTTTCTTGATTGTTCAGTCGTAATCGTACAAACGCAGAAGAACATTCTGACAATATTGTTTTGCCATAACTGCTGCCTTTCGAGCGGAATAATAAAGTACTTGACAATTTACATCCTGAATAGAAAGGAACAGCTTCAAAAAGCTTTTCGAATCTTAAATGTTTTTTCGATTCAGTTTGTTCAGTTATCTGGAGAAGATTTACGGGTCTATTTGCGAAATGTTTCCTTTATCAACTCCAATGGACAACTCTTTTCCTTTAACAAAAACCAAGATGGACCTGCTCGTTACGGCATCTGGCGGTACGATGGGACCAAACACAAGACATGGATAAGAGTAGGAAAGTACGAAGAAAATGCAGGTGCGATCACTTTCCCAGAGCATCGTTGTTTTCCGAAATCAATTTACTGTTGTTAGTTTATCAAACGCACAACTTTACAGTGTTTTCCGTGGATAGTAACTTGTTTGTGCGTTTCAGCAGTCGATTTAAGGAGAACTTTTATCAGTTATTTTATCTATTCAGTCACTGAGAACAACTGGGAAAATGCAACTGACGAGAGAAATGTGACCTCCGTATGTGCTCGTCCGTGTGGTTTGGACGAATATAGAATGTTGCAACAAGTGAGAAACGATCAAGTGGACCAAACTATACCATCAATACTATCAAGGCAATATCAACTTCAAATTGTCCTAATGTTGTTTTTTGGCTTGGAAGTTATCACAAATTGATCAATTTCAAGTATCAATTTAAACAATTGATCAATTTAAAGTAAAAATTCTGCAAATATACCGGCGGTTTCATGTTTTTTTGAACATCTCATTTACTGCTTGGATTAGTGCTTAAACAACTGCAAAAGTGATTGGTCAAGCTTTTCCGAAAAACAAAACAATTATCATTCTTCGTGCATGCAAGAGTAAAAGCAAACGGCTAGTTTCACAACAAAACTTCAAGCTGAACGTTTGATCGGACATTTTAGGGCAAACCACTTTGCAAACTTTTTCTAAATTTGCGAGCGTAATTATGCCACGTAAATTATATGATTTGCAAAATGAACTTCTCCCCAAGTTGTCAAGAACTTAAAGCAAAGGTTAATTCTTAAAAGGGCAAGGCTTATTGCTGATTCCTTGTGACCTGTATGAGTAAAGTTCTCACAAATCATTGCCGAACCTTCTCGAAAAGTCGGATCGTTTGCGAACAATGTTTTTATTAAAAGTTTCAGACTTGCTGCTGGTCATGCATCAAGTGTGGTGAAAATAGCATCGCGTTCGACAACTCGACGTCCCAGGGATGCCATTGGTGCCCCGATGGCGTTTCGCCGACAAGAAAAGGTTTGGAATAAATTCTTTCACTGTTGCGTCCTTTTTCCCTTGACATGTGCAGCCGGAGTTACATTTCCTAGCGTCGGGCATCCTGACTAGCATGGTCACAGATAGGTCGCTAAAAACAAAGGTATTTGTTGCAAAACAAAGGTATTTTTTGCGTTCAAACATTCCTTTTATTCGCTACTCAACCTTGTTTTGGGACGCGTTGTTCTCGAAGATGATAAAATTGGTTTCAAATGTTTTCAACTGAAACAAAACAGAGCAACGTATACGTGTATGCCTTAGGACGTATCTATTACACTGGTTAATCTAAACTCAAAGCGTGGAGGGGAAGGGAATACCCAGAAATTTTTAATCAAAACAAATTTGCCCATGACTCAAGCGGTAGGTGGAAAAGAATTTATTCATTGTATTTTTAGTTTAGGATTAAAACCTTGCTTAACCAAACGCTATATTTATCCATTGCGATATCAATTTTTTAACGATTTATCAATACCCCTTCAGTCATACCACTATAGAACTTTACTTCACCTTTTTTGCACCGATATTTTCAGTGTTTTGGCGCCTGTCAGTGAATATTTTGTACCATTCTTCCCGTAGCCGAGGGGGGCCCAAGGCGGCCGTGCCCCCGAAATTTCCAGCATATCTTGTCGTTTTGTGCTTCGAGAGGCGGTGTCCAAACAAAAATACTGTTTCTCGTTTGAAGTCAAAATATTTGGCCCCTCCCGAAATTTTGGGATGTTTCAAGGATAAAACTTTCCTGCACACACACTTTCTGCCTTTTCGAAAGAAATGGCCTTGATTGCCCTTTGCTTGTTATTTTTTAATCGCAGTCTTGGAAACACGAGATCGACACAAAAACGTTTTAATTGTTGTTCCAGCCGCTCGTGCGTACCGGTGCCGTTTGCCTTTCTGTCTCAAGACTTATTGTGGGGGCGGGTGGTTGTATCAGGATCAGTGTTTGGTCTCATCCTCACCGCAGCCGTTTCAGTGATATACGTGGTCTCGTGGGACAGCTCACTGGTTCGCGCGTCGGGCAGAGATCTGTCGTCGGTCATGCTTGTCGGACTGGCTGTCGCGTTCGCTTCACCTTTGACCTTCTGCTTTCGCCCAACACCGGTCGTGTGCGTTGCGAGGTACGGGAGGTTTGTTAGTGGGACTGCTTCGCAGGAGCGTGGAGCGGTCCAAGTATTCCACAAACAAAAATCTTCTTTTGAATGTGTGACGTTTATTGAGTCTGAAGTTGATTGTTTGAAATTAGTCGCAGCTGCAGAAGTTCAAGATTGCTCGTCAGCTCACGACCAGATCAAATGACAGGTTAAAGCCTTTAATGCCGTTTGCAATGTCCAAAACCGACAACAGGTGTGAATATATTTCATGAAAATTTCTATAAAATAGACATGGGTGGCAAAAAAATTTCGTAAGATGACAAGAAATTTTGAGCAACGTTTGGATCGTTTCTGCAAATTCCGAAAAATTATTTTACCTGCAAAAAAGGACGCGGAGCAGCTGTTGTTGGAAGAGGACCAGTAAAATGGTACTGGGCGGTTTTTGTTTGGCCGCATGTAATGGCAACACTGACACAACCTTAATTATGTTGTTGCCAGGAATGCTGGGGAAGCTGTAAGGCAAAACGTTCAGGGCAATGGAAACTTGCAAAAAGCAAAAGATTCCTAAACAAAATGCTTGTATCTTTCCAAAACAGTATTCATGTGACGAAACTCGAGATTTTTACATCAGAAGATTTCGTGAAAATTCCATAAAATTAGCCACAAATTCAGTACGTGCGTTGTGAAATGAACAAGTAAAACAAACTGATAAAATTAAACATGGCAGGTGCTGTTTGCTGGAGCAACAAACAGTCGCTGAAATTAACCACTGCAAAAACTTCCACACATTGAATAAACATTGGTTTGCTGTGCTGCAAAACCCGTGACACAGTATTTCGTCAAGTACCCGATCAGAATTAGTTTGCACTGACTTTGTTTGAAGAAGTTGTTATTGGTCGACCATAAAATTACCTATGATAGTATTTGTGTAAAAAGCGCCTCCTCTGTCCCTTTTGGCAGGGGAGGGAGGGCAATGACCCCGCCCTCCGGCGTCTGTGTCTGTGCGTCAGTGAACTACAAAAACCTGAGATGAATTCATTTCCCAAGGTGAACAAACGCAACTTGATTGCCGCTTAAATTCTTAAAGTTTGCTTAACTGGTCTTGTAAAGTACATATTATATTTCACGGGTCTTGTAAATTAAAGGAAATGATCTTACGGCAACGCACGGATCTCATTAACTTTATTGTTTCAGACGGATCACTACAAGCATAAGCTTCACCATGATATTCTCCGCTATTCTCATTAAAACCATCCGCATCTCAATCATATTTAACACAGTTTCGAAGGAGCTGGACAAAGACTACAAGCGTCTGTTACGTCCGTTACCGCAGGTCAGAAAAAGCATTTATGAAAAATAGTTTTTTCAACCTCGAAAACATCCACGGCATTTTACAATTGATTTTTGCTTTCCCTTAGCTATTGTATTTCTTTTCGAAAACCTTAATTTTATTTTAAGCTGATTTTACTTTTAACGGTTCTTTGGTAAACTATAAAGGACAGGCGTTTTAACGCGCTGTCAAATAATGCGTGAATAGCCAACACCTGTTTGAAAATGACTTGAAGAGATTGTGCAGAAAAGCCAAAACAAATTTTCTTTGCATTTAAGATAAAAAATTCGTCAATTTAAAATTTTTCAAAATGTGTTAAATTCCAAAACTGGTCCCTTTGTTTTGGAAATGAACGTAAACTTTTCAAAAAAAGCTAAAACGCAAGGGAAAATGTTTTTCACTTTTGCAGATAATTATTAGTCTTTTTCTCACAACGGTTGAAGTCTGTCTCATTGGGATTTGGTTTAGTGTTCAACCACCACGTGTGACGGAAACAAGAATAACAGCAGCAAATAAAGTAAGATGAGAACATTTTGCAGGGGGGCTGGCGTCGTAAAGAAACAACTAACTTACGGGAAATTACTCGTTACAATCGATTTCAATGGGCTGCATTTTTTTTGAAGAAAAACCTCAATGCTGTATAGTCAAAGAAATTTAAACCGATGTTGCTCATGAAAGTTAAAGAAGAACAACGTGAGTTTAGATATCACTCGAAATACATTAATTGCGTAATTCTTGGATAGTTGAAGAAAATCCGTTCTTGCGTGCTTGGAAAAAAAAATTTGTTGCGTAACTGATCTGTACGCGTTACGAAAGAAGGCATGGTTCATTGTAAAGTAATTGAACATCTGTTTCGCAGAAGAAACCTGTTGTCTTTCTTGGATGTGAAGGCATGAGAAGCGAAGTGATGTTGATCGGATTATCTTTTCCAATTTTCCTGTTATTCATTTCATTCTTTTATGCTTTCCGAATAAGGAAAGTCCCTCATGGCTTTAACGAAGCAAAGCACATTGGATTTGCTGTTTGCACGACCCTAGTTATATGGCTGGCACAGGTGTGGTTTGAAGCATGAAAGACTATTGTGAGGTTTATAAAGATTAAAACTTGCAGACGTCTACCAGTCTTTTTATTTTTTAACTTCTTCTTCGCATTATTACATGGAATGTAGTAATTTTTTTAATAACATTCAACTTGTAAAACACACGCAAGCAAAATTGCAAGAGAGCACTGTGTTGTTTTCAAAATCTCACAGAAAAGCAAACTCAAACAACAGCTTTTGCCCCAAATGCAGGTGTCTACCTATATCGCGAACTCTTCTACCGACTTAGTGCTCCGTGACGCCATCTACTGCCTGGGAGTGGTGCTCAACAGTCTGGTGATTTTGTGCGCCATGTTTGGACCAAAAATATACGTAATCGTCTTCCGACCTGAAAAAAACAACCAAGAGACGGTTATGGAAAGTCGAAGTAAGTTTTGTTCATGGCGAGTAGCAGTCAACTGTTCATGAAGAGTGACAAACGTGGTCTTACAACAAGCATACACACTTACGTTTGCATTACAAGAAAAGCGTGTTGATCGTTGCCACTGTTCTCTTCCCTCTTGAGAAAATTTAGCAAATGCTCGTTTTACTGAGACTGTTGAATATTTTAAGGTTAGCAGAGTTCTAAATGATTTACAAACTTTGTCGTTGATTAGAATAAGTGTAAAGTCCTATAAAAATACGAACAAAGTACACATTCAAATAGCTTCTCCTTGCTTTCGTGCATTTCCAATGTTTATAGACATTGTCCAGGTTTTTTTAATCTTGATTGGTAGCTGATTGACTTTTGACGTTTAAATTTGCAGTGTTGCAAGTACGCAAGAATGAGATTTCATTGCGCAAATGGTCTGGTGGTACTGCACAGTTGCGCACCTTAGAGAGAGCTTTCTCAACCTGTGGGCCATGGCTCACTAGTTGGGCCACGGAGGAATGTTTGACGGGCCGTGGCCAGGTGTTATTGAAATTGAGTACTTTTCGCAAGCTGAACCTTGCAATCAAAAACGTAGGTAGCTCTTCTTGAGCTATAAACGTCATACTTTGCCGTATTTCGTCATCATGAGTTAGAAATTATTGTGACATGGAAATAATTTCCACGGAGCCTACCACCTTGTGCGCAATACTGTATGTAGTTACGGAAGGCATTTTGAGGCAGACAGCGGTTTCTGTTGCCATGAAAACGAAATCTAGAAGCAGGCTTCATGTGGGAGATGACGCGATTTTTTCCTTATCATGGATCGAGCCACGAATATCTGTGCTTTCTAACAACACTAACAATACACAGGCTCAGCCTTCGCATTGATTGTAGCGCACGTTGTGTTATTGAATGTTGTTTTATTTCCCATCCATACATGTGCAACAATTGCAAAGGCGTATCCAGGGAGGCAGAGGGCCATGGCTCCCCTCCAATTTTTTGCACATCTAGTCATTTTGTTCTTTGAGAAGCGATGTTCCAAACAAAAACACTGTGGTTCACCCAAAGTCAAACATTTTTGGCCTCTCAATTTTATGGCCTCCCCACAAGTTTTGTGCTGGCTTCGCCACTGAACAGTTGTCGCATTGGAGAAGTTGCACAGTCGGTGGGCCACGTACTCTCTGTTTCTTTATTAATTGGGCCATGTGATTGAAAAGGTTGAACTCCTACCTTAGAGGGACCATTGATCGTTGCCTTTCTGTCTGTTTCTGAAATTGAAGTTTCAAGGGTTAGTCATGGGCGTCGGAAAGGGCGCCTTGGCCCCCGTGGATTTTGAAATTAAACATTTTCTTATCTGTAGCTGAAAAGGTTGTTTTCTTAGTTTTTAGTGGTTAACATGAAATTTTACCACTTTAGGCCTCCCTGCAAAAATCTGTTTGGCTACCCCTGAAAAAACCCATTATTGGTCCTTCCCTGGAAAAAAATACTTCCGACGCCCATTGTGCTAGTAATTCGATTTTCTTCCACAACACTGTTTTTCACCAAAGAGCGTTGCTGGAACTAGGAATTTCACCAACAATTGTAATTGGCTTCGGAGTATAAATTGGAAAGTTTAATTCAGAAATCGTGAAAATTGCTCACAAAGCCTTATCACAATGCCAGACACTATATATTCAAAAAGTGAAGCATGAATCATTGGCAGATTTAACTAAGGAAAGGTTGTGGTCACTCTACAAGTTTTAGAATCAGGTGCTATAGCCTACTGCATCGATACTACGCAACGGACTTCATGTTTTCCGGCGTTAAAAGAAATACATGCGAAATAAATGGCTTTGGAAAAATTTTTGTACGTTCGTTTTTCATTTAACTTGCAAAACGTCAAATGTGTGGAAAATGCTCTTGAAATACCTGATTCTCAGACTCCTGGAAAATTACCCGCATCACAATAATCCATGAAGTTTAAAATCCAAGTTGGGAATCTGAACATAGACCAATCTCCGTTCTCCCTATGTTGCTTGAGGTATTTGAAAAGTCCTTTATCACAAAGTGTACTGCTTTTTGATTGGACGGAATCTGACGGATACAAGACAACACGGTTTTAGAGCAAGTCTCTCAACTGACTTAGCCATTATAAGTATTAATAGTTATAAATTTAAATTTATGATGAAATATTCCATAACTTCCATACAAAATTAATAACCTGCTCTTTCATTTTTGGACTTATCGAATGCTTTTGACTGCTGTGACTATGTATATTACTGCACAAATTCTTCCACTATGGCATAAGTGGCGTGCTACGTAAACTATTCTCAAACTATTTGCATAATAGAATGCAGTGTACCGAAATAGTGGTTTTTAAATCTTTGTACAAAAAAGTATCTTGCAGTGTCTCAAGGTGCTGTACTTGGGTCTTTACTTTTCTTCCTTTAAATCAGCGGTTCCCAAACTGTGGTACGCGAAGGCCTTCAAGGTGGTATGCGAATAGGCCTACTACTTTCTGTTTATCTTCACAAAAAATTATTCGTAGCTATCTTTTTACTTATCGGGTTCTGTTAAATTCCTGCATTTTTGTGTACTCCCCTTGTTGGTTTGTAAAAATGGCCATTACATTTTCTCACAGCCATTATCTTCATGTCGCATTTTTGTCAATTCAGGTTTTCCAAACTTTTGATGGAATGATATTTGGTAAATTGAGTTTTCCTGGAGCAAGGTGGCACGTGGTGATAGTATGGGTCCCATAAATGGTACGTGATGAGAAAAAGTTTGGGCACCACTGCTTTACATAAATGATGCGCTCAAGCTTTCTCGTCATACTGCTTTATTTTCTGATGGTTATTAACCAGGGTTGCCAGATGAAAATTTCAATAAAAACCCAAACAACGCTAACAAAGGGCCAGAAAAAGGCAAACTGATTATTTGAAGGCCAGAAAAAGCCAACTTTTTGTGGTGTTGTTATTTCTTTGTCATAAATCAACACTTCCGTTACAAAAGTCAAAAATATCACTGTTTGCTTTGTTTCTGCTTATTAGCTTAGTCATATCAAATCAAACTTATAAGTTCTGCGATGCGGTTTGAGAAAAAAAAAGCAGATTAGAATTTCGCTGAAACAACTTTTTTCATCCTCAACAAGATTCAGCAAAGGTATGGCGGAGACGTAATAACAATTATTCTTGTGAAGAGATTTTTTCTAAGCGTCCCAACATGATTTTGCTTCAGTTATTGGTACCCTGCGTTTTTGTTTCTTAAAAACGTTTTGCTAATCGATTTGCTTGAATGCAAACCACTTAATGGTGCGTTCCAGCCTGTAGGAGCTGCTCACAGCAACTGGACCTACGGACGACTGAAATACGACAAGGGTCGGTGTGTCCCTTCGTCGAAGATCCTACTGTTTCCCGAAATGTCCGTCTCCAAACGTCAACCAACACATGCAGCAACGAAGCGTGGCAGGATATCCACTCCACAAAATGCTCAAATGAAAACGTTGAGAAGGTAATTTGGCCATTATTTTTGCGCTAAACGGATTTTCCACTCTTTCTATTTCAACTAACGTGAAGACATGTTCATATCAAAGAACGACTCAAAAGTAGAACCTTTAGCATTTAAATGATAGATGTACAATACATTTTTTACGCAAAGACTCCAACGGCTTTACGTTTTTTGTTCAATATTACATTTGTTGTTTTTGTCAAACCCTGATGATAGCTGGAAATTGGTTGTTCATCAATTATTATAGTGCGTTTTGGTTCATTGTCGTTTTTACTTTGAAATATCTCATTTTGCATATACGGAAATTTATATAATTTTCAAAAATGGCAAGTACGCTAGCAAAACAATGAAACCGAAATACAGCTAAAACCTAAAGCACTCAAATGAAATGAAGGAGAGGGTCAGGGTAGGTATTGTACGGATGATTGAAGATCGGGGATCGGGTAGCCAGGGGTTTTTCCCCAACCTCCTTTCCCCGACCGATATTTTTCATATTTTTGAAATTTTTCATATTTTTTTGCATTATGGCAATTTTTTCATTTTCACGTTAATTTTTTCAAATTTTACTTTCATATTTTATATTAGCTTGTTTCTTTGAGGTTTTGTCTAAGCCGGTCACTTCATGCTCTAACCCCTGGTAAGGCCAAGACGCGCCAGGGCATGCCACGTTTTAATCCGATAAACAAATATTCACGCAACCGGCCAAGATCACTTCACGTGAACATCATTCAATAACCACGTGGACGTTAGTATCAAAGCAAAACGCGTCGCCAACCTGCTAACTTCATCAGTTCTTTCGCGTACCATTCTTCTTTGAGCGTTTATCGTGTTTTAACAAAAACAAACAAGAAATTACTCATTGCGGTTGCCTTACGTAAAGCACGAAACACTTTACGGTTAGTCGTTAATCAGGTTACCCTGTTTTGTAACAAAATTAATAAATCTTACGACTTCTTTTAACGAAAGTAGCAACCATTGCAAAGTTCGAATGCTAGATACATATACCTCATTAGCAGTTCAAATGACCTTTTCTTCCGAATGCCTGTAAGTTTTGTTGTTCCTTTGTGTAGTGTTACTTCGCTCATTAACTAAATGTCTGAACCATTGCATAGCCTATGATGATGTTGCACAAACTAGCCACACCATTGCTCCAATCTGTAACCGATTACGTTGTGAAAAAGCGTACCGATTACCTCGGGTTTTAATCCAATAAGCAAACATTCGCTCTTGCTTCACTTGAACATCATTTGATGACCATGTGGATGCTAGTATCAAAGCAAAACATATTCACAGACCACAACCCGCTAACGCATTTTGTTCTTTTACGTAGCATACAGCCCTGAACGTTTCCCTGTTTTAACAAA
>JGI24159J19872_10000887_pt1 | contig 30383 bp, 25 predicted proteins | sample Ectturendosymbi4_FD_19872 | JGI IMG/M metagenome (IMG submission 19872)
AATAAGAACCTGCAGCAAGATCACTGCAGTTCTATTGCTATGCACTGATGATGATAACAGGAGTTATCGAAACGTTTGCAATATGTCATTTGTATCATTTGTTTTGGCCGTGATATTCATTACTAAGTATTGAAAAAGTATGGAAATTCTAAATTTTGCCGTTTGTTTATTCAAATTTTCTTCGTTACCGCTATGACAGTTCTGCAGAAGTTCTTTGCATTGTGTTCCATCAATAAAATTTTCCAAAAATGAAGCTAAACGATGGTATTAAAGTCTTTTAATTTGGTGTTGAAAAAGTATGGAAAATAGTTTTTGAAAATGTGTGGGAACCCTGATATTATGATTGTTGATACAAAATGACGAAGTCTGTTGCATATCCTTTCTTAGCCCTCCAGTGGCTTCGGCGACGTCCGCTACAATGTTTTCAAACTGCGAGAAACAGAATGTTGTAGCGTTTTGAGCAGTGGGTCATTTTACTGTTAAGCCTCACACTGAAAGATTTCTAGCTGACCACGTAAAGATAGGTAGACATCAGCAGTAGTTGTAAAATTTTGTTTATCCAAAATTTACGCGGCCTGATAAATCAAAGCTATGGGAAGGGTTACAAGCATAATTTGGGGCATTACGTAATTTAGAGAAGCACCGCGTTTCTCCCAGAAGTGTTTCACTCATGTCACTGCACCTAAAAGTTGCATGGAAACGCAAAAAATATCTCATCCTCACGAAGGTGCTTATTGCTAGACACACCTGATCCACTGCTTGGTGCGTTCGCTTCTATGTTCGCACGTGCTGGGGTCGAATCGGTTTCCCATCACAATCACAAAAACATGTTGAGTGACTGCACTTGTATATGCTTCAGGATTGCCGTACCTAATGTGAAAAAAACATTTCAATTTTCTTTTGGACATAAATTGACGTTTGTGGTAAACTGCAGCTCACAACATTTGCATTTGTTGATTTTTACCCCGATTTAGCACTTGAGAAGCTGGTGCTTGCATATTTTACAGTGTATCATGATAAACAGACAACTAACACTGTAACGTTATCTGAGAAGCACAAAGGCGATGAAATCCTTTTCTGATACTAGTCTAAACGAAAATTATAAGCATAGTAAAGGCTCCCTGCATTACAGGCTTGCTGATTGTAAGCTTGAAAGTTGGCGAACTTGTACAATATTTTTAATTTTGCCACAGCTATCTCCTTGATAAAAACTGTCGAGTGCTGTGTGAGAAAATCGGCTGTTGATTTACACCAATACTAATGTTCGTGAATTCGCAACGGAATCAAATTATTTTTCCATGCGTTGGTTGTTGGTCTATCAGGGCAATGAGACCACAAAGAGTAGAAGGCCATTATTTTGTAGTTATTTTTGCAGAGTTATCGCTAGTGGTCTTGTGTCTACAGCAACACTGAATTTGCTTTGGCGCTTCGGAAATTCTACATGTGCAGGCATATTTTTACCTATTTATGTAGCAGGGAATCGCTAGTAGCTTTAGACCGCAAATCTAGTGAGATAGATCACTCTGAGGTCATGTAGGCAGGCACTAACAATTTTCATAAAAAAGTTGTTGTAATAACAAACGAGCATATTGTTCACACGGCGTGAAATTCCAATGGAGCTTGCCATTTTTATGTTCATTGGGTTCGACAGCGGACAAGTTGACTGACATACAGATTTAGTAGATTGTAATTCTGGCAACTCCTGTCTCGCCAAATGCCGTTTACTGTCCATGCGCGTTATTTGAAATGGGTTTAGTGAACCGCAAACAATATGTCAAGTTCTCCCGCTTTAACATTGTGAATTGTGGAATTTCCAGTGCACGTAGAAAATCATCAAATGTTTTGCTCTCCTACTTGTTCTTCACTGAAAATCTGCAGTCTTCCGGAGAGTTTCGCTTTACTGGAAGATTGCAAGCACTGGTCTGTACGAAATAATCGTAAATAAAATGTTCTGCATTTCGCAGAAACACTTAGCTGGAGATTGTGAAGATCCACTAGAACGCAAGTTAAAGTTACGCTTTGACACAATGTTTGTGTGCTGCGTGCTGTTTCTCTGGTCTTTTACGAACATCGTACATTTGCACGGAGAGCAGCAGCATCACAATCGCTGTTGTGTATCAGCGCGACAGCAGTAGCATGATGCGAGTTTGGTGGAATGGCTTGTGCCTATTACTTCAGAAAAGAAGTGTTAGAGCATGCTTTTTCCGCAGAACCGCGATAGCGGGCAGTGGGTGCGGCGTCGCGGAATGGCGGGCTCTTTTCGCAACGGTCCGTTTTGACCGCAAGTGCTTCGTGCTTCAGTGACTCTATCGCATCGCCATAATTGCCCTTACTACCGGCCTTGAAAAGAACCCGAATGAAAGACTGCGTGCTCAGCGAGATTTTCTCAACAGATGCGAGCCTACTTGGCTGGAAGCCTGATTTATCCCGATGTCCTCCCAGCCTACCGCATGGCAAGTCTGGACCTACTCCATACAAGAAAGCAAACTAGAACTTAAGTTCCAACAGTGTCGAACTTGTAAACTGTGGGTTGTGGCATTTTTCCTCGGCCGATTTGCTTGACATTCTAGCATTCTGCGTGTCTCGCTAGATAGCCATGTGCTGCCGCCGGTCGTGCATGCCTGTTGTTGATTCATGACATTCTCCTTGTCCCGACAGACTGATTCGTTTGCGCGCGAGGCACGTGGCTGGAGCTGGCGCTTGAGCCAACGGTGCGGACTTTCCAGACGGACAGGCGTTTGTTGCTCTTACTCTACGAGTTGTGCTATCGTTTGCTGGCAGCTACCCGATAACTTTTGTTAGTTACGTCGTCGATGCCTCACATATTTTTGTGTTGCTGTTGTTACCGGGCACATTTCCGTGTAGCTAGTGCGAGAAAATTTAAAGCGAAGTGTATGAAACAGTGTTCGTTCGTTATAGGCCCAGCAAGCAGTGCGGAAAGTAAAGTGTGCGGCTAAATAGTTCAGCTCGCCAGGGAGTTAAGTTAAGGCGGTACTCAATAGCGATAATTTCTACTGAAAGTCATTGTTAATCTACCGTGTTTGCGCTGAATTGATCTACACAAAGTAGATGCTCTGTTGTTCTTTAACGCTGTGGCATTAATCAAGCAGTAAATCATTAAATGCGAGTTTTGCAGTCAAGACAGCGTTTACCTCTGACCACGCAGGTGAAGGTTTTTGAAATGAGGGGCGAACTGTACACGAAGGGGTGGTGAGGTGGAGCTCAGAAATGTTTAGACGATTAAGGCGAAGCAATACGATGAAGGTGAAAATAAGCGGAGAGCTATTCTTAGATCTGCCTAATCTGACTTGTTTTTTTTAACAATTTTGTTGATAAGTTGCACTCCGTTCGGTTTGCAGTTGTTACATCCCTGTCCAATTAGAAAAACCTGATAGAAAAACGCGTGAAGCGTTTTGTAAAATGGTATCGTTTCGTTGCCTTTCATGCGATGTTCCGGTATTAGATTTCCTTTTTTGGAGACCGAGTGTTTGTCTGTGAATAAGCATTAGCGAAGCACCGCATGGCATTCCCAACAGCGTCACGTGCTTTCAAGTTGTTATTATCGACATTTCTTTTTTGCTAAGGCTTACGAGAAGTGGCCAAGGTGGTGGGCACAAGAGAGCGCTCCTGTTCGCAGAGCTCGGAGGACCGGCCGCCTTACTTAATCTTCGTCATTGCCACGGATATGTTGGTTTCGCATCGTTGGCAACGCTATTATTACGTCATGTCCTGGAAGATGATGACACGTTACACTTGTGCATGGATCGGGTGAGAGAAAAACAAAACAGGATAATGCCTGGCAGGAAATGTTCGAGTGAGAGGATCGTTTGCGTGATGCCCTACTGTGCCTGAGTTTTCAGTAATTCCGCTGAAACTTGTCGTTGGTCATTCGCAACTAAATACGTTGCCAAGTGCAGACGCACTCTTCGTCACTACGCAAACTGAACTGTTGATTGAACGAATAAGTCGCACGTAAAACTAGTGGAGAAACTCGCCGGTGTAGAGTTTTTCTGTCATACCCCAGAAAACTTACTAATCAGAGAACTTTGTTTATACGCTGTGTTCTTTGTTTGTTGCAGAACATGTTAGCCGTGTTTTGTTACATATGGACCCAAGTTTTATATACTCAAGTATTGTTATCTCAGGTTCATTGTCTGTTGTTTCCGGTGTGTGTTTAGATCGGAAGATATTCGCACTTTATTCCATCCCGCGCACTTTTCTCGAATTAACCATTTCTGAATTAATGTTTGTTTTTTCGCTTGGGCATCCGAATTTACCAAGGCAACGATGCAATTGAATTTTAGACATCTTTCAGAAGGCTAAAGAATATAACGATGCCCAGGAAGTGCTTCATGTATTCCGTTGCCATTTGTTTCAGACCATTCGCGGTATCGCCGCATCAGGTGCCGGTAATGCTAGCTGCGGAGTCACCAGTAACAGCATGGGTAGCCGCGAGCTTCACTACGTGCTGCGAGCCTTGGCCTCCGCGGCGTGCCAGCACCCTAACATATTCGTCGACGCTTGTCGTGACAACCTGAGGATCGTTTTACCGCCTTCTAATTGCAGAAGTAAGTAGGAGACACTCAATATAAAAACCTCCTTGTAACTTGTGGGATTGTCTCACGATCGATGTGTAGTGTGTTTCTTCTGTTTTGTGAAAGACCGTTTATATTAAAGTTGCTATTTTTGTAATATATTGCTATGGACAATTCATGACTTGTTTCGTTTTCGACAACTTTCGAGGTACTACCCGTGCCATTTCCCGGAATGTTTTGTAGAATCTAATTCTGATTGGACGTTACGCAGTCACCAGCGTGCCGAATGGAAAATTGTGCCCCAAAATTTTGGAAAACCGTCCATTCCTAGTGAAAATATTTTAGTTTGGTGGAGTAGTTTGTTTCAGGATACGCCATCCTTAAAATTTTCCGCTAGTTCAACAGTCATAAGACCTCCGTTGACCATTACAATGAATGTATTCTCCGTCAGACCGTAGGTGCTGTTGCAATAAATCAATGTGCTCAGGAATATTGCTGTCGTTAGTGCTGGGTGAAACAACAGACTGTAGAACCACACTCCTTATGTTAAAAATTTTTCAACGCCACTGCACCTGCTCGTTCCAATTTTGCTGTCGTTTTTGCTTGTAAGTATAAGATATTGGGAAGCAAGTGTCACAAAGCTACTATCGCTGCATCGATCTAAATTGCAATGTGAGATTTTGAATTGCTCACCTGTGCACATCGCTGCAGAACTTTATTATCTTGCTGAGCATTGCGATGAAACTGCGAGTACTGTCGCCGATGAAGGTTGCTGTTTCTTGCTTAGCGTTATCTTGCATGTGAGCTTTGTGGCAGTGCCAGGGCTGCCAGATTTTTCTCATAATTTATGACTAAAAGGGCTGTTTTTGAAAATTTGATGGCCAAAAATACAAAAAGTTTTAACAGTGGTACTTTGTATTGGCAAAGTGACTGAAAATGTTTGGGGGCAGGCTATGTTTTGGCTGAAAAAATCTGGTTTTGCTAATGAAACAAGCTTTGACCCTAAAATGGCAATTTCTGCCATGAACTCAAACTGCATGGAACAAACTTGTCTTTCTTTATCATAAAACTTAAAATATTCTTAATGTGAAGATAAATATAAACTTTGATAAAATATGGTATTTCATACCGACGATTCATCATTCACGATAATTTTGGCCTAATAAGTTTTGTCTTGGTAGAATTATAATTCTTAATAATATGTCATTAATCACTCATCCAGTAAACCGAACAGCTATGACAGGTTGGCCGTAGAACGGACCAAGACAGTACAAAATGCAAATATTTTAATCAATGTGTGCTGAGCAGCATTATAAGCTTGAATATTACATTCTTCTATCACTTTGTGTGCACAACCTGAAAGCAAGGTTTTTAAACTTTGGATGTAGCAGTTCTTTGTTTTTTGTTAGAACATGTTGCACTGTGCCTACAAGATAAAAAAAGCTGGATATCACTGATGTAAAAAATAAATACAGTAGTTTGTTTATAGTGATGTTGACTATGCATTGCTTGACTGAATGCTGACGCTTGCCATGTTTGGACTTTGGCTAAGATTACTTGTGTACAGTGCGCTCAAAAGTTTTTAAGACCACCCCCACAAAATTTGGCATTTTACAAGTCAGGAAAGTTGTCTCATTTGTTTTGTCGCATTGCTTTTTATGTTGGAAGAACATTGTTGTATAACTGATCTTCTGTTACAACCTTCAAGAATGAGCTTTTTAACGACCTGGTTGTTTTGGAAACAAAACATTTGCTGCTGAAAACATGGAAGAAATGGATTTTCAGTTGTAGAGAGGTCAAAAATTGTTACATTGCATGAAGAGAAGTATTCAGAAAGGCCATTATGTAAAAAACTGAAGGTCAGCAAGACTGCAATCCATCAGGCAGTCGCCAGATTCAAGACGCTTGATAGTTTTCAAGACTTGGGCACGGTGGTAGGCCCAAGGTTACGAGTCAAAGAGATGATCACATGATAAAGAAGATGGTAGTGAGCTCACCCACCACATTGAGTAAAAAGATTTGATCAGATTTGTTGCTGACAGGTGCAGATGTCAGTACATCGACCCTAAAACGTCGTTTCAGTGAGTAGTTTGGGCTCAGAGCCTACAAACCTGCCAGAAAACTTGAGCTTGTACCTTCCACGAAAACTAAGGAAAATACCTTTGCATTGCCTCACCCCAATTGGACCACTTAAAAGTGGAGGAAGGTATTATTGATGGATTACAGTCTTGACTGAATTTCAATTTTTCAGATATCTGCCTTTCTGAGCACCGCTCTTCCTATACACACCTGATGACACCCTTTTTCTTTGCCCATATTTTCAGCACCAAAACTTGCGATAATTTTGAACATTCTTGCTTCCAAGACAACCAGGTCGTTAATAGCTCACTGGTGAAGGTTGTGATAGTAGCATCAGTTATGTAACAATGTTCTATTCCAACATAAAAGCAATGTGACGAAACAAATGAGACAATTTTTCCAAACTTGTAAAAACCCAGATTTTAGGCAGGTTAGTCTTACACTTTTGAGTGCGACTGCAGTTAATATTGTAGATAAATGCTTCCAAATCTGACCCATAACTCCAACGTAAATGTTAGCATTCTCTTGAGAGTGTGTTCCAAATATATAAACAGGAGATGAAACCCATCACCTGCATTAAGTTGATGATCATAATCACATTGCAGAAAACCATAAAAGTCCACACATGAACAGAAGGGTAGGAACACTTGAAATCAAACACTGTTGTGTCGTATGACAGGTCTGACTGAAACACTTGTCCGTCCAAATCTACTGACTGCAAAGGCTAACGAACTACTACAAACGTCAAAGCAAGCGATGAATGGTTGAAGTCCTGTAGTGTTACTGCAACAGTGATGAGAAACTTCTAACAGTAACATCTGACAAACAATGTAAAAATGCTTCTACTATAAAATAATCAGTCACACAACTGAGTACAGCAATCCTGAGATATAATTCTTAAAAGATGGCTAAAGTGTTTTTTCATGGCTAGCGCACTTCAAAAATGGCCAAATTTGTTGGCAACCCCAGGCAGTGCGCCCGAAACAGTGAAAGATCAGCCATGGAAATCAGCAAACGTTCTGAAGTCATCTTAACGAGTGCCGCTTTCTGCATTAAAGAGAGTCTAGTCATCGTCTTGAACACGTCTATTTTTTATAGATATTGAATCAGAAGAAGCGGCGCTTACAAGTGCTGGCGGTGTTCAGCTACTGAAGCCGTCGACGCGCGTGTCTCCACCATGCCCATACAGTTCGAACGACCTACCTCCAGTTGTCTTGGACACCATAAAATTGCTACTAGATTCACTTGTTGCGAAAAAGCAAGATTTTCCATCTAACGAAGGTGAGCGGTACTGCTAGGCTTTTTTTAATAGTGCTTATGGACCAAGCGGTTGGTTGTACGCAGTTGGTTCACGCGTACTTTTTGACGTTTGCTTTAACGCGCCGTTTTATTTGTTTCTTTTAAGGTCACAAACAAGGCAAGCCTGACGCAGAGGCAACGCAAATGCAGCAGGTGGGCGAAATTCACTGGGATTCTAAGTTCAAACACTGTTGCTATCCGTTGCACGAAATGTTTACTTGCGAAGTGCACAGAATGTTTTAAGGCGTTGGATTGCAGTGAAAGGCGGGCACTGGCTTTGTTGCAATGAAGTTGCCGCTTTGGGTGTTCGGTTTGTTGGAAACGGCATTGCTCCAGCATGCCGGTGTGAAGTGGGGAAGTGTTGATGCGTGTTCTTGCCCAACCTGTTATGTGCTTTTCTGTCAATGCAGACCGAGACACCAGCTTTTCCAGATGACACGAACACCGGGCAAATGCAATCCGATGGCGGAACATCAACGCCACACGGCAGCAAAGCGGACGATAAAGGTTTTATGCCACCTACCGGTAAGTTTTCCACGCCTGCGTTAGTCGCGACTGTCTGGCAGCTGAGTCAGCCTCGCCGATTGACTGACCGACCTACTTCTTACACCCGCCTGGCAAATTTGACGTTGCACTCGCACGAAGGCTGCCCCTGACGTCTAGAAAGTCATTCGAGCGTAGCAAAGCTTTGTCAAAGTCTGGTGGTGATACGGCGTGTTGAACAACTGTTGGAATCGGTCGTCACGCTCGCCCAGCCTTTTCGTTCGCGCATGAATTCATTGTTAGCTGCGAGGCGGCAGTTTTCGAGTGCGCGCGTTGGCTGAAGAACCATTTTGTTCGTATGTTTGTGCTTGTGCATGGGGTTTCATGCCGCACATATGTTGACACAAATGCTGGCGAGCTCACAACTATCTTCCTCAATTAAGTTGCATAGCTTGAGCGCAGTTATTTGAACGGTGATGTGAAGTATTGAGCATTGTCCGGCATACAGGTTTTCATTCTTTTCGATTTGTGTCAAGTCATAGAACTCCGATTCGGAGATGAATGGCTCACATGATTGCTTTGGTCGCTGTGATGCGATGCGGTGCTTTTCATTCTGGGTACAACATTCTGAGACGCGCAGTGATCCTGGCTAAAGCCGTTTTTGAGCTTGTACCATGCTAAACCTTAAAAAAGCTGTAATCGCAGTCAAGTACCTGGTCACGTTATTGCCTTGAATCGACCGTTCAAAGAAAACTTTTATTTTAAGAATAATCGGACATGCTCTGCAGTGCGTTTCTTCAAATCGTTGTGGGCAATGCCAAGGTTTATACCAGTTTACCGCGTTTATTTCAGTGTTACATTGCAACAAGTTCGTTGCATTCGCCTTCGAAATTTCTGGTGCCCTTTACAAACGCCGCTTGTTAAACCGCTGGCTGCTAGTAATAATAAGTAGCAGAATTCGCGTTTGCTTGATCAACTCAATTTATACGTTTGTTTTTATCAGTGAAAATAAAGGAACTCGACTTATTGTCCCATCATATTGCATGGGAATCAAGAGTCAATTTTCTTCATCTCTTCAAATTGCTGTGCTTGCATCTTTCATAACTTTTCGGCAATGGTCGAACGTAATGTGATCTACGAATCACACTTTTTCTTATGAAATTGAAACGGCATATAAGCCGATCTGTTTGTGACCAAGTGTTCACTTGGAACATACCTTTGAGATATCTGTTGCGCTTGTGAGAATTTGCTCTCTACTGTCCGTCCCGATTAAGCATTGTGTTTGCTGAAACTTCTGAGACAAGTTTCTGTCATACAGTCTGGGACGAACTTGCTTGCAAGAGACTTAAAACTTTACTACTCAGTTCCACTGACCCATGGAAGAAAGGTAGTCTCCTCGCAGCACAAGAGACCACACTTGCTGCTTGGTCGGAAGCTTTCCCAGTTTCCAATGTCGGAAATCTCACGTAGACCTGGTTGAGTTTCGCATTGCAGTTGCCCTCCGGATTGGTGACAGTTGATCAAAAATAAGGATGTTGATGTGGTAGAATCGTTAACGATCTAGGGATCCACGGTCTCGCTTGCCGCCGGAATGTAGGCTGCTTCCCCAGATATTGTGTAATGAACTCTATTATCAAAAAATAATTAACCCTGATCAATATCCCGTCCGTCCTTGAGCCTGTCAGAGTGATGGTAAACACTAAACAGTAAGAGACCTGACGGTTTGTCCTCTGCGTCCATGGTTCAGAGGTCGCAGCCTGGTGTGGGACGCGACAGTCGTGGACACCATTGCTCCGTGCCACTACCTGAATAGCGCCCTTCCGGCTGGCGTTCCAGCAGACGCTGAGACAGCAAAACGAAGACAATCCATTTACAATGACATCTTAAACACCAACGTATTTCAACCAGTTGCAGTTGAAACCACCGGTGTTTATGGGAAGTCCACTTATCATCTTGCAAATGACTTGTTGACATGAGTGTTGACCTCAGAAAACGACGATGTTTGCACCAGCGCCAGAGGGTATGCTGCCAGCGTTTTGGCCTGTGTGTGAGTCTGATCTGACAATATGTCTGCCCAACTGATCGTGCCCACCATGCTTACCAATGTTGCTGACTGCCGCTTGCCGCCCTTTCGTTGTGCCTGTTGTAAAGCAAACATGGTTTTCCGAATGCTTGTTTTCTGCAAGTTTTGCTATTCCACCTTAAACTTGACCGACTGCTTGTCTGCTGCCCATGATGAAGTTACACTTATTTGGCCAAAAATGAAATGTGTTCGTAACGAAAAAAAACGTGAATCACGAATAGCTAGAAACTGCTGCCGGCAAAACAGTTTCGACACTCATATCAGACCAATCCAGCAGTGCACTAAAGCGTTTTGCAGGCGTTTGGATAGCTGTTAAAATCATGTGGCCCAGAAAAAGACATGGCAAAAGTGTTTTGGCAGAGTGCAGTTCCGAAAAAAGTGTTGGTACACACGTCCCTTAACAAATAGCTTTTGTTACGCGGTGTTTTCCTACTGTTGTCGTTTTAACCTAAAATAAGTCAGACCTGAAGAATTGCACAAGCATCTTGTCCCAAGAATCTTAGCAAAAGCCACTTTATTAACTAAACAACCATATTTGAAATTAACCATCGTCAAAACTTTTTGTTGCGTCTCCTGGCATCAACCAGACATGGATTCGCGCTATGAAATCAATCCTGGGTCAAAATGCTTAACAGCAACTATGCCAATGTTATTCACTGTAGATTCCTGTTGTACGTCAAGTGGCTATTTGATGAAAGTGTTCCTGGCAAAGCTTGGCACTCTTTGTAAACCGTTCGGGTCAATATAAGCTTCGCAGACGTTTCAGCGCAATGGCGCTGAACGCATGTTGCTAATGAGCTCGTTAAGGCAACAGCTGACCGTAAGAAACGTATGGCAAATAATAATCTGAAACCGTTTTTGGCGCTTTACCTTTAAAGCGCATTCCCTAAACACCGTTGCTTTTCATTCATCGCTAAACGTATATGCTGTCCATCAATATTGTGAACAAACCAAAAGCTATTTAACGAATTAAAGGCAGTTTAGCTGCGAAATTTCAATCAAAGCTAACCCAGCTTTTTAACTGATAACTGTAACAAATAAACAAACGTTCCGACCTTAATTCCTTTCGGTCACGACTCATCTTACCTCCTGCAGTTGTCAGCTTTCAGTTTGTTTTGACTGTAGCTAAATTGCGAAGATGGTGAGTTGTGCTCTGTGTTGTCTCGGATTGTCGTTGATGCTGCGACGAAAAAATGCAGACAGCTTTGTGGCCGATAAACTCCAGGCGTGAATACTAGGTGAGTCCTCCATGATATATTGCAAATATTTTCAAATTTAACGATCACTGCACTAAAATATATTGTTCATTATTGACGGGGAAATTGGTTTCATGATGGCTTCCGAGAAGTTTTAAGTAGAATTAGAGCAAATTTTGTGGATGAATCCTACCACGTCGGCTTTGAAGCCTTTTTTCCGTTGCTATAAAGGGCACATTGTCAGTTCATGTGGTGAACATGTCACTGAAGATGACAAGACCAAAACCGTCAATTGCTTGTCAAAATTTTAGTCGTCTCTTGACGCATGTAATATTTTAAGTGTCACGTCTACGAAGTAACGCGGCCGTTAAGCGTAAAGTACTTTCTACGCTGATCTCCCAAAGAAATTTCATATTAGGTGGATTGACTGTGAATTTTGCTGCATGCTTGTGAAAGCCCAACGTTTAGATACGATGAAAAACCAACTACGAAAAAAATTAGCATCAAAAGAAAAGGCGTGGCAGATTTAAACGTTGGTAATACAGTATGTCATAAATTATACATGGACATGCAGCTGCTAAACGCTAGGTTGTGTGGTTTGAGGTCAATTAACTTTCATTCGTCATAAAACTTAGTTTGGACTCTGTAGAAAACACGCGGTTTGTTAACATTACTACAACTTAATGAGACCGTTCACTAGCGGTTTTCGAGCATCATTTGGTTTTGAGCACTGCTTGACATTGCCCGCGTGGCCGCTGGGTGATTGATTCATCAGCTGCATGAGCACGGTGTCAATTTAATGAGATATTGGCAATTATTTTCGTGCGATTCTCGGTACAAAATACTGGCGTGCATAGCGAGGATTACTTGTGAGTGATTCACTTACTGTGTTTTGGAGATCGTGTGTCTGGCTTCCATTGATAGTATTTTCCTAAATTGCGGGCAATACTCGTTTTGTCCGGATGGTTTTCACAAAATCATGCTTCTGCGAACGTGCTCACTGATGTTGTGATTCTCCTATTTTGTCACCTTACTCTTCCCTCTCCGTGAGGTCTGCATTGTTCATGGCCTGTGCTGAACTTAGGCACAAAAAATGGAGTTAACTTATTTTAGTTGGCTGTGTTTTTTCACTTATTTGGATGGAGAAATGATGCTGGCTAGAACTTGCGATAGCGCTAGAGCAGGTTGTGCACTCAGGATTTGACTGTTTTTCTGGGAACTTATGCTCTGTTTCGCAGTGAGGACTACTCGTTTCAAGGAAATGTAAAATCCACGAAACCTTTTCCCGCCTTTTCTGTTTTTTCAGAAAAATTGTCCCGGAGTTGTTTCTATACTTTCTGTTTCACTGTATGCGTACATAACTCTCCTGACAAAAATCAGCTCACGAACGTTCGATTCGCATAGTAGTTAAATCATACTTCGATCTGTTTGATGAAACATTTAAGTTGTGTTAAAAGCGGGTGTTAATTACTGTTGATGATGCCGCTTCCCGACCCAAAGCTGAAAAACTCGTCGGCAGGAAAGCATCATTGTTCAAACGGGATTGTCATTTAATTTTATCTTTTTGTGCCTGAAAATTTTAACCGCAATTTGATTCTTTGATCTGTTACATCGTGCTTCCATTTTAGCTGTTTGTGGTGTTGCCACTGCTTCAAAGCGATGCGCTCACCGCAATTTTGTTCTTTCGTGCAATGTTTTTGGTTATGCGGAACTGTTTATTTCCAGGCGAACTTCTTGTCAGCAAGTCGGCCATCCTCCGTCTTCTAGCAGAACTGGTGCGTTCTTATCCCATCTGCTCTGCGCTGGTGGCCAACCATCATTACAAGGCTGATCCCGACACTCTTGTCAAGCAGGTTTGAGTGAATCTCAGCGAATATGTTGAAAACACGCGTTAATTCTGTTTACTCCTGCGCAAGTTTCTGGTTTGATGCGAGAAATGTTAGATAACGGGTTCGGGCCGTGCGGAAAGGGACACACTTTTTATTTGTGTTTATTTACGACATATATTTTTCTTAACCGACCTTCCGACATAGTGCAAAACCTTAGATTATGTTTCACCCTCTCGAACACTTCATGCACATAACGATATAGATTTATAACGATGTATATTTCTGGAAAGCTGCAAGTTGTGGAGGTTGTAGTGTACTTGTCATGCTGGGAAAGCATTCGTCTTCAAAGTAGCGTAAACGTCTGTCGACTATGCGCCTGTCGCTGCATCCAGCTTCACAAATTTATAGAAAGATGGATTGAAAATCAAAGTAATCCGCAATTTACTTCTCAGCCGACGATCCCAGCACGGCAGTGGTTGCAGATTTTAAACACAGAAAATCAAAGCGAAGATTGCAGCGTTAGCGCTGCACCATTTTGAAGGTCCCGCTGGCGTAAGGAGGCGCCACTACGATCTCACGACCGCGAAATCGAATGAGAAGATCATGACTTCTTACTCACATCTAAAAATATGTCGGTCTCTGAGCCTTGCTCGTTGCCTGGCCGTATGCTTGCGATGATTAGCAAGTCTAGGAATTTCCTACCGGCTACAACGAAAACTTTCTGATACAATATGCATAAACGTCGAGCTGAGACCACCACGTATCGTTAAAAATGTTGGAGTCTGGTACATTTTTGACTTAACGGCAGACGTCAACAAATCATATGAATCGAATTTAACTGAAAGAAAGCAAGCAGTCCTAACAATCTTGTTTTTCCAATGCCGTGGATTCGAACAGCTGCCAGTGTTAAACGGTGAAAAGTGAACGCAATTGAACTGACCAGGATTTAGTGTTGCTACATTAAATGTCATTGTCTTTCACCGTCGCATGTATCAAGCGGAAATTATTAACATAGAATATCTCGCAACAATGTTGCAGAATCAACCAACAGAATAATAATAATAATAAAAGTCTTTGCTCAGAAATTTAGCAAAGACTTCTATCTCGAAACACTGCTTGGGTGGAAATTTCTAGAGAAACTTTGTTAGCCAGTGATGCTGATAAAGCTCTTTGTTCCTCATGTCAGCAAGTTCTTCATAGTGGATTGCTTTGGCTTTTTCGCACTTTCTAAACTCATTAAATCATCTGGGATGGGAACTNCTGGAGTTAGCATCTACTGAGAACAGAAAAAGGAACATTGGTTAAACACANGTGCAAGTTTTTTTTAATTGATTTTCCATCTCTANGGACTGTTCGTTAGTCAATATTTGGCCATGCGCATTAGGTTATAAGAAATTTCCACGAANTCGGTGCATTCTCGTGCTTGAATCGGTTACTGTTTCAANGTCTCTGCAGCACTGACATTGAAAGGGGTATTTTAAAAACCAAGACCTAACTTTGAAACGCCGCTGGACGCAAGTTCATTATTTGTTAGCGAGCTTATGTAGCAGTCTTGGCAAAATCAGTCCAATGCGATTTATCAGAGCATTTCGCGAAAATCGTTGGCGGCGCGCAGTCAGTCCGTACCTCGATGGCATATACATCGTACATTCGAAGTTCTTCTGTTCGGCCACAAATGCGGCACTTGAAAAAAATTATGAATAAATGAAGCGTCTCTGTGGCTTGCCACGCCTTCACAGCGACAGTAGGTGCATCTATTGAACCGCTTTAATCTGTTTTGTCTTGGCGTCAAGGCAGTCGTTGCCTACCAAGCAGTTACGCAAACCCATTTCAAACACTGGTATAGCGTACGTGCCTCGCATGCTGCCTCGTGCTCACGAGCTATTTTAGGCAGTTTAAGCCGGAGCTGATATCTGCGGTTGTCTGGCCGCAACATTGAGTTAATGGTTAAACTTGCCGATGTGTGATTCACTGAGCAGGTATCGGCACACGGTCCTTTGAAATTGTCTTGTCGTTGCCGTTGTCGGCTTGGTCGCCTGCTCAGTTTGCGCGCACGTCCTTGCAATTGTGCGGCATCAAGATGAGCTTTTGCAACGCGACAAATAAGCTTTTTTTGTGTTTGAGATGCAGTTGTTTGTCATGTGTCTATACCAGTGGTTATTAACCTTTGCAAACACGCCGAACCCTTACGTAGTTTTCCAAGCTTTCGTCGAACCCCATTTTTGCCCAATAGCCTACAGTATAACAGAAAGTAAAAATTGTTGTGATATATGCACGCTTTTAGTCATGTTTCGGATGACTTTCGTCGAACTCTAGGAGTTCGATCGAACCCAGGTTAAGAAACACTGGTGCATACAACGTTTGATTTCTATCCGCATCCATTTTATCTGTGCTGTTTTTATCTCGGGTCGTTTTGTTTCTCAGGACTGCTCATGCTTGTCGTTCATTCTGGACAATCTCCTCATCCCGGGCCAGAAGGACAGCGCAGCTTCAGATAAAGCGAACCCGAAGACCGAAGGAGCTCAGGTTGCTGGCAAAGTACGTCTGCTCGATTCAGGTCTCCCCACGTTGGTGGCCTTGAACCGACGCCTTTCGATGCTTCAATCCTGGCACGTTATTGAGTGCTTAGCGACGTAGCGTTCCTGGAGCATGTCAAATTAACGCGGTTTCTCTTTCCTGCGAAAACCAATTGAGTGCCTTGTTTCATTGGGCGGTCTTCCCTGACGCTTGTAAGACCAGTGTTTCGAATGCTATCGCAGAAAACACCATTTGTAGTCTGACCCGCTTTCGCCGTAAGTTCAAGTAATCATAAATATGCGATTACATCCGAGAAAAACTTTGGTTACAAAGAGATGAAGCAAATAAAATTCAGAAAATGAAGTACGCAATAATCAAAGAAATTGGCATATTTNCGTTATTTACTTNGTCCAAGCTACATCTTTGGTTTGAAGGGAGACGAAGACGAACCGTGGGATAGAGACTGTCCGTCTTTGGCACGGGTTTTCTTGGCATGTATGGCGTCCAGCCATGCCCAGTTAGCGCCCTCGTCGTTCTCTTCCACGGATCCACATGCTGTTTTAGTAAGCGAATTAAAATCTGCCCTGTCACGTGCGGTTCATGTTCCGGAATCAACGCAGAAGCATGTGCGTCTTCGCGCACTTTTGGACATCATCACGTGAGTACTACGTCATCTACTCCCGTAGTTTTTGCATAACAGGTAACGTTTCTGCTCAAGTAGTGTTTCCATGACGAGTGTGCAAAATTGTTGTTCAGCGCACAGTATGCACTGCTTTGAATGGATTGCAATTTCAGCTAAGCTTGCCGTACGTCACGAATGGTGGTTGCGCTTATGAGGCTGACTGTGATTGATTGGAAATCCTGGTATTTCCGCTTGAGCGCATCAGTGGAACGCGTTCTGTAATTTCGTTTGCAAACTNAGATCTTAGTTTCCTTGCGTCGCCTGTCTTCCTGTGAACAAACATCGTTAAAGCTTTTGTTGTCTCAGAACCATAATCGAATGCACCTCGAAGAGTCCCAATCAAAATCGCCGTCCCCTGACCCAGCCACAGGCGCCGGACCCGGTTTCTGAGCAAGGAAGTGGGCATTTAGCGCGTTTGATGATTCGCCGCGGGCTTGCCACCGACCTTGCCAAGGTTCCGCACTACATCGACCTCGGCTCGTCTGAAATGGCAACGACAGTCAACACGGCCCTGAGGCCACTCGAGGTATACTCCTGGGCAAGTTGTTTTGTATATAAGCACACTCGGATTTTCCCCGATCTGAGCCGTAGCTTTCTCGTTTGCGGTGATTTCTTGTTCTTTTATTTTTCATGGTCGTGTCAAATCGTGTGGCATCAATGTGTCTTGAAGGTGCTGACGCGTTGGAGTACTTCCGCTGCGACGGGGCCAGCGAAGGCGCAAAGCGGCACAAAGAAGGCGACCACCGGCCAAGAAACATCCTCGCAAGCGGCAGCCGACGAATCAGCAGCCGATGGAGCGGCTTCTCAAACAGCAGACGACGTATGTGCGATTCGTTAGTGCTTCTCTAAACAGAATTCGTCGCTGGTAATGTTAACAAAACCATGCCCTTGCTGACATTTATCCATACGTTTCATTAATCTATGGCGGTCAGCGTGCGCTACTTCGTCTTGCAAACGACAAGCGATGGCGAAAGGGCAAATAATGCTTTCTCTTTTTGAAGTAAAGCAAGCGCAAGTGTAGTTGCACTTTCGTGACAGACGTGGACCAGCGTTTTCGAAGCACTCGTGCATGTCGGAGGGAACCAGGGAAGCGGTGCAGTGGCTGATGACGACGCTCACAGCGCCGGGAACATGTCTGACGAGTTCATGGACGTGCTGCAAGAAGATGATCAAAGCCAGGAGTCGGATCTCCAGTATCTAGACGCCTGTAAGACGCAGCAGTGTCTGCTAGAACCCATTGTATAATGTGGTTTGAGTTACTACACCTAACGGCGGCGTGCGCCGGAGTTGGGCGGTTTGTTCCGGATCTTCCGCCCATCGATCTGACTCGGCACGCCTGAAACTGATGTCGTTGTTATCAGCATATGACTTTATCTAAACTCTGTCGAAATCAGTACGAATTTTCAACCCGCAAAAATATTTCCTCTACAATATACTTGGATGTGTTCAGCTGAAGAACAACCGTCCATCAGACAGGAGGACGTCTTTATGGACCCCTTGATCGGCGACATGGGGCGCGTGGTCGAAGTTCGCGGCACCAGGATTGTATCCGAAGAAGATGACGACCGGGACGACGACGCCAGGGATGACCATCACGACGACGGTGAGCGCAACAATGGAAAAAGGCGCCTTGCCCTAACGCATGTGTAGTGTTTGGGCGTCGCATTACCATAAGAAACCGGAACTGACGCCGCCCGGGTTCATTCTCTTCGGTCAATCGTGCCAAGCGATTGGTGCAGTTCAGATACGTGCGCTGTAATTAATTTTATTTGTCGCTGCAGTGGTTCCCACACTTTTTGAGCGCGACTCAAATCTGAATTTGGTGAACATCTCACGAGCAAAACCTCAAACACCGTGTGTTAATATGAAAAAATAATGATTGTATGAATGATTTTGGCAGTAAGCTGCTAAGTTCGATTTCAGTGTCAACAATCTACGCTACAGACAGACAAGCAGTGGTACTTGTTAACTTGTAAACCACGTTATCTTTCATTACGCAGCTGTTAAAACTCCCGGATGAAATGTGTGATGCAAATTCAGTCTATGATGAAAGAGATTGAAAGAACTTGAAAAGGAAAAAGGCAACATTGAAACTATACAACCCAGGTTTGGGTCTCCTCGGCACGACCCAGTTTTTGACCCTTCACTACGCTCGTCTGGGTCGCGACCGATACTTGTGGAACCACTGCTCTAATTTGAAGAAAATAAATGGCCAGTGCCTCTATGTCCTTTTGCATCACTCATAAAACAGTCCAGCTAGCTGAATGTGTTATTTTTCCAGATGATGGAAGTCATGCTGAAGACGAAGATATCGCAGATGACACCATCAATGGTGATGACAGCAGTGACGACAGTGATCAAGACGACGATGATGATGATGACGACGATCAAGATGTAAGAATACCCACTTTCATACAAGAAACTCCACACTACTTCGGATTTACAGTGTAGCTCTTGGTTCTCATGTTAAACCGAAATAGCCGTTATCTTGAGTAGATTCACTTTCGCTACGACGGGGACGCAGCGCGTTCCATAATTAATGTAGCTAGTCCGGATGAAACTGATTGAAATCCTGCAGTTTGCTGAGTGATAACGTTGCTAAGTGATAACGTTGCGGCATGGTTTACGGTTCAATGTATCACCAGGATGACGAAGATATTGAGGATGAAGGCTCAGAAATGGACAATCAAGAAATGGACGATGATGACATTGACGGTCAGTATACGATTGTGGCTTTTAGGTCTTTTCTATTCACCTTTCCAGTTACGGCCAATCTTCGTTTTCGGCTTCAAGTAAAACAGTAATTTGCATGCCGCTGAATGCAATCTAAGTTCGCCAGGCTTTTATGTAAACAGTAATTAAAGTGTTTTACACCGAAAAATTTATGTAAATAACGACAGTGTCAGAGGCCCCATGCTGCGTGTAAAATGGCGTTACAACGAAGATCTTTTTTCCACGGTTGACGCAGATTTTCGTCGTCTCAATCTTTGTGAGGTCCATACTGCTTGAAATTGTGAGATTTTCTACATTTATTTAGTGTGATTATTCCTAACGAAAAATACGCTTGCGACGCTGCATGCCTTGAACTGAACACGTCTAAAATGTTCGCATCTAACGCTTGCTAGGCGTTTTACAGATTTTTATGAAATCTTTCTTCTGGTCGTGACTAAAACCTTTTTCCCTCTGCGTAGAATCTTCCTACGAAGATCTGAACTACGATACATTTGTCTACGACCTCATGCACGGCGACCAACCTGACAACGACCTTTTCATCCATCTCGAGGATCTGTTTGGCGGTGAGGTGTCGCTTGCCGGGCGCGTTTCCTAGGCTTTATTTTCTCCCAAAACGGCCGACTTTTGCCTGAGTACGTGTGTTCCGTTGTTCTGCGGCGCGGAAGAAACGTTTGGTTCACGCAACTGATAAAAAGGAAAATTTAAAGTGACATCCCCGCCCACGCCAAACACAGATACATTTGAATTGATCAGTTACGGAGCTCTGCTTGACGATACTGCCGCATTTTGCGATACCAGAACCACAATAGCCAGGAACTCGGATCTCAAACAGTTGTGCGCAGCGTACAGTTGCAAATAGCCATGTCAGGCCGTATCGTTCTTTGCAAAACTTGCGCATATTCGTCTCAGGTGAGGAGAGCGTTATGAGGAATAAATAAATAATTAATAATGACACTGTCTATGGAAAGAAATCCTTTCTCAGCGTAGAATCAGACACTAAGATCTTACGGAGTACATGTTAGGCATCATCAGCTCTTATTCAAATACAGTAGAATAATTAATAATGAATATTATAATTAATAATGATAATTAATAATGAATAGACGTATTTTTAATCAACACTTTAATTGTTCATGCTGCTCCTCAGGAATGGCCGGAGCTTACTTTCGTGCAGACAGCAACTGTTGAAATCTTGCTTAAGGATTAACATTGTTCGTTATTTGTCCTACATCCATCCTTGCTTGCGTGTGGACCAACCATGTTAACTTTCAAACGCTATCGTCGATGGCAAACCGCTCACACACCGTACTTCTATTTGCGCAGCTGACTGCATTTATTTCCGAAACGTTTGATTTGGAGGCGGGGCTGCTTAAGCATGAGCACTGCTGGACGCCTTAACTTTTCCACTTTCTCGCAGCCAGAACTTAATTCGTTGCTGTTTCTGTTTTGCATAACCCGTTCCAGCGGAAAGCACCTTTTTTGATTTGTGTAAAACCACTCTATACCTTCTTGAATTGTAACTGTATTGGAACAGAAAGGAATGCAGCGTAATCGAGCATGAATCAAACGCTCTGATGGTTTCGCCAAAAATGCTTGTCCGAACAATCATTTCAAGAAATCTGCAGCGCAATTTAAGTCCCTGTAGCTGTCCGCCTTTGAACAATGGCTTCCCTTGTTTCCAAACTGGTGTTTCTTGCGGCGTTTCAGGTTTGCCCGGTGGGCGGTTGCAGCAGCATCTGTTCGCTATGAACGATGGTGGCGCCAGACGCATCGCACTGCCTGTGGTAGTTCACGGTGACGAGAGAGACAATGTCGACATAGGTAAGTTGGTGCTTAAGTTGGACACTGCACTGGCTACGGTTCGTTTGTGGCGCACGATCGTGACTAAACCTTTAAGTCTATTTCAGCAACTAAAAAAACGGCAAATCTCGACACCGCTTGTGGGTTTTGCCTCAGTGTTTTCCACGATTCGGCTCATACTTCTACAGCAGGTGATCGCCCGCCAAGCCCTCCCTGGCAAAATGCATTTACGCTTCGTAAAACCCGAACGCGAGCAATCCACTTTCTCGAATCGGCAACGCACGTCATCATGATTTCGCATGTTCTGCGCAGGTCGTTCGATCCCCCCAGCACCAGTCACTGTCGCCACTTGCCACCCGATGCTGGTCCGCCACGCGAACCACGCGCAGGTGACGGACAGCGCGGCCGCTTTGACAGCTCCTCGACCCCAAACTTACGCGTCGGTGGCCACATCAGGCCGTCCCGGTTCCGACGGCTGGAGCCATCGCGTTATGAGGAACGGCTTCGGCGCCGCGAATGCACCTCGCTCGCGCACGCAAGCCGAAGCGCCCAACCACACCATTCATCTCCATTATACCGGCAACGGGCAACCGCGGAACGCGCCCATAGTGCTGCAGAGGTGAGCCTCCGACACGCACTCCCGCCTTCTGACGCGCGGATTTGCGTTTCGCAGTAACCGCGCACTGTCAAGCGCGATTTTTGCATTCGGCGATTGCCGAAAGGCTTGTAGTTCGGCGGCCTTTCCCGCCATTCTTTACGCAACTTCAAGTTTTGGCACCGCGTAGTTCTTACTAGGTTCCCGCGTACAAGTAGTTTGCAACTTTCTTGTGATACAACAATGTAGGTATTTTCGTTGAACTGAAAAGCAGCGCGGTGTGAAAATCCAAAACTGTTTCAGCTGCAACACTCGCTGCCCGAACGAGCCGAGCGCGTTATGCATCTTCAAATGCGTGTCGAACTTTTGACAGGCTACTGGGACCGGCCGTTGCGCAAGACATACTCCAGCTGTCAAACTCGCTTTACAGCGAAGGAGGAGGAAGAGCACAGGTGGTTGTAAATGCTGACGAGCTGACGCACGCCTCTGATGACATCATTGAAGGAATGTTTTTGGTGAGCGTTGCATGCCATGCGTCGAAATATAGCCAGAAGTAGGGAATGATAACATGGTTACGTCGGTTCACAAAGAAAAAGGTTTGTGAAGGTGCGAACGCATTTCAGTTATGCTTTCAAAAAACCGCCAAGATCGTACATCAAATTTTCACGATGTACTCGGGCTTTTATCAAATTATCGTTGACGCATGTTGTGATTAACCAGCTCTTTGCTGCTTGCAATATATGTATGTTCTTTTTAGCGCATTTTCGAGGTGTTCTGGCCAAGTACGTTATTCGATCTGTCTATTTTGTGACAGGATAACATGTTTCCAAGCGGAATTCTGTCCCATCACTCGTCCGCCTCGGTCCCGGACAGCGTCCCATCGTCCCTGGCTAGATGGGTAGAAGAAAGTTGTGTGCTAGATTCACACAGCCTTTACCACTGCCTAGCCCGTAAGTAGTGTCTTGTTTGGAAATACTCCTCTGTTTGGCTGCTCCCGGGCGAGCGCTGTCCAAGAACGAAATAGTTTTATCCACACAACGCATTTTATTTGCTCTTAATTGAATAGACTGTTTGTTATTCTCGATGGTGTAATGACCTTTTCTCTCATAAAGGATCAATTCCGTCCGATGAAAATTTCAAACATAACACTAAGCATTGCGTTGGATGGACGGAGAAGCGCTTTGCGTAGCGTGAAACTATATTAAACACTAATAGTTTCAAATTAAAACGAGAATCGTTCATCTTTGAAAAAACTGTTGAACTGCTTATACTAAAGGGTAAGTACAGGCCATTCATCCTCCAATGCTTCAGTGACGGCGTGCGTTCCGCTTTGTTGCTCGGAAGTTTGAACCATAAATAGCTCTGCTATTGACCTTGGCCGAGTGGTCGATTGTCTGTTACTTTCAAGGCTGTTAGAACGTGCCCTGGCGGGGTTTTGCGAGGGTTGCGCCGGTGGTTTGTCTTTAAGTGCTTTTTATGTGCTCACAAGCGATCTCCAGCCCGGTGCCTGTTACCTGCGGAATTTCCGGTCGTTTAGCCGTAACGGGACTTGCTAGAAAACCTTCAGCGCTTTGTTACTCCTCTTCCACCGGTCTCGCAGACGAGCAAAGCCGCAGCCGAAAAAGGCGCCTCCGTGGCTATTTCGGTCATGCCGGTTGGCTCTGAGCCGCAATTGTCTCGTGTATTCATTTTGCTGTCCCGTGCCAGTTGCTTCGCGGCTTTGAATGTATCCACAAGTGCCATTGCAGCTTTCTTCGTTAAATTCTCTTTCGCTGTGCCACGTGATGGAAGTTTGCAGCCGTTGTCTGATTGTCATGCGAACACCGTTACTCATCGTGAACTTAGCACTCAGTTTAACGAAAGCGGTACGTTAACCACACGCCTCAACATGATGCTTTGAAGGCTTGACGCTAGTCTTGTTCAGCGGCCGTTATTGGCGATATCAGCAGATGGCTTTGCTCTTGCAGTTGTCAAGGACAAGGTTGTCGAGCACTTGATTGACATCCGTGATTGCGAGCTGGAAGAGCGGCGCGAAAGAAGAAAGAAGGAGAGAGAAGAAAAGCAGCGGGAGGAAGAAAAACGTAAAGAGAAAGAAGAAACAGAGAAGGAAAATGAGGCGAAGGAGCCCTCCAGCGAAGCTGTGACCAGTGCATCTTCGACCACTGCTGTCACCAGCGCCACCTCGTCAACAGAACAGGTGGCGTGGCTATGAGATTGTTATCATTAGAAACCAAACTTTTGATTTTTGTGCAACAGCACGGTGACCTTGCGAGGTCGTAGTCGCCACACACTTTCACGTTTTTGTTGTTAAATTTACTTCTTTCAAATTTGCAACTCAACGGAGTTTTTGACGCGTTAATCACCTGATGTGCACCAAGCTGCAGTTAACTGCATCTTCATCATATTATAGCGAAGTGTAACCTGTTGCGGTAAATTGTGCTTAGGAACCATGCAAATGTTTATCATTACTGTAAGTTTGATCGAAGCTGAAGAACGCGATGATATCCAACCAAGGAAAGGCGCTCTTATTACACTTGCTGGTTCTCTGTATTGTACCTTATTGCACCAAAAAGCAACAGTTGTGTTTCTGTGTTTCTAACGAAGTTTTAGTGATTGACAACATGCATTACCAAGAACAGTATTTGTTCCATGAAATCTTGATGTTTTGGAAATCGTGGACTGGCAATCTGTGCAGTCTAGAGGTCGACTGAACTGCCAACTTGTCTCTGTTATTCGTTTTAGTTGCTGACACCAGCTGGTAACACTCCGAACATCGCTACCCCATCAAATACTCCAGTAGCCACCAGGCCAGACTCTCCTACAGCAAGTACGGGTAAGTTACCGCTCGTCTATTTGCGCAAATCGCAGTACAGCTAAAACGTTTTTGACGCGGGATGTGCACTATTAGCCCAGCGCTTCATCAGGGTGCGATGAAGGTAAGACACGTTGGTGAGCCTTCTGCAACCAAGGTCGGGACGGTATCTGTCGCCAGTGACAATGAGGTAGTAGGTTATGCAGTCTTTGCCGGGACGTGAATTTGTTCCTTCGGCCGCGGAGTTACTGTGTAACCTCCTGCCTTTGTCACTCGCGCGCACTCTCTTCACGTTCAACAATGTAATGAAGTGCGCGTTGCTAGCATTTGACACCGCTCATCGGGCGATTATTTTTCCCTGCAACGATAAAAGAGCAGTCAACACGTATTAACGATTTTGCCTCAGTTCGATCGAATAAAGCTTTTCTCCTTTTGTCACGGTGCTGCGATGACCTCTACTTGAGGTAGTGGATTCTGTAGTTCGAGCGTGGTTTAGCTGTGGCGCGCTTGTTGGGGATAACTGCATAGTCTACCATCTCGTTAGAGCATCGCACTGTCCAACTGTGAAAAGAACGCCAGACTTGGTATGAGAACTGCGGAAGTGCTGTAAGGCTGTCATACCCCAGATAGCGCGCATGCGCGTCGGAGAAAGTGAGGGGTAGTTTTTGTATGCTTTTGCTGAAATCAAATTTGCCGCACAAAAGTGTCCATTGCTCTGCATTGTTTCTGTAACGCATGCACGCCGAAGCTCCACAGTGCGCTGTTTGATAGATTTTACCATGACATGCAAGATCCTGGAACGTGGAAAGTTTCAGCCAGCTAGTTTTTGCCTCTAACTTGTCGTTCATCATGTCTTCTTCGCGACGTGACACGAATACCTTGGTTGTGTGTTTCATAGATTCGGCGGTCAGCGTGCGAGTGTTCAGCTAGCGAATGCCCTTCTCCCTGTGCATATAGCGCGCACGGGTTTGAGGTAGTAGGTTATGTTGTGCAGTTTATACGCATGCTGGAGATACAACATGACCTACTTGCCTCCTTCTTGCGAGCGCACCAAACAACGGAGGCAAAGAACAACTGCATTCATATTGCGGCGATTGCGGACGCACAAATCCTGCCTCTTGCGGTTTTCCAGTTAAATTCGCGGTTGAAAAAAAGTAGACTTGAAGTTACTCTGTGAAATCGCAATTTAGATTTTCTGGCTCGTAAAAGCAATGTAGTGACTGGTATCTAAGCAGCTCTCCTTGTTAAAGTTTGTAGGAAACCGTACCTGCGTTTCGTCGAAAGTGGATTTACATATTGTAAGAACACTGAAAAAAGGTTGTAATAAAGCAAACGGTCGTAGTCGTTAGTCTCCCACGTAGAAACCCGGATCACGTTCATTGCGTCAAAGCAGAGTTGTGGCCCAAGGTAACGCTGATCGAAGACTTGTTTGCTTGCTCGACTTAATACTAGGCTGTAACCACAGCGACACAGTTGAATTTTAGATGTAGTTGCGCTGGAACGTCTGTCTTCAACTGCTTGTTGAAATACGCTGGTTGCCTCCGCCTGAGGTAGTAGGTTATATCAGTTTTTCGTGCTACAACCCGGAGTTAACTGACTAACCTACTAGCTTGCTGGAGACGACTGCTATCGTCGGTCGCGCTCATCGTTCCAGGGTGGTCGGCTGCGATTGCTTTGCGAGGTAGTGGGTTATGCAGTTTCGCAGCGCAACGTATTGCTGCCCGTGGAGATAACTGCATGACGTACTGGCTCCAAGGCGCGCAAGCTTCTTCAGCGCTGTGGTTCCGATGAGCTCTTTTTGTGAAGCCAGCCAGTTGAGCGAAGGGATGTTAGTGCCAGCTGGCGTTCAAGCGAAATAATCGACGCGTTAGTTTCAGTTCAGCTAGTTGGTGGAAAAAAATGTACTTACACCAGTTCGGTAACATAAAATTTTTATTGTAGCGTAAAATTACTTCTAAAGCCGATGCAAACATGTAGTATCTCCACATTTCTTTAAAAATCCTTGGGAGCTTTGCGTTTGCATAGTTGACCAACCAAGCGTATTCTGTCACCGCCTGTCCTTCGCATCAGTTCGATTATTTCTCCTGGCATTAAATCGTTGCCGTGTTATTATGACGTGGCGCAGGGGCCGAGAGGGCGCCGGCGATCAACGCGCTCCAGCAAGCTAGCTCCTCACTGCTGGCAGTCAGCGGACAGTTAGAAGGGCTCAGTTTCACTCTCCAGCAAGCCAGGGGGACGAACGCCGGCGAAGACACCACTGACGTGATCACGACCGGCGCCGTGACGCCCTCGATGGAAAGCGTAGCTGTTGAATCGGAAAGTAGGTGTCAGGTTGCTTAAAGGTGCGATGTCCCATCTTAGTCGGGTTTCACTGCGTGTTGTCCTATTTGTGTCCGGTCATAGAGGTAGAAGCCGATGTAAGCTGCATTTAAACTGATAAGGCATAACAAACAGATGCATTGAAAATCCGTGTTTACGCCAGACCGTGAGACAGTGGTGCCAAGACTTTTAAATGTTTGCGCCGTCTTTGCCCAAATAGTTTTTGTTTTGCGTGGTGTAACTTCCGTACTTAACGAGGCTGTCCACGCAGATGCTCCGACAGCCGAGGACTCTGCTGTGGTCACCCCCACCGGTGTAGAACAGCCGCTCGACGCACAAGGTATGGCGTATGTAGTGCCGCTGACGATAAATTGCATTTCGTCGCTGATACTGAACAGTCGGTTGAATCCGTGGAGTTTGTTCTTGAAAAAAGGTCGTCCTGCCTACCATGTTCTGTCGAATCTTGTTCACTTTATTCTGTCCACTGCGAATTCTTGTTCCACTGTTTCTTCCGCTTGCTTATAATCGCCGTTGCGTGCAGGTGTGTCTGATCAGGCCTCAGCTGCCGCGGCGATCCCCAGCGCGGAAACAGTCAACCAGGCCGAAGTTGCCATGGAAACTAATGAGGTCGAACCTGCCATCGATCAGGACCAGCCGTCAGAGCTGGCAGCGGAAGGTAAGATTAGCGCATTTGATAACCATTCAGGCCTTCTTGAAGCGTGCACACGTGTGGAACCGTAGTTGGTACGGGCATCTGTTTTTGCTTGAATGAAATTCAGTTAAATCAGTCATTGGTTGTGCTGTTCATTTCAAGCGATTGCGCCTTCATGCGTTAAGATAAACCCTGGACAAATAACTCTGCCCTTAGCCTTCCCTTAAATTTCATAAGGGCCGTCCTCGGGCTGGTTGCGGCCCGTGAAGTTAATTCTTCCGGCCCGTGGCACTGTTCCGTAAATGTGCTAAATACAATGATACAATCCACTACTGCTTATCCGCACTCAGAATACCAACATTCAAATAACCGGATGGAATCCCGTCAGAAGGCAGCGCTGAACGCCGGGCATTGTTTCTTATCCCCATTCGGTTTTCAATGACTGCATTGTATTGAACAAAGTGATATCCGGCCCAAGATCGTCAGTTCTCGCACTGACCTGACCCTTTGTGAACAAATTTGGTGATGTCTCCTACAGAGGAAGTGGGAGAGGTTTGATGTTTTGTGCAGAACGCTCTGATTTACGCTACTCATTGTGTTTGGAAGGTACAACTGAACCTGAATCCGAGGTCGATGCTGCAACATCGGAACCAGCACCTTCCGCGCCGGAAAACCCACCTTCCGGGAGCGAAGGCGGGCAGATAATGGAAGGAGTCGATCCATCCTTTTTGGCTGCTCTACCAGCCGACATCAGACAGGAAGTGATCAGGTACTCTCAATCCTCTGGATGTTTTGCGTCTTTAGGCATGCTAAGACCAATGAGCAGTGTTCAACCGGAGTGCTTGCATCGGCATTCCAGGTGAAAGCACTGCTGTGGCTTCCTGTTGTTTTTTCCCCATGGTTTGAATTGTATTACGCAACAAACGCTAAGCACAATCGAAATGCTGGCTTATCAATTCATTTCACTGTCATTTGTGAAAAACCCGTCACTGGCGTCATACTGCTTGCTAAAGTTTAAAACGTAGTCTTCATCGTGAAGTCGATGAAGAAGGTCTGGACACATTTCGAATTTTCTTAATTTGGTTTCATAATCGTAGGGAAAGATCTCATAGTGTTGTAAAACTGCTCTTCAACCTTTTTTGTTATGGTGCACCCTTAAAGACGTTTTGTCGAACTCATGCACCCCCATTTACTTAACGGTAAACCGAGGTGAAAAGCGAAATGTAAATCATCCTGCAAAGAGACTATTACACTACAATATCACATAAGAATGTGCAAAGTCTTGGTTAAATCCTGAAAGTCATTGGTTGGTTAATGGTTCAATATTGCTAACAGAAAGTTTTTGTAAAAAGTACTTGTTTAGTGTGACAAGTTTGTGATGCATCCTTGTGAACCCTTTCGTAGTGGTGCACCCCACGTATATTTCGGTGCACACCGGTTGAAGAACGCTGTTGTAAAAGAAGATGCAAGCCGTTCGTTAAAATTTCCATGTAAGCCAGACATTTAAAGCCTGTGGAGAAGATTATCTTGCCCTGCAATCAGTTATGTGCTCTAAAATAGACTGAAGAATCTTGCTGGTGTTTTTGAGATTTCCAACGCAGTATTTAATGCCTCGAAAACACATTTCCTGTATGCAAGAGAGAGCACTGTTGAAGCACCATTTGTTTTGCAGAGAACAGTTGTCGCGGAGCACACAAAGAGCCAGCGGCGCTTCTTCGTCTGGTCAGCAAGCAACCAGTGGCGTCAGCCCAGAATTTCTCGCCGCTCTCCCCCCCAACATTCAGGAAGAAGTTCTGGAGCAGGAACGCAGAGAAAGAGTGAGTGCCTGATCCATGCCTGTGCTTTGCTCGACCTTCCCATGCATTTGCTCACCATCCCTTTGAACCATTGCAGGCCCGCAATGCGGCGCAACCAGCGGTTGACGATAGCATGGACCCGTCGACGTTCATACAAACCCTGCCCGCCGAGCTGCGACAGTCTGTTCTGTCCGACATGGACGAATCCATGGTGGCCGTCCTGTCGGAAGAGCTCGCCGCCGAAGCGCAGAGTCTGCGCGGCGACGCAGAGGAGAGACACAGACGCTTTTTGCAGGTGCTGTGTTAATCATTTTGCGTGGACACCGACCGATTGCTTAGAGGGTTCAGTTGCTTGACGCGAAAAGCGGAAATCTATACGACAGCGGTCATCGTGGTTAACTCGAATAAAAACAAGTAATATTGGTATTGATCAAAGCCTGATAGTGTCGTGAACTTCACATACATTTAAAAAATCATTTAGGCTCGGTGATTCCAATGCTGTGCATTTCGCAATATACATGCAGCTTTGAGTTAGTTCCAGTGTGGTAGCCAAACCGTTTCCAGCTTTACAAACGATATTGTTCTGAAGCTTTACTTTTTCACAGGAGCGCTTGCTCACACACGGCCTCTTCAGGCAAGGAGCGACACGAATCCGGCACAGAACCCCAGGCAACCCGCCACCCAACGCTTGGGCCAGCATGGGTGAGTTCTCTCGCGGCATGAGGCGGCGGCACACCTTCACCAGCGGTGGGAACCGGTTGCCGGCCACCCTCTCCCAACTGCCTGCGTCCCGACAAATCCTAGACCACGACGCCTTGGCCTGTCTCATGCTGCTGCTCTTTGTCGAGGAGGCGCGCCTGAATACCAACTGCCTGCACCGCGTCTTCCGCAACCTCTGCTACCACCACCCGACCCGCGACTGGATGGTCTCGACCCTCATGTCGATTCTGCAGCGTTCCGGCGAAGAAAGGGC
>JGI24159J19872_10000888_pt1 | contig 30371 bp, 17 predicted proteins | sample Ectturendosymbi4_FD_19872 | JGI IMG/M metagenome (IMG submission 19872)
CAATGTTTTCATTCAAGTGTGAGACATTTGTTTTACAGGTAGCCTGCGCATTGGTGGCGGAACTATTTTCAAAGTGGGGGCACAAGTGCACGTTAAAAAAATTAGAAAGTTTTTGTGATTTGAGTTGGCCACTGCGACGTCACAAGCACTGAAATATGACCTCATTAACTTTGGTCAGCATGTTTAAGCAATTTTATTCAAATTTTTATAAGCCCTCAACGACCCTTACCTACACAACACCCTATCTATCATACACTACACTGACTTGAACACATAAATGGAACTCGTTGTTCTTAGTCTTACACAAAAACAATTTACTTTAACAATGAACCCGATACGAATTGTGTTACTTAAACTTATTTAAGCGAAATTCGAAATTTAAAAGTGGGAGGGCCAGGCCCTCCCAGAAAAAAAGTGGGAGAGCCCAGACCCATGCCGCCTCCAAGGTTCCGCCACCTATGAGCCTATGTAACACTTAGTTGTGCTGGACATCCTTTTCGTATTATTTCAGGTGAAACGTTGTACTTTTTGCCAATTCACCGTTGTTCATTTTGATTTCTGTTTAATCTCAAATATATTTTCATGTCGTTATGCATGAATCACTCTAAAATAAAACTTTTGACATAAATTTCGCCTATTAATATTTGATGTTAAACCTAAAAAGTTTGATTGTGAAAAGACTGAGCTGAGTGGGCATAACTGACAGAAATCACAAGGCAACAGTCATCAGCAGACCCGCAACCAGCTTTGTACACCATGGGGTGGCGAAGAATTTTCTGAGAGAGTCCCAAATTTTACATCGATAGCATGTACGAAAACAATGGTTATGCGTACAACATGTCCAAGACATTTTTTCAGTGGGGGAGAAAGTTTTTCCAGGACGGCGAAGCCCTCCCCTCAGTTACGGGCCTGGTCACCAGACTATTAGGCATGCAGGATTCTAGGAATCACATTGTAGGCTAGATTGGTGTATGGATATGTATTCAGAAAGACTTCTGGTTCGTTTTCTTTTGGATATCTTGTAATCTTGTCTAGTTGGCTTGAGTAATTCTGCTTGGGAGTTTGATTGATGTTGGGAAAGGATATTAGACAAACGATGTTTGGGCAATCGAAAGGGTACCCAACAGCATGTAGGGGCTGACAAGGGGAGATTGAAAGGATACATCCTCCACCCATCAGCAGTTAAAATATATTGTAAATCATTTTGTGAAGAAGGCTAGGCTAATTTTGGCCAAACATTTTTGCTGCTGTAAGAGGATATCAATGGAGATTTGACTACGGGTGCGGCTGCATCCATGATGCCCAGTAGTTAAAGATTTGTAGCATTTTTAAAGATCAGAAATGTGCAAGAAAAATATTTAGCTACCATACCTTGCAATATATGTATCGTACCTTGCAATTTATCGTCTTTTTAACCTTAAGAGTGATATACACGTGCGACCAATGCGATTCACCGTTTTGCGCACTCCAACTGCCAGCTCTGATAAAGCCCAATTGATATGTTCTACTATATTGCTGTGCTTGTTTGTATCATAGTCTGATAGTGGTGCAACCAAGCTGAATTACAGTACCATGTCCAAGAACAAAATTAAGATTATTGATTTCTAAATCATTTGTAGGGATAAAGCAAAGCGTGACTAGGGTTGCTTTGAAAACACGTCTAAAAACAAGTTTGGGGATCTGTATTTACAAAACTTCACTTCCGCATCGGCCTGATGACTATATTAGTTTTACATCAAGCTGTCCCCCCACATTTTACAACATAATTGCGCCCATGCTACCAAATATTACTGAAATCCCCCCAACCTTACTGGCTGGATCCGCTTCTGGTAGCATTTCAGAGTATCGCCTGGAAATTTTTTTTCTCAATTACAAATCTTGAGGTAGTAACTACTAAGAAATCTCTGGTTTGCCTCATTTTCCTGCGATGCTGCCGCTTTTGCTGGTTGTTCATTAAAGGAACAGTCGGAGATCGGTTGCACACTTCCACTTACACAACTAACAAAGCAATCGAGCTTCATAGTTCAAGTGTTCAGGTTTTTGTTTTATGGTGCTTGTGAAGTGGTGAGTGGTGGTGTAAAATACCTTTTATTTTGTGCATTTGTCTGACGCTGATACAACTATAGGACTTTAACGATGTGAAAACCACAGGGCAGAAGTGTTGCGCAATCATCACGAGTGGAAGTCGGCAATGAAGCAAAGGTGCAGTACATCAGCTGAACATTGCCAGTTATAAAGGCAGACACCTGGAAGCTGGAATTGCAGCGCTGCGTCAACATCGGTGGTTACGGTTTTCCGAGAATCCAGTCGCAATAATGCCACGATAAAACCAACTGTCGAATGCGTTTGTGTACCATCGGCTGTAACAAATTTTTCACAGAAAAGCAATAAAACAAAACAGCTTTTGGAAATGTTTCTCCAGACCCCTTCGAGGCTTGGTTAGGTATGCCTGCTTTTGCAACTAATACATATGTGTTGTTGTTGCATAGCTATTAGATGTTGCTTAAAACTGTAACGGTAAAGTATTTCGAGACGTCCTAGGTATGCTACCCACGCGACCCTCCCTAGACGAAGTGAGGTTTGGAAATGTAGGTGTGAACCTTCGTGTTATTGGAAACTTGGGATAGGGGTGATTTTCACTGCATCTGCCTTCACTTGCCGATGTATTCGACATGTTTTATTCTGCAGGCCTAAAGAATTGCTGGACGTTGTTGATTTTTTTTTGTGGAACTTTTCTCGTCATGTATTGGATGACCTAGCGCAGGGGACCCCAACCTCTTTCTGACCAGGTACCCCTTCAGCATTTCGACAGACGAGCATATACTCCTAAAATTTCTCATGACAAAATATTTTATCGTTGCTACTCATTGGTATATTTAAGAATAACCATATAAAGGTTAAAGGTTTTTGAAAATAACATTCCCTGATATATGTGTAAATTTTTGGAAATAAATACTATAAAAATATTTTATTTCCTTCCACTTCTAACCTTAAATGCAACCGTACAGAATGGCCAATATGCCCCCAAAAGTACATGTAACCCTGGTTGGAAACGTCTGACCTAGTGTGCTGGTTTCCCTGATCTCTCAGCGAAGTCTCCCTCTCTATAAATGGTTGATGCATATTGAGGCACTTGCTGCAGAAAAAACGGTATTTTGCTCTGAAAAAGATGGCGCGAGGTAATTGATATAACCAGTGGGGTTTTCGTCCTAGTCGTAGCACTACAGCAGTGGTTTCCAAACTTTTGGTGATCGCGTACCACCTCGTGTTTTTTAATGTTGGAATGTACCACCTGGTTTCAGATAAACGCAATTTGCTCAGATGTACTTAAGATAATATAGCACAGAAACATATTAGCAACATTACTATAACACATAAACGACATTTGCAAAGAGGCTTGTACTTTGTGACACTTGCAAAAATAGACTTGCATACATTTTCGAATATGACCGGAAAGCCGGTCAGTTTGAGAACCACTGCACTACAGACCAAATTTTCGCTCCTCAGCAAATTTTCGACAAATCTTGGGAGATGCCTACGCATGCTTTGTCGACCTTGANAAAGCATATGACCGGGTCCCTCGGGAAAAGCTTTNGGGACTGTTGCGGGAGTATAAGGTGTTGATGGTCGCCTGTTACTGACCGTCAAGNCACTGTATTCCTGCTTTGAAGTTTGTGTCCGTGTCGGTGGAGATAATGCACAACCATCACAGTGCGTATTGGATTCCTGAAAGGGTGTTTGCTGTCATTACTCCTCTTCATGGCCTATATTAGTGGTTCGGAAACGTATCCTTTTGTTACCACGTTTTTTCCGCCCGAAACCCACGATAAACGCCTCCACATGTCGACTTTTGTGGGATGGTTGCGTTGCGAGGTCTGACTTGTGTCACTTTCCAACCCTGGCTATCCCTATTTCTAAAGATATTGGCTTGGGGACCCCTCATCTGCCATTATGTCATTAATCAAAGTGATAGTCGTTGTTGTTTGTGCGTTTTGGAGTAAGAAGAAAACACATCGGCATGCCTTCTGGGGACCTCCAGATTTTTCACGGGGGACCCGTTGAAAACCACTGGTCGATATGAATTGGACAGAAAGTCACAGCCGAGTCGGCGATGGTGTCACTGTTGCAAGCTGCAGAAACAATTGTTTGCTTGTTGCGGACGATTTGGTACTGCTTGCCTTCTCAGAATAGGATCTCCAACAAACACTAGATCAGTTTTCAGTGGCGTGCGACCGAGCCGGAATTAAAATAAGCGCTGAAACGACCGACACCGAGGTATTAATGGATAATAATGATTCAGTACATGCTCTTATGTTTGTGGNAGCAATTTTACAATTCNATCTTATTTCCTAACAATGCACAATGCAGGTTTGCCGCTGCAACGCCAATTATACGTGATTAAACAAAATCTTACATAATTGTTAATGCATTGTTTCTNTAGTCGCGAGGAGTGCCTGAAGTAATGAATCTCCTTGATGTTTTGCTAATAAACTCCTGCTTATAAAAACTTTGCTCTCTCTTTCGGCATCATGGCTGATCCATGCCTCGATGTACTATGATGTTTTCCCAAAAATAAACCCCAATACACCCTGCGCATGTAAACAGTAAGACAAGGAGCATCCGTAACTCCATGAGCAGCTTAAAGGAAAAACATTTGTTTGTCCTGGGACTTGTGTCATGAAAAATGATGAGTAAACTAAACTCTGCTCAGGACGAAACATACAAATGTGTAGAAATGGAAACACCAGGCTGATAATGCGTAATGCTTATCAGTCATAACAAATCAAAGCTTGTAGGTTACTTGAAACTTCTCAACAATATATTAGTCAAAGAAAGAGTTTTCCCATAAGACTAAGGCTGTTGATTGAATTTGCTTTTTAAGTGAAGCGTCACTCAAAAATTGTCTTTGTGTTCGACTCGGAGCTTTGCCATCTCGAGGGAATTAGTTATACTGACACTTAGTAGTTTACGTTAGTCATGTTCGTGGGCAACGCTGCAAAGGTGTTCTAACTTCTAAGCCTTCTAAAAGTTTTCTGAAAAGTGCACCGTGCTTAGAGCTTGTCGTGTATATTATATAGCTCACATAAGCAATATCTTTTTGTAACATTACTCTAGAGGCCGAAGGGCAAGCAGCGTCAACGCAAAACCTTAGCATTTAGATGTGGCCTGAATATCATTGTTTTTGTGAATATCGGTTGTGTTAGTTGGGTGCTGCATTATATCAAGCGCTTTTTATATTAAATTCAGGAGGATACACATGGTGTATCAGATTTTACCTCGCACTAAATGTGAGCAGGCCCGTAACGAGCGTGGGACACCAGGAGGGGCGAAGAGGTTTCTGGGAAGTGCCCAAAATTTTTGAACTATGTCCAATAGTTTTGAACGATGTCCAACACATTTTTCCAGGGGGCGAAACATTTTCTAGGGGGGACTTCGCCCCCCCTGGTTATGGGCCTGAATGTGAGACACTTCTGTCTCATGCCAAAAGTTTATAATTTTTATAATTTGAAATGCCAGATTTTGTTGAGACAATTTCATCTACATCCTCGTTTTCAAAATGATGCAAAAAATTTTCAGTTTTCAAAAAACGTTCAACTGTATTTTATAGATCTTTTACAGCATTTTTACAATATATCTAGCAATTTTTCCAGAGAACAGGAGCAGTGCAATGACGCTAATGTGTTTTCTGCACAAAACGGAAACAATGCAACGTAAATAAAGTCCCTATGGAGAGAGCATTGCGACTTGACTGTTTCTCATCACATCAACGCCTAACTTTTTCCAAGTCGCAAATAGTTTCGTAATTTCTCTCAAGTCGTCTCAGAGGACGGATGAAGCCAACGATTGTGTGGGAGTAATTTCCCTCTCGGGTAATCATTCATCATGACGCACATTGCGTTTTGCAGTATCTACAGCTTCCGTACTTTCTGCTAACGCAGCACCGTTACATGAATGGGTTCACACCAGTTTTATTCAGTGTTTTTTGGCCCTTCTGTGAAGTTTTCATGAGTTTCAAGTTATTCCTTGGCATGAAAAATAAAATAACACTGCGCCTGAAACGAAAAATTCACATTTGTGCACTCTGTTCTATTGTCGTGGCGAATTGTTGTCAACAACCTGCAATTCATGAATAGCTGTGCGAAGCACGGCTATATGCAACAGTAACGGAGTTTCCTTCGTTGTTAATCCAGCGTAGCTGGGAAACATAGTTTTGGTCGCTTTGCTGTCATTCGCTATCGAATGAGTTCACCAGAGCCACACCAAGCACCCCATGATTCACTCGATCGGGAGTACCCGCACTGGAGAAGGACCCGCAACTCACAGAGGTAATTTGCTTTTTCCGGCAACTACTTTTTAATTTATTTCTCGGAAAATGAAAGCGTCGGTGCGGGCGGTAGCGGACGCAGGCAGTTTGCGGGGAAATGGGATAAGGCTAGCAGAGTTGAAAATTTAGGGGCATCAGAAGTTTTGAGGAGGCAGAGTTTTTCTCATTGGAATAAAATTCCAAACATTCAATAATTTTTCAAGACTAGCTAACGTTTTCTATTTAGAAAAGGAAACAATCTATGCTTGCCAGGGTCGTGACCAGGAACGGGTAAACCTGGCAATTGCTCCTCCACGAAATTTTTGCAAACATGATGGCGTTCACGTACTGCACACGAAAAGTTATTTATCGAGACTGCGTTACTTCTACGTGAACTTCTCAATATCATTTTATAAAATTAACCAATCATTGTACCATGATAAAACAATTAACCAATCAATGTAACTTGCCATGCCTCCGAAAACTCCCAACACAGAACCGGATACAAGCTTTGAGGCACTAGATATGAAGTGAAACCATCAGTTTCATGAAAGTGACGTTGTGGTTGTGAATGTGCCCTCACAGAGGAATCCATACGCCACCCAATCGAGGCTACTGCTACAAAATGTTGCCAATTTAGCTGATTTGCTGCCGAATGTAGTAGGATTTTCACATTGTTAGCTGTAAAATTTTCAATCTAGCAGTTAGCTGATTTTTAGCTGGATTTTACCAACCATTTAGCAGGTTTAGCAGGCAACAAATTCCTGACCAAAAATTTGTTTCAAAGTTTTTTCAAGATAAAAATATTTACACTTTCTTCATCAAACAATATTTTCTTTAAGACGCTTTAACTTGGGCAACACAAGGAGCAGGGGCATCCAGCAGCTGCTTTCAATTATGTGTAATTTTTTAGTTTTGTATGAATGTTGTTATCTGTGTTATTTGTACAATGCGTCATCTATTCCTGTGTCTATTTTGTATTAAGTGATGTCAGTCCCGTAACGAAAAGGGTTTCAATCCCCCTAGAAAAAAATTTGCCCCCATGGAAAAATGTTTTGGACATATTTTAAAACTATTGGACATGGTTTCAAAAATTTGTCCCTCTCTCAGAAAACTCTTCTCCTCCTGGTGTCCCAAGCTGGTTACGGGCCTGACTGATGTCTAAGATTGATTGATTTATTGATTTTGCATCTGAAAACTTAAAAAAGACTACTGCTAAAATATTAACAGAAAGCTTTTGGTAAACCAGTATGTAGGATAGGTAATAATCGTTAATGAGCTTTTCTGAATTTATCATCATTTCCTCCTGTAAGCTGATAATCACTGTTGCTATGCCTGGTGATTTTTGACTAGATCTAGTGGTGTTTGGGCTGACCTAACGATTTTTCACTGTAATCTAGTGATTTTTTGCAAGGTATGTGTTCGAAGATCGGATGTGTTGTTTCTAACTTTTCAGCCCGTTTTTTTCAAAAAACAATTGATTACGTGAATCGTGTTGAAGATTTTCACCTACAGAACAAACGAAATTTTCTAGTCTCAATTTCTTATTGTTTTTACTTCTGTGCTGTTTGTTAATGCAATGTTGGCAATGAACTTATCTCCATTTCTCTGCAAGGTCAGTGCAGTAGAATATGCTGATTAAATATAAGGTTAATTGATCTAGTTTACAGTAAATTACTTCGTTAGTGTTGTCGCTTTGAGCTCTTGAAAGAAACCTAACCTCTGAAGCTTTTTAATATAAGATTTTCCATGCTTCAGCATGATCTTTTAACAAACTTGCAAACGGTGTTACGGTTGTTAGGCGATAAAAGACACGAATAAATTATTTCAAGCGAAACTGTTCACTTCTACGCAGAAATTTTAAACCTAGTGATTTTTTTCAGATCTAGTGTTTTTTTGTGAATCTCGTGATTTTTTAAAAAAGTCTGTGGCAGCACTGCTGATAATAGCAAAAAGGTCGCATTTCGTGGTTGATTGCACATTGATGACGTCATAATCGGTGCCAAAAGTGACTTCTGTCACCCCGGAAATTTTTCGCTGGTTGCGACCCTGGTGCCTGCTATGCTGCGTGCGTAACATCTTTAACTTAGATTTTAGCCAAATAACTACATGCGTTGCTGAACGTCTTTCGAAACATCGTTGACTTTCAAAACCTGTATTCAAGTGCAACTTTCCACCTTTTAAGACTTACACTAGAACTTTTTCGGACAGAATAATAATCATGCACAGGCCCGTAACCAGAGGGGCGCATGGTGGGCGAAGACCCCCTTAAATTTTTTTCGCCCCCCTCGAAAAATGTGTTGGACATAGCTTGAAAAATTTGGGCCCCTCTCAGAAAACTCTTCGCCCCACCTGGTGTCCCAAGCTGGTTACGGGCCTGATCATGCATCTTCACAACATGACACTCACGCAGAAGTAAGCAAGAGGAAGCCTACTGTCATTTGAATAATGTGATCAAGCCACAGGCAAATGTGTAACATGATCTTTAAATACGGCCAGAAATTTGTGTAACAAAATTGTGCAGCATTTAATCAATAACAGCGCAATTACAGATGATTGTAAGTAAGCATTCTAAAAACGCACACCATTATCGCTGGTGTTACAGCTAAGCAAGCGTGATGACTGACCCATGGTCAGCTGACCCGATAACCACCGGGTCTTTTCGTTGGCCATGTAAAATAAACAAGAACTGTCTGCCTGTTACCTCACTTTCATATAAAATCGTCCCCAACACTCACAGCAATTTAATGTCATAATTGTTGTCATTGCAGGGAATTTTTGTTTTACATAACAGCAAAAGCGACGTGTTTCTGTGTAGCGTATACCGAAATGAGGAGAACGAAGAGAAGCAAAACGATTCGTTATGGCTTATCAGTGAAAGTACGAAAGTAACTAAGAAGCGAAAGCGACAAAACGTTATCATTGACTATTTTACATCAAGTTCAAAAACAAAGGCAAGCTCATCAAAGTATGTAAGCCAAAATAATGAAACAGCGCAGTTAGCAATAAACAGAAAGCATTGTGTGTAGCGGTGCTGCAGATCGTTTCTTGATCTTTCGCGATTTGTATGTTATGGTTAAACAGCAGGCTACTACAACAGTAGGCTACACATGGTTCGTAGGCAGTTTTGTATGTTTGAAAAGTCAGTGATCAGTTAGTACCGTCCCGTCGCCCCGGGGCTTTGGGTGGGCTAAGCCCCCAAACATGCTCCAAGCCCCCCCAAATTGAAATATGAATCACTACAAATCATTGGAATTTTGTCAATTTTAACAATGTCAAGTCCGCCTGCACAAACGCGAAGCTCCTATGTTGAAGACTTTCTGGCGACGGTTCTGAGTAGTAGGGAGTCAGTGTAGTTTGTATTCTTTTGAATCATGCACTGGGTGGCTAAATACGTTCCAGCCACGATGTATTCCCAGTCTTAGCGCGTACCAAATTCGACAGGGCCAGGGATACTATACATAACATAAGAAGATGAAGCGTGCTTTGACTAACAGTAATTGAAGCATACTTTAGTTTTAAACATCTTCGGCAATTAAGTATATACAATTTACGATCATCGTAGGCAACTAATTTGAATGAACTTAAGTCTCACTAAAAAACTTTTGATGTCTGTTCGGGAGGGATGCACCATGCTTCACCTTGTGTCCTGGCCTGTCGGTTGGAAGTATTTTTGGTGTGGAAACTCACATCATGTCGGGGTGGTCCTGAAGTAGGCGTATCTTAAAACTATTCATAGAAGCAAACAGTGAGGAAATGTATTTCTTGGAACGCGACTATTCGTAACAGTAAATTGTTACACTTAAAATGGAAACGAAGTTTTCAGATTGCCGATTGGCAACAACTCGTTATTTAAAGTTCAAACAACGCAACGTTTAAAAGCTTACAACAGTCTGGAAAGTATTTCTTTGAACATGTTAATTCTTTCCACTCCTGCAAAACTCTGCAAGTCTGCTTCAAAAAGCGCAATGTTTGAAAGCCATAAAACCATCTTCTGTGTTAAATCGTTCAGGCTTTGAAAAAGCTAAATAAATGAATCCCTGTGTTTCTTCTTGGATTGTGATGGAATTTTGCAGGATTTCAGTAGCCAGTTCGAATGAGTCCGGCATTTGCTGAGGAACACATGTAAACACTGGATAACTAACTTAACTGATACACAACGCTTCGGTTTATTCAGCTCGCAAAAAGGCGCAATTAGTTCGTAAGGTTTATCAGCTTGCTCGAGCGCAACGCTCCTGCCAATTTTCCGCTGTTCTTCGTGAAGCGAAGCGTAACTTCAACAACAGTTCCGCGTTCTTTGCCACCTACCATACCGAGCTGCCTCAGTGCGAGCAATAGGCTTACGCGCATGATACGTTTGTGCTGCTTACTGTAGCTGTTTCATGTTTTGTGTAATCTGATGTTTAGTTCAGTGGTCGTTGTAAGCACCACATCAGTATATATTAAGTATTTATGGAATTGTTGATTATAGAAGATGTCGGAAATTTGATGAGTGGTTTAACCGTTTTGTTGCATACATGTGACAGCTATTTCTAACTGGTAAACCTACTTGCGTTCAAAGTCATGCATATTTCCTGCAGTGGTCAGAGAGAACGTTGCCAGCATATTGGCCTACCTGCCACTTTGATCTGATTTTAGCCATCCTCAGTCAGTCATTGTATTAACCAGTCACCAGTGTTGCTGCCCGCCACTTGCCTTTTTTCAATGAATAGCTATTGCCTTCAGACTGCGTTTTGTGTAAGGTTTGTTGCTTTCCTGCAGTTGGACAAGCGTATTGGGTCATATTACGAACAGGTTATGCTATGGCCTGTTTAAGACTGTTTGGACTGGAGTTGCTTCCACTATGAATATGAATATAAACTAACTTCGCTTAACCAAGATGATCAGCGAATTTTCACTGACCAACGCAAGAACGGATTTTGTGAGATATGTGATCAAAAACGTGAATACCATTCGTAAGTGTTAGTGATGCTACACATTTTTAACACGTTGTGTTGGCCATCGACATTCTCTCAAGGTTATAGCGCAGCTCCGACCATGTGACATACCGAAAACACTTAATCAAATCAGCTTCTGTATGCCTGCAAGTCAACAAAGTGGAATAATGTACTGGTCTAGGAATTGAACCAAAATACACATAATGTTTATTAGATTTGTGGTTACTGTATTTATGAACACAAAGGCGGCAAACGTACGTATGGCTTTTATCTGGCTATCAATATAGTTACGTTATCTGATATAGATATGTTGGATAATTGCGGTTGTGTTGGTGGTTGATATGGAGTGAAACCAAGTGTTGTTGATCAGCGGTTCAGCTAAATCGTTTAGAAGCTTTGCGTAGCCTGGTTTTGAAGAGAAAGGTACATTGGCAAACACTTCAAGGTTCAGTGGTGATCGTTGATTACAGACCTATTCAGCTTCAGTTTGTTGAGCTTTTGTGACTAGTTTGTGAACGTAGGTACTGTAAGTGGTTAAATTTTCTGTTGTGCCGCTTTCACAGCCAAGCGCTTGTCCGCTTTGTTTTCTTCAGCGGCTTGTACTCGCACGACACTAGCTTTTCTTTCCGCGTGCTCGCTGCAGTGTTTACGTTTCACTACTTTCTAACNTTGCAATTTAATGCATACGTCGTGCTCTTTTCAAAATAGTTTTCTTTTTTTGATTTACATCTTCAATTTTTGCACTAAGATTACAATTTTTTTCTTGTCTGTTCAAATCTTTGTTTCCTACTGAAGCGCCGAAAGTAAGGTAATAAGTTATTTGCCGTGAATGCTAGCTTTGTCAATAACGTTGTGCTGAAAAAGCACAAAAATAACATTTTACTGATTGTTCGAAAACTTTGTTTAGTAGATTTTCGTTTGGCCTAAGAACATAGGGTATGCATAGTGCATACCCATGTCCATAAGCATTCTCATGATAAGATCCAACTTATCTTGTCGTTTGTTATGGATATGTGGACAATTTTTGTTTGTGATCCAAGGGGCAACGACTCGATAACCTTGCGGTTTTTTCGGTGCCCCGGCGTTTTTACAATTGCTATGATTTCTTTCTCGTCTTTGAAATTCTTAACTTTCGCCAAATAAACTCAACTCAACCCATGCGAAAACCAGTCTGTATTATAGAAAAAATAAGTACGTGAATAACTACTGTACATAAAAGTCGCTCTTGGCACTGAAATTATGGCCTTTCATTTTACTGGATACTGAAGTAAAATGAAAAAGCAATTTACCTGATTTTCCAACAAGTCACCTGGACAGATTTCAAGCTACCTTAATCAATTCAGGGCAATTTCATCATGCTTTTTGTGATTTATTGCTTTTTAATGTATGCTTTTATAGTATCCAAAGCAAGCGATAAGCTCATTAAGTGAAATTCAACGTTTGACAAAATACTTATTATTTGCTCTATTTTTCAAGGCCGACGGCAAAGTTAACTATCAACTTAGTGTCTAAAGAGTTACTTATGTGATGTTTTAATCATGCTTACAGGCTTTGATGGTGATGTGGAAGCACAGTCTGTTGGCTACTCGATATAACTTCGTATTCAACAGTTTTTATTTTCTTCAATTACATGCGAGCAACGAAACGTGCGGCTACTCCTAGAATAGTGGATTGTTTTTTCGATGTTTTTTTGTTTGTAGAGGCGTACGTTGCATGATTTTGTGAGTGGCTGTATTATTAGCTTTAAAACAGTTTTTTTTGACAAAAGCTCTTGAAAGAAAGCATTAATTTCATATGCTAGTGAATAGTCTATAGTTCCCTATAACAACTTGTCTTGCAGATGCTTTTACTTCGTAAAGAATTTGATAACGCTAATGCCTTTTGATGATGGTTAATGCCTGAGATCTCAAGTTAATGCCTTATGTGGAGTACAAACAAGTCTCGTGCGTGCTGCTAGTTAGATGTCATCTTGCTTCACAGCTTGTTCTATTCAGAAACCTGCTGTCATGATGTGGTACGAACGGGCTGGCGCATCTATTATTAATATCGTTTCAATGCTGGCTTTTTATGCGTATCGGTTGCGATGAGCAGATGTTCCTTTGATATTTTTTATCTCTGTGGAAACAAGGGCTCACAATTTTATGTTAATCTGCCGAAATCCCATGAAATATTGTAGAATGTACCAAAACAACTCAGTAGCGTGGAAAAGTGAACTGAGTTTGGATTCAATGAAGCAGTGGAATGGTAGTATGATGGAGGTGCCACGGACCAGGTTTGCACCAAATGCTTACAAACGTTCACGAAGCAGGACGTTGGGCGGCAACGTCACTGAAATTTCTACCTAGCGCAAGAGCATCGAAACACGACTCAGTTTTGCTAACGACTTAGGTTTACGAAAAATGCCAGGAACAGAAGATTTGACAAATAAAGTGGAAGCGTCAGTTGCTTTTTGAAGTATACCACAATGATTACATGTATAGCGTTGGAAAATCAACCATTTGGATCTTACACATGTGTAAAAAATAAAGGTTACAGCAAATATATAGATAACATCTTTGGACAGAACTCAATTTACGTCTTGTACCATCGGAATTCAAAAGGTTTTGACCCTCTTCAATCCGGTGCAGTCCGAATAGACCGCAAAGTTTTCCCATTTGCCTTCGCTGACTATGTTCTACGCCGTATTTCATTATTGCAAGAAATCCTCCACGTTTTAATTATTTTTTTTCATTTATTTCAAAAACTCAGATTTATTTTCAGTTTATAAATGCATTTCGAACTCTCGCGAATGAACACCTCGAACATACCTCATTTTCTACAAGCTTTAAAAGAATGTTTTATGGCATTTAAAGCTTTGTAAAAGCGAATATTCGAAGTGCAGTATAATCATTTTTTGTCAAACACTGCGAGTTTTTTGACACAAAAGTATTTGCATTGCAAGACAGCTCTAAAAGACAAATTTTGTACCAAAACTTTGGATCAAACAGCAAGACTACTCCCAATGAAAGCATCAGGTCAGCAGTTTTTACTGCCGAGTGAAAACAAGATACACGTACAACATCAGTGCCGCGTTTCATCGGCTTTTGCAAGTCTCGTTTGGAAATGCCAACCTAATTTTAAATCCCATTCATTTTTAGCGTGCTGGCGTATGCATTTATCGCAAAATCTGATCGCGTCGCTACAGTTTACTCTACGTGTTTTGTCGCACCTTTGGACTCCTTAAACAAACGTGCATAACCATAAGACGTGCGAGGTCACCTAAAACTATGCCCATAGTACAACTATGGGTAAACGTATTTTCAAGTCATTCGGATTTTTTGAACATGATGAAATTTCTTATGTTTGTCCTCAGGTACAAAAGATGTGTTCTTAGTCAGGGGCGTAAAGAGGTTAGATGGCTCCCGGGACAAGAAGAAAGTTTGGCGCCCCCATGTTCGAATCTGAGGGCTTTCGCTTCGGAAGCGAAGCTGCTGTTTGAAGAAAGTACTTGCGACATTGTTGGGACTTTTCGGCGCCCCCTAATGATTCGGCGCCCGGGGAATTGTGCACCGCTCGTTACGCCCCTGTTCCTAGTAGATAATAAGAATGACGGACAAGTTACTTCTGCCTTCCCTTCTTTATCCGAGCAAATATGATCAAAATTTTACAAAACAATTTTTACCGACCAAACTATTTGTTTCTTATAGTTTTGGAAATGTGAAAACTTTCAAAATACTCGAAAAAGTTTTATGGCTCGATATTCTGCGCGCTTTGTGTCAGTCTTTATCCCATTTTAAAAAGAATTTCAGCTTTATGAAGCTTTTTGAAAACAGGTACTTGCCGCGCACACCCAGTTCTAACCTCACGGCTGGTTTTGATCAACAGACGTAGCAGACCATTGGCGTGGATCTTTATTGGATGCTGAAACATGCCTGATTTCTATAAAGTTGGGGACGATTTGACGTATGGCCTACTAGTTGGCAAGCCCGGTTCTGTCGGAAAACGCAGGCAGCAATTTTTTTTATTTGAAAACGTTGTATGCCATCGATACATTGCATCGCCCATTGCGTATTGTTGCGGGAATAAGTATATTTCACGGTTAACCTATTGAAAGCGCTGTCGCCATGAATGTGTGGACTATTTCACGTCTTGATCTGATGTAGGCAACTTGATAAATTTTTAACAATTTTAACGTATACCATTCCACTACTTTATCGAATCGCACAATAAGCTCTTTTTTCGTTTTTTCGGTGAGGTTGATTTTTAAATCGATCCAACCACACGTAATCATGTTTGATCTTTTATGCTGCGAGCAGCAGAATGACTCTGCTGACCAGATGCAGGCTGCATGCTGTAGGTTACTGACCCACTCCTGGAGGTAATGCTGTTGTAAAGATAACGTTTATTTGCATAACAGCTTGCTCATTGCCACTGTACCTGTATTTTTGTTAACCAGCAACTCCGCTTGTGCTTATTGGACTACTTGTCATGTAAGTACTTAAATCAGTTCGTTGTTCCTCTTTTCCTGACAGTGGCGCCTTGTTAACCGGCGAAGCGATGTGTTCGCTGATCTGTCGTTTGGGGAATTTAGTCATCAGTCAGACAGCGCCAGAGTTTCAGCGCTCAGTAATTCGAAAAGTCGTTTTGAAACCTACACCTAAATAAGACTTTAGACTGTGCATAAAATGTTGAAATTTTATATGNGGTTGCTTGGCTGTTAAACGTGCACTTTCAATAGCTGGGAAATATAAGCGCTAACCGGACAAAGCAGGGTGTTGCGAACTCTCGCTAGACAAGCAGTACCAATGCCTTGAAAGCCGTGACATCAACGGTGAACATTGGCCGAACCCAAGCTTTCAATCGCTTAAAAATCCAGTCGAAGGTGTAAGCACCGTAGTTCTCTCAAAGTACTCACAAATGTAGGTCGTTTCTATGTGTGCTAAAAGGGGAGTCATAAGTGTGTTGCTTATTGTGGCCAACAAAAAACTGAAAAGTACTGGGAAAGTGTTTAGGAGTGCTTGCTGGAAAACTTGTCTGCCATCTAGTAATTCGGTATTTGAGCACCTGCATAATTTGCCAAACGTAAGGGCGTAATTCCTAATATACTTAAGAATCGTCCTGAAGACTCCTGGTACTCGCAGCGACATATTCAGAAAGTTGAATTGGTGTAAATAAAACGTGAAATTGCCATAACACGAGCCGGTGTTTTGGTGGTTAGCCTGGGCACCTGATCTCATCAGCGCAAGACGGAAAAACAGGGTATATTGAAGCTAACATATCACGTTTCGTGGAATGTGAAATTAATATTATGCTTGTGCTACATCACTGAAGGGGTTCGAGCAACAGTCCTAACAGCCGCGTCTCTCCACTTTGATGAAATTTGCTAATTTGTGTGAATGTGGTAAGATGCAGACTGCACATTACATCCGGCATTATTGCACCAAATTTAAACGTCCGTGCTACATCTATGAGGTAAACAATCCTGCTATTTTGGAATACCTTACTCACTCAAAGTTCTGACCAACATGTGCTCCTGTTCATGTATACGAAAGAAGTTCAGTCTGGTTTGTTCCGCACTGCAAGGTTCTTTATTTGATATCTGTCAGTTTATGATAACTTCTCGCCTAATGATAGAGGTTTGTTTCGATGCCACCAATAGGTCGCACGTCGTGAAGTGACAATGCACGCAGTTGGGAGCGGCAATACCAAATGTTTTTGTTTACTACAACCTACTTTTTGCGACCGCTGGCAATATGATTCTCAGCAAATGGCAAAAGTGTTCGCTTTCAGTAATAGTTGTAATGTAGAGTGCATTGATGATCATCGATTTGGGTACTAACGGCGTTTGGCCTTGTCAGGCCGACTATACACAGCGTTGCTGAAGGACCCATCTCGAAAATTTGTGGACTGCGATGGCGCAGAATCATTAGGTCGTATGTCCTAAACCTGCGGTACTTTGTCACAGCACGACCGAATATCTTTCTCAGAATTTACAGTAACATCCCTGGGACACCATTAATCAAAGCAGGTCACGAGTTATTGATTCAAACTACATGCCGGTTATTGTTGTCACTTGTCAGACAGCTAACTTTATTTTGTTGAACGTTTTCTGATTCTGATGCAGTTGTGTTGCTTTCTCGTAGCCTTTGTCGCGGTAGCTCGGCATTAAATTCTATTGGCAGAAAGCAACAGAGTAGAACAATTGAAAAGGAAATGAAACATTTGACTCCGTTGTAACATGGTATGCCTTTCTCTGTTCATTTCCTGTTGTCTTTGTTTTGTGCCAAGAAACTGAATACGTCCACTTCCACTAGAACTGTTTTCAGTCACAACGCCTCGCCTTTTGCTAGTAGATCAGCACGGTACAGTCGACTCGTACACGTTCCTTTGATACATTGCAGGCATTTATAAAACGTATCGGTGTTTGTACGTTACCCAGGTAACACGGTCTTAAGACGAAGGTCATGTGCAGGCACTGGCAGAGTGTAGTGCTTTGTTTTAAACTGTTTTTTTGCAATTCGGTGAAGTTTCTTGTCTTTCATCTTAGCAGCAGTTTATGGAAAGAAGCCATTTGTCTTACTGCAACGTTCACGCGTGTGCATTTCATTTTGACACACTGACGAACATTCCGCGAAACACTTTATGGCGACAGCGGTCATCTTCTCCCTGTAATTGGCACAGAGGTTTAAAGTGAGACGAACCAACCAATGACAAGCTTTTTGCTTGCGGTTTTAAGGCCATTGACTTGCGAAGTATCAAGTACCTGATCTGTCTGACGTTTGTTAATGATTGGCGGATTCAACTGAGAACTGAGACCCCGGCCGCTAAAGTTGGAAACCTACTGTCTGCTGAAGTTTAAGCTACAATTTGTTGTATCAGGTAGCAACTAACGAAAAACGGTCCATGTCAGCCAAATCAATAGCTGCGATAGTAGACACTATGGCTTGACAGCGATCTTTTGAAAAATTATTATTTGACTTTAGGCTATTGTTCAGCAAATTAAAAACTGTTCTGCTTAGCTAGATCGCACTTCATCAGACACAGTTCTCGTTAGGAGAGATTACGTGATTTTTACTAAAAGTGGTTTCTCGAAACGCGGTTTCAAGAGTGCATGTGAGCTTTATTTGCAAAGTGTGAAGCTATGCGAAATTCTGCTTTCTACTGTATAATGCAAAGGTAAACGTTAGAATGTCGAGACGTCCCGACGTCTATACAGACTGTCGTTGATTTGGAGTCTCTGTTAGCCTGCCATGTTCTGTATTTAACAAAAATGGAGACTTGTCATGTTCTCCTGTGTCTTGCTTAATGTGAAGTATGCATTGGTTGATATTTGACAGCCAGAGGACATTGCCGAAGCAAAAGTGCGCTGTACATTATTACCGGGGTTGTGATCAGCTAAATTGCTCGGATAACCAGAAGGAATCCCACAGACTATATTCCAACTTTTCAAAGAGCAACTGCGAGCTCAATGTATACAATCTGCTTTTTGTTGATTAAAAAATTTGAACAGTAACTGGTTGATACAGAGCATGTTTAAATACAGCGTGTTGTGTCACGTACGTCTACAAGATAGAAATGTAAGAATTCATCATTCAGTTCAACTGCTGCGTTTTGTATTTGTTTTTTGTTTACTTGAAGAAAACTCATTACGGTATAAATTGTAAAATCCGAGGGCATTACTTATGATATCCGCCCAACTTGTTTCCTGCAAAACTTTTATATTTACTTGGATACGCATCGTGGACAATCAACTTCTGTTCAAACGCTATCGTGTCAAACTATGTGCTTTTCCAATGTACAGTTTTAATGATATACACGTCAATTTCGAAGAATATACCCGGTATTGTCATTAAAGTGTAACAGCTGTAGTGTGATGTGAATACGAGATCATCAAATGTATCTTACATTGTAACTGTGGGACGCAGATTTAAACGATGTGCGGCAAATGTGTTCATTGCTTTACTTGATTGTTGCTTGAAATATAACCCAGCTATGATTTTCTGAGTCTGTGGCAAAAAAAAATTATCGCACAAACAGAAAGGTTTAAAAACTTTGTGTTGCAAAGTACAGAAAAATTTTTGCACCTACTACTAGAAATATATATCATAAGAAATAACATGATATTTGCTTTATTGCAACAAGCAGAATGCTGATAAAGTGATACTTTTTTAAACGTACAGTAGTGAACCTCCAAGTGTTAGCAAAATTGTAACAGCAAAACCAACACAAAAACATGGATTTAATTGAAATTGTATTAGACGTTTCCCATATACGATGACTTCATCACGTGCAAAAGCTCAAGAATGAAAAAGACATTAAAGTAAACCAAGAAGTGTGCCAACAGCGGCGGAGCTTATGCGAAATGAGCTGACATTTAAGTACATGTCAGCCCAAACTGCTGCAGGTAGATATGTCAATATAGATTGACGCTGCTGATTGATTAAAACGTTGGAGACGAATGCGTAAAATACGCTTACCCAAGCCAAGCTAACGGACATTTCTCCTGAATCAAAACGACTTTGAAACTGCCAGGCTTTTCCAATCGCTGGTCGAAACTTAAATTTCTAATTTATCAAACAAAATAAGTAAATGTTCAGGGTGTGCGTATGCTCCTTTTAGTCTTGGGACTGATTGCGTTCACTAAATTTATGAAGAACTTCAGGCCAAGTCTTGGAAAAATAGACTTCACTGTATGAACCTGTCAATTTACCGGTGGTCCTCATACGTTTTGAAAGCCACTGGCTCCCAAAGCAGAAAATAAGCTACGAGTTGAAATGTGTCATGCGTATACTCAAATTCAACATTACTGAGTTTCAAACCACAGAGAATGTATTTCGATTCGCGCAGCAGGTGATGCCACGTTAAGGACAAGAAGTGAGGTGGTATGAAATTTACGTGTTTCTTAGATTACGTTATTGGTTTCTGAACATCTTATTCGTCCTTTTGTGTCTGGGTGGCTGCACAAACAACGGTTTGCGAACACATTCGTTAAGAAAGTATGAAGTAAGGTCGACACCCAACCGTAGAGTCTGTATTTTTTAATCAACGGACAAGTGCGATATAAACGTGATTTTATTGAATTTTTTGTGAATTGCCCAGACCAGAGCTTGATCATTATTCACTCTATGTCTACATATCAATGTATGTGATTTTTGGTGTGTGCAAGTGCTAGAACCCGATTCATTTCTTTCGACAGCTCATCCAAGTTTACCAAAAATAACAGTGAAACACATACAACTTGTTCAGCACCACACTATATGTCTGTGTAATCTACAAATGTGTGCTAGCACCAGGGTGGTCGTTTGCTTCAACGCTTAATCCGCACACCAGCTTTATACAGCACGTGGTGAGAAGCCTTTGCGTAACAACAGGATGGGGTTTTTACCTCACCAATTATGACGTTGATTGATACTTTTTGTATGAAAAAGAAAAGAAAACAAATGAAATAAATTGATGTAAGTTCTGTATGGAAAAAATAAATTTTACCGTGTTCACATGTTTTTGCAGAGGCAAAAAACGAAAGTGAACTTATATTATAAAGAAAAGTTTTTAAAAGTTTTTTTAAATTTTGACGTGCTGATATCAGAGATGAGCGGACTGTCATGTTTTGCGATCCAGTCCTGATTTCTTAAAACTCAGACCAAGTCCAAACACAGTCCAAAATTTTTTTCAAATGCAAAGTCCAAGTCCAAATGTCGTCCTAAATATTTGAAAAATGCAGCCTTTTCACGATAAAAATGCCGCATTTATTTTCCATTACACCAAGGTCAAATCCGGTCCGGATTCTAAATTTTGAAGAGTTTTACAGTCCGGATCCAGTCCAAATTCAACAAAATTTGCAATAGCCCGGATCCAGTCCAATCCAAGTCCGGTCCAATGCTCATCTCTGGTTGATATACACACTGCAGAGAACTATAGGTCGGGGCATGCCTTGACAACTTCCTGCTAGATTGTTGTGCGTAAAGGTGATATCGCGTACCCCAAACGTTTTTGGGCAGCTTTGAAGAAACTGTCATCACAAAAATTGCAAAACATTTTGTTTGGCTGCTACTATGGTGTTAATACGCAATCATGTTTGCCGTTATTAATCATCGTTTTTTGTTTTACATTTCAAAATTATGTGATTGTGCTTGACTGTGTAATCTTCCGACACGTTTTTGTGATGTCAGCAGTAATGATGCCTAACCCACAATATTGGCCAGGTTCCTTCGTCCTTCACAGTCTACCAGTCTCGATGAATTAAGTGCTTTACACTGCAAGGCCTCTTAAAGTAGCTCAGTGATAAAAGTTGACATAGCAGGCCATTGTTCTATACGGGAAGTTGGTGAAACTAAACAGCTGATACGCATAAATCTTTTTGACAAATGAAACAGAAACCTGATTAAGAATGTTGTACTGTAGCTGGTCGTTTTTTGTATATTTATCTTTGTGCTTAGGAATTGTCTAACTTGTTTTGTTGCATGTATCAAGAGTAAGGAGACAACAATGTAGAGCACGACGTCAACAGTGTGTGGCGTTGAGTCAGTTGGTTTGTCCCATTGTTTTTCCACAAGATGACTGCAATGGTTGTAACTTACGAATTCCTGCTGGGAATGGGGACCACCAGATACCATTGTTAAAGGTTTGACAATGATCAAAAACAAAATTACCTGTAATCTTCGCTTAAATAGACTGAAAGAACCTTGTCAAAGCTGATCTTTTTCGCAATGTTGAGTGGAGACGGTTGTGCTTGATTTATAACAACGCTCGAACATCAGATTACGGTATTCATTGAAGAACAGATTTTGCTTTTTCAGTAATTACAAGGTTCTCAGTAACCTCTTAATTCGCCCACGTTATTAATCGCCACCTTCTACGTCAAGCAATAACAAGTTACGGACGACATAATTTCGCCATCTAATGGCATGGGTGGTAATAGCCTTTGATAGGCTGAACGCAAGCTCACTGCACACTGTAGGCGAAGGGAAGAGGAATAGCGCTGAACGAGCAGTTGAAACTGGTTGCGGAACGGTTTCATTTTGGTTCGGGCTTTGTACAGCCACTCAGTTGAGTTGCCAGTTTTTGTATTGTATTACTGGAACCAGGCCATCAACATTTCTGACCAAAATATTTTATTTGATCGAGGCCATATCAAAGCAAAAACTTGTTGTAGTACACAGTGCTGAAAATGCTTTCCTGTTTTTCTCAAACTTTTTTAAACGATGTTCCTTCGGAACTGCATTTTTATGTGTCACTCACGTTCATAGCCGCAACAGCAAGGGGCCATGTGCCAGACCTTCCAAACCGTTTAAAGATGCGTTTTGCTGGTGAAAAACATCAGAAATGTCATCAACAGTTTTTGTATCAATACAAAACTGGTAAAAACTATAACATGCTTGCCAAATGCAGCGATTTTAAGAAAACGTCTTAAATAGCATTGCTAGAAATTCGTGAAACGTTCAAACAACTTTGTGAAACTTTAAAAATTATTATGATTGTTTGTAGGGTGCCATAATGCATGCGAGATGCTGACGAACATTTTTAGTCTGCGACGTTTTTCGGAGAAAAGGGTCTCGTTCTGATTTCTGTGATGAAGGCCTGTCACATTGGAGCGGCCTTGGTGGTACCTCAGAAAGTTGCTTTGCGTATACAGCAGGCATACTCTTCAAAAATTTACAAACATGAAAAACGCTTTGCGTACCCACAAAACCTGATTTTAAACTTTCTGGGGTTCCGCAAACTGCTCTTCAAAAATTTCTGTGCTAAAGCAACAGTATTTCGCCTTCAAGAGGTAGTTTTCCTGTTTTCGAAGGCGCACCATAAGACGTAGTTTTGATATTTTGAACGGCGATAGCCTAGACTCCGCAGATAGGAGCCTATAAAAAACAAAAACTTCTGCAGGGTCGTATTACATGAATATTACTAAAATACACAGATTATTTTCTCGCGGAAATATTTGTTAGTTTTGCGCTTGATTTCTACTTTGCAGCATCGTGGCTTGGTAACTCTGTTAGCCAGTGGTAGTGTTGCCGGAGCTCTGCTCCGCCACCTCTACCGGTAAATGATGGTTCGTTGCCTACAAATATTAGCGAAAATGTCCAGCAGATCTCCGGCACCTATAAATTTCCACTACACCCCTGCTGCTATCAGTTTAATATTTTTAATGTCACGTTATTTTCAGCACAAGTTTCAATGTAAACGCCCGTCTTGTCAAGACGAAGTCTTCATTTACCTTAGCACCGAAACTGTGTTCATCGATTTTACATATAAATGTTATCGTAGTTTGAGGTTACTGACATCCCACTGCCTACTTGTTTTCATAAAAATGTCAACATATCTGCTCAGATCGTTCGTCAATGGTATGTTTAATATAGAATTTCTTGATTTCAGAAACAAACGAATTTTCTTACGTGGACATATGCCTGACCTTGCCCGTGCTTGCGCTGTGTTTAGCTGAGTCACCAGAACGAACTATGATGTTTGTTTGCCAGGTACCAGTACAAATCCAGCAGTTGACTTTTCAGTGATGAGGAGCATCCCCCGCTTATTTCTGCCGCGAATTATTTTCTTGTAGCCTTCATCGGTGACTCACCCAAGCTTTCATTGACAGCAGATACCACTCTGGCGTGAAGGCCAACGCTATCCTTTTCACGTCACAGCGTCTGCGCGTGGGTGGCTCAACGTAAACCACTGTCTTGCTATCAGCAAATTTGAATGAAACACAACGCTGCCAGGGAAGTAACAGCGCTATGGCAGATTAGTAACTTTTAGTTTCATTAGCCAAACCTGCATCACGGCCTACTTGAGTTGGCCGTGCCTGCATATTTTCCAACCAAAATCAACTTTGGAAGATAGAAGATAGTATTTTTTGTGCAGACATGAAACTAGGTGCACAATAGCTTGCAGCACAGTCGGAAGGACCAAGACAGCACGTAGTTCCGAAAAGCAATGAAACGCGCTGGGCTAAGACATGACTATAGTCGAACAAGCTGAAAAGCTGTGCGATATATTTAGAGAAAATGTTAAGCTCGTTGATATTTCCATAATTTTCGCCACTGGTTTAAGGCAATCGGCATGTATCGAGGCAAATCTCGAAGTTGGAATGAAATGTACCCTTTGTTTTGTAAATGTTCATTTTCAGTTGTATATGGATGCAATTTCCGTCAAATAGACAGTAGCAATAGAAATAAAATTGTAAGCAGGTACTGGTCAAAAATAGTGCCAGTTAAATTTCCATTACGTGCGGCAGTCGCGACGCAAGTTTTGAAGCACCATGAAGATTTGAAAATGAAAAACTGTATAAGCCTCTTTGCACCAGACTTGTGAGCAATATTGGAATTACTTATGCTAAAACAGTGGTTCCGGACCTTTTCCCTCATGCCCCACCTAATCACCTCTAAAATCTTGATTGCCATCCGTATGGTTGTATATATAAATCTTATGGTTTAAAAAGTGAACTCCGTTTCGACTAAGAAGCTTAAAACGCCAACTCCTTGGTTTAAACAAGTTTTGTACCTAGATCTCGTCAACCGGCCTCAGTTTTCCCCTTAAAAATCAAATTGTCCCCCTATGGGCTGCGGGGCGTACGTCCCACGTTGGAAAGCACTGCCTTAAAGACTTGATTAATCCTTTCGAAAGCAAAACACTTTCAGACTGCTGAATTCCAAGATGCCCAACCCTAATGACAACAAGCTAATCTTTCCGCAACATCGGAGCTCTCTCGATCGACCTGCTGAGCTAAAGCAGATCTGCCTCCAATAGAAAAGCAACAAAACTGTAAACTGGGCCTTTTGAAAAAAAAAGGTAAAAAGGCACAGTCCACTGGTTTCCGTATTAAATGATATTATCCCAAGTCTTTTCTGTTGTTTGTGCCGAGCTGAAGGTTAAGAATACAACCGTATTTTGCAGTTTGGGTCTCATTGTTTTAGATGCAATCAGAATTAATGAAACACTCTGTAGAACTAATAAGAACTTGCCAATAATACAACGAAAATAGTGATGTTGTTTGCTCGGAATTTTGCTAGAAAAGGCTTAAGTAATCCAAATTCACCAAACAGAGTAGACTATGCATGTATGCTGTCATTAAAACTTGTAGAACAGGGGTTCCCAATCTGGAGTACGTATACATTTGGTGGTACATTTGCCTACCTGAAGGGATACATATAATGCATGTAAACGTACATGCTCATCCGTCGAAATGTGGAAAGGGTAGATGGTCAGAGAAAGGATGGGAACCCCTGCGGTAGTGCAACGTACTTGGCGTTGATGTTGCCTGGTGATCGCTTAAATTTTTACGACAGGGGCAGCAGGGAATGCATCCTTCTCCACCAGATATTAAAAAGTGTTTTGATGAGACTTGAATTCATTCAAATTCATTGCCAAACATGTTCGTATATTGTATATACTTAATCGCGAAAAATGTTTAAAGCTAACTTATGCGTCAGTTACAGTTAGTCAAAGGACGCTTCATCTTATCTACAGTATAATATCCCTGTGCCGTGTCGAATTTGAATGCTTACACGCTAAACCTAAGCATAAATCGTACCTGGGACGTATTTAACCACTCACTGCGTGATTCAAAATAATAAAACCTACACTGACTCTCCACTAAATCTGATCACTGACTTTTGAAATACACAAAACTATCTACGAGCCCTGTTTTAGAATCTACTGTTCGTGACCAACCATAAAAATTGACATTAAAATCGCGAAAGATCAAGCAACGATCTACAGCACCGCCGCATAGCATGCTTCCTGGTTACTGCTAACTGCGCTGTTTCATTATTTTCGCTTACATGATTAGATGAGCTTGCGTTGATTTTGGAACTTGATGTAAAATATAGTCAATGATAACGTTTTCTCGCTTTCGTTTCTTAGTTACTTCCGTGCTTTCACTGATAAGTGATAGCGAATTGTGTTACTTGTCTTCATTTCGGTACAAACTACACAGAAACACGTCGCTCTCTGCTATTATGTAAAATGAAAATTCCCTGCACTGGCTGCAATGACAACAATTATTATGACATTACATTGCCATGAGTGTTCTGGACGATTTTGTATGAAAGTTGAAAATTACGTAAGCTTCGAGGTTAGTTCAACTCTGTATCCTGACTTTAGCTTAACTATCGGAACAAATTTCAACCTATCGACGTCGGAACTTTTCACATTAAATGCATGACAGGATGACCCCTTTAAAATACGATTGTTAAACTAAATCTTGAAGAATTCTAAGCCTGTGTTCTTTTCATGTTCTGCTTGTGAGATGGGATTCGACGCTCCGTGAGCAACTTCGCAACTCCGTTTAAGGACCAAAGCAGCGCCTAGGCCAGAGGCCTCAAACTCAAATTGCTCGGAGGGCCAAGCGAGAACTTATAAAGTAACCCGAGGGACACATTATGACGCTGACGCAACAATGTAAATCTTACACTGGAAACAGCTTTTATTTCCGGCGAAAGGTATGAATTGTGGCAAATCATTTCTAGCCCCGAACCGTCGCCAGAAAGTCTTCAGTAGGGGGGATTTTTGTTTATGCAAAGGGGCTTGACATTCTAAAATTTGACAAAAACGCCACTGATTTATAGTGTTTCATATTGCAATTTGGGGACTTGGAGCTTTGCTTGGGGGGCTAAGCCCCCCGTGGCGACGGGACTGTTCTAGCCGTCTCTACATTCGTTTGAAATGACCTTGGTCACTCGCTCGCCGAACACTTTAAATGTCGGTGTGAATAAACTAAATTACCAAATAACGTAAATGTTATTATTTGAAAATTCCCAAAACGCATCGCGGGCTGCACAAAACACCCTCGCGGGCCAGATGCGGGCCGCGTGTTTGAGACCCTTGGCAAAGGCCATCCCACACAATCAAGAAAAATGACAGTCACGTGGAACAAGCACGAAAAGAAATATAGATGGACACAGCGAAGGTTATCTCAGTTTTTTTAAGGAAAATGTTAGGAACCCGGTTTGGATCTGTAGGGACCCGATTTCTCTGATTCTAGGGACCCGATTTTCTCTGATTTTAAGGGCCCGATGATAATTTTCTCTGATTCTAGGGACCCGATTTGAAATTCTAGGGACCCGAATCGGGTCCCTAAAACGCCTTAAAAAAACCTGCTTAAGATTGAATTTTCTAGATTTTGCCATAGCGAATTTTTAATGATATTGGCAGTGCCTGTTTCACATGGAAGTTCATGCCCTATACTCTTTAGAATGAAGCAGTTCAGCTTGTTTTGTACAATGGTTCTCTTTTGTTCATTCTACAATCCTAAATTTAAAAAGTGGTCGTTCTCCACTACAGTTGGTCACCATTAGCAAAACAGTGACTTACTGGACTGAAAAAATTCCGTACATAAAATCAGGAGTGGATATTAGGGGAAAAAGGCTGTCGCCTCCGCCCCGCCATTTAGAGATGCCGTGAGGATCCCCATTTTGAGAGATTAGCACTTAAAGTTTATTACTAACTCTGGAGCCACATTTAATAAGCTCTGAAGCAAGTCATGTGTTGTCAACATACAGCAAAAAATGTGTGCAAGTGTGCCAAAACTGACCCCTGAACAACTTGTATGTGCAGACAAAGAACAATTTAAAATGAAATGACGTCAAAAATTTAACAATGTTAAATGGACTTTCATGCAGAAGCAATTCCCAGACAAAATGAAAAATCTTGGTTTCAGTGATATTTAACACAAAATACCGCGGGGCCCGTAGCAATTGCTACATTTGCTATTATTTCTAATCCGGCACTGGCGACAGTACCGACCCATCATTACAAGCGTAGATAACAAATATATAAAAGGTGCTAGCTGCATTCAAATAAGTTTATTATGACCGTTGAATGCACAGGATTCCAAAATAAAAATTGTGTGAGTTCTGTTCTAATCGAAGTAAAACGCTGAAACATAATGTTCATGTAAATTTTTGCCTAACTGGTGCGGGATCCCTGTGCTGAAAATTGAGCGATCTCTTTTCAAAATAATGTTTGCAAACTTGCGCTTGATAGATCGTATCTTTGTGTTGACATACTTGTGCAGATTACAAACACGAAAACGTTGCAGGTTGCACTCAAATTGTTCACCAAAATTTTTGCAGCACTGGTGTAGGCCAATGAATGGCTGAAATTGAAGTTATCTTCTCATTATTTCCAGTTGAAACTCACATTAGACAGCTTGCTAGTCTCTCAATGAAAAATGTATCTTTTTGGTGTACTTGATGAAAGATTTCTCTTTAGATTTCAATGCAAAAATTTTTGTGCAAGGTTTACGTGAAATTGAAACGCAAATAAACACAAGTTGCAAAAAACAAAAATATTTTTGTCATCTTCAGATCAGTGAAATCGCAGTACATTCATTTATTTCGGTATTAACTCTTTGGTATCTTTATCTAAGTGATCCTTTTTGAAAGTAAATCTGGTTCATGCCTGTCAGTTGTGCTTGGATCATATTACATTTTTGGGGTGCTATGAGTTACTTTTACGTGGAATAAATGATTTTCAAAAAAGGTCTTTTTCAATATTTCCGAAACATCAAAACGTGTTAACGTCTGTACCAAACAGATGATTCCATCATGACAAATGTTAACCACACACCAAAATTTTGTAGAAAGAGCCTAGCCCACAAATCCAAATATATGGTCCTGAGTAAGAAAATCCGAGTCGAGTGACCATGTTGAAACAGCAAGCTGAAGCTCTGATTTCAGCCACACAGGCTAACCTGCAGCAAAGCAAAATACGCGTTTTTTCCTACTGAAGCTTGTCTTCTAACACGTGTTGCAAATGAAGTACACAAAAAAAAAAGATTTGCAAAATCAAGTAACTTTTTTGATTTGCACACTTTTCCTTTGGTTATTTTTCAATGGTTTATACTTTTCATGATGCTTGTAAAAGTTTTGTAGGCATGGGCGCAGGAAGCATCCTTGTCGATTTTTCTTACTGATTCTTTTACACTAAAACCAAATGCAATGGCTAACAGCACCAGTGCAGGAAACGAGGAATTGGCGGGTTCAAAAGACACGATTTCGACAGAACCGTCGCCAGAAAGTCTTTTAATTGGGTGCTTCATGTTTGTGCAGGGGGACTATGGGCATTCTGAAAATTTACATTTAATTCACAACACAGCATTTGCAAATCGTGCGAATTAGTTACAAAATTTCACATCAATATATTTTTAAATAGTAAAAATTTCCCTGCAATACCCATAATAGGCTGGTATAGTTTGCAACTAACTATTTTGAACGTGCTTAACAAAAGGAATTGGGTCTAAACTATTGCTAATTAATTAACAACGATTAGATAGGGATGTTGTGATGAAATGCAATTGTTGAAAAAAATTGAAGGAAATCAGAATGAAGACAATCGTCCAGTAAGAAAAAAAATGTGAACAAAGGAACAAACTTGAGGCCGGTCAAAGCAGAGCGCCGCAATGAACGCTTTTCACATTATTGCAAATTGATAAACTTCACCATGAATTTTGCTTACAAAAGCATGCGCACCGGTGCTTTCAACTTGCTGAAATACGCATGTATAAACCTTTCTAATATCTACACTTGCCAATCTACTGACATGGCATATGTTTAGACAAATAACATCCATATGCTGGATTATAATCCACTAACTGTAACTGCACTACTCCGTTGGGACAAGGGTTGCCAACTTCTCGCACAACGAATGTATGTCTTTACGTTTTGGCCTGAAAAAAGTGTTGTACACTGAACGCAAAATGAAACTTGCAGGAATGAAAGCATAGACAATTACCTATCTATAGAATATTTTGTTTTGATTCTGTGATAACTGTGTCGCCAACGACACGATGTTGTGTAAGATAACCCATTACGTTGGGAAGATTTGAAATGTGATCTCGCTTTGATTAACAGTGTTTGCGTTTTGGTCTGTAAAAACATTTGGTATAATGAAGGCAAAACGAAACTTTCAGGAATGAACATATTGACGATTACCTTTCCAAAGAATATTTTGTTTTGATTCTGTGATAACTATGTCGCCAACGACACGATGTTGTTCACGATAACCCATTACGTGGTAAAAAATTTGAGATCAGATTTGAAACGTGATTTTGCTTTGGTTGGCAGCAGAACCGTCGCCAGAAAGTTTTCAATAGGGGGCCTTTGCTGTTCTGCGGGGGGGTTTGCGTTTGTGCGGGGGGCTTGGCATTATAAAATTAA
>JGI24159J19872_10000889_pt1 | contig 30360 bp, 15 predicted proteins | sample Ectturendosymbi4_FD_19872 | JGI IMG/M metagenome (IMG submission 19872)
GGGGCCACTGGAGGGGCCAGTTTTGCAACAAGGGGAGCTGTCAATGGTCTGTGTAGGACTTTCAGAAAGAGACCTACAGAAAGAGACCTAATTTTGGGGGACCACTGGGGGGCCAGGCAAAATTTTGGGGGGGGGAGTGGCCTCCCCTGGCACTCCCCTAGCTCCGCCCCTGACGGTGTGCTTCAAAAGATACTGAAACAAACCTTTTCAACACAATAACTAGATTGGAGTTTTTGACCAAAGCTAAATGTTAAATTGCACAATATTCGAAGAAAAGCGTTATATGGTTAATTGCAACCTAAATCAACTTTTCTACATCACAAGAAGAATCTGAGCAGTTTTGGCCGAAAACAGAAAACACAAAAGAATTGCAGGAGTTTTAAAATGTTTTTTTTTTATCAAGTGGTTTTTCAACAAACAAAAAACACGGCCCTCGGAAGATGTTTGAATCTTACTGTTCACCGCACATATCGTGAAACGCCCGCACAACGCATGCATTCCACGAAAGCAAGGAAAAGCGAACCGACCGCTGTCAGAGGTGTTGTCATTTTGACATCTGTCAACATTGGAATTCCAACCACAATTTGCAGACACGCAAACATTGCACTCGCTGAACTGAGCGCAGTAGTCACTGGCAGGACCTGCTTCTGTGCAGTTATTTTCGGTTACCTGCCAAAAAAATATAAAAAAGAAGACAAACAAGCTTTAGAACTCTGAAAGGTTTTGGCCCGTCTGATGTCTGATTTTTTTTGTATGATATAGAGAATGATTTTTGAAAGCATGTTATTTTCGATTTCTAAAAAGAATGAAATGGAGTTTTCAGGTCATTTACCAGTGTTTCCCAACCTTTTTTGGCTTGTGGCACTTTATGGAAGAGATTTATAGTTTGCAGCACCCTGTGACGAACCCATAGCAAGTTTCTTTAAAGTTTGATGACATTTCAAATATGTATTTTTTAATGATATATTGAAAGACACATTAGCATGCGCCACCCCCGAGTATCGAAAGGATGCCGCAGCCCTAACGGCTGGGAAACACTGGCTTACACCATTATGGGGGGTTTTGAAATCAAAAATCAAGAATTTTCACAACAGCAGTGATCACATTTATGTGCAAATCAATCGTCGAAACCTTCTACTTTTTGATTGCATAGAAACAAGTCCTGTGGTCTGCATCGGTGTTACCTCTAAGAAAATTTGAAAATGAGCAAATGTTTGCTATTGTGAGCATGAATGCACAGGATGAAACAACTGTTCTTTGATTTAAACTGCATAGACGTTGACTGCAATCTCCATCGTGAGACGTTAAATAAACTCTTAAAGGACCGCAAAGCCAGCATAGTGCCAGTGATTTTGTCCAGTCATAACTTGCAATCTGACTGAGCTAGAGACCTGATCAAACCCTCTGAAGATGCGAAAAATTTTGTAATTTAGATTTTAAAAAATGAGAAATTTTGGATTTTGTGTTATTTGTGGGTGACGTCAAAATGGGGGTAGGTTTACACATTTTGGCCGAGGTTACCGGTCCCTGGTGCCAACATAGCGAGCCAATTTTTGACTCAAATTTTGTTTGGAAACTAGGCTATAATTTACGTTCTTGTAGCTTTGATCAGCTTTATAGTTTTTCTGGTGCCAAGTTTGTGGCTCAAAAACCAACGTCTTGTTTTTTCAACAAAATCCCACAAAAGGTATACTTCCAAATTTTTGCCAAATGGCATAACTCGCCAGCCAATTGAGCTAGAGAGCTCTTTGTATCCTCAAAAACTCGACAAATCTGCTAGTTTCGACTAAAAAAATGGGAAGTTTTGGATTTGAGTTTTTTGTGAGTGACGTCATATAGAGGTAATTTTAGTATTTTTTGCCTTACGCCATTAGGCCTTAGGCCTCAACCTCAAGCGGTAGTTTTTTGGTTTCTTTTTTACAAAACAACTAGGTAAAATCCGCATTATTAGAGCCTTGATTGGCCTTCTCGCGTTTGTGGTTAACAGGTTATGACCTAAAAACCACAAAAAAATAAACAAAAAATTAAATAATCTCCTAGGGAATAAGTATTTAATTTGTTCTTTTCATGCCATAACTTCCCAACCACAAACGCTAGAAAGCCAACCCAAGGCTAAAAAATGCGGATTTTTGCCAAAATGTCATTTTGAAAACGAAACAAAAATTGCCCCATGGAGTTGGGGCTCACGGCCTGATCGATGCGAACCAAATGAAAGCATAAACCTACCTTTTTTGAGACGTCAACCACAAAATATCAAATCCAAAACTTCCCAAATTTTTTTAATCGAATCTTGAAGACTTCCCAAATCTGTAGTGTGTTTCAACAGCTCTCTAGTTCTATTGTTGAGCCAGTTATGACTGGACAAACTTATAACTACTATTGTGGTTTTGCTGTCTTTAAAGTGTTCAAGACGAAACTAAAACCACAATGCAGCTGAAATGGATGATCAAAGAAACGATTTTGACGATGATTTACGGGTTTTGTATATCGTGAATTCGATTTAAAAAAGTTGGAAAATAAATTTTGTTTTTCCGAGTTTTGTCACAAAATTGCCTCCACGCACAATGAAACGTTTCTGCATTCAGAATTGGGTGGTACGTTTTAGCTTTGTTTTTGAAATTAAAGAACGTTTGGAGGCCATTTTCACTGAACAAGAAGACGTAAAAGTCATACTTTTTATGACATATTTCGGACTGAAAAACGATTTCGCACATCATGTCAGTTTATCATTGTTAGGAGCCTAGTAATTGTTGTTTTTTTATGCAGATTTTTTACTTAGTTGTCCTCGGTATAAACCACTTGCAGCAAAGGCTGTTTCTGTCTAAGTTCAGATCCTTACAGCCTATTTACTTGAAGAATAATTTTCCTGTTTAGCGGACATGATGGCGAAAACGAGAGGTTCTCTTTGTGGTATTACTTTTTATGCGAGGAGGAAGAACAGAGAAAGAACTACAGTTTTAACAATTTGCGACCAACATATTGTTGATGTTGCTTGGAACTAAGTGTATTTACTCTAGATTCTCAGGGTCACCAACATAGTGCCTGCGGGTCACCCGCACCGGATAGTTAATTAAATAATCCCCTTGGAGGATTACTTACTTAATTTTCGATTTTTTGACACAATTTGACAATCACTAACGCTAGATGACCAAACGTGGGCTATAAAGATGCGTGTTTTCGTCTAGGGCATTTTAAAAGATAAAATGAGTAAATTATCACTTGAACTGTTTTATTCGGGCCTGAATGCCTCATTCAAAAATATTTTAACCTCCACTTTCGTGACGTCACAAGAAAAAAGGTTAAACCCAAAAGTGCCCGGAGTTTTTAAATCGAAACTGTAGGAGGCTCTGCTTTTATGGTGGCGTTGAACTTGAACAGCTCTCTAGCTCTATCGGATGGCAAGTTATGACTGAACAAAGCCCGAGTCACTATAGTGGCTTTGTGGTTGTTATAGGGTTGTTGGTCCCAAATGAAATGGCCCAAATTGTCCCAAATGAAATGGCCCAAATTGTCTGTACACCACCGTTGCAATTCATCTCATAGCTTTTGAAGAGGCAGACCAGCATTCTTAGGCTGCTCGCCGTCATTGGACATTAGCAGATGGCGTGAACAGTTTTTCTGAGAAAACTAACATATCTGCAGCGGTGCATTCCATTATGCCAAAATGTACACATGGCTGAGTTAGACGCACCTTCAAGCAACGCAGTGGCCTAACAAAAACAAATTTCCACACGGCAATTACAGATCAACATGCCTCAGAAGGACCTCTTTGCTAACATCTTTCATTTTTACCTCAAATATTTGCTAGAATGGATTTCGATACATTTGCAGCAAATGTGTTTACTTACTGCCGGCAAGGAGCTATTGTAGAAGCACAATCTTGCATTTCTATCATAAGAGCAAGAGCAAGGAGTGGAAACGCACTCCGAACAACCACTCATTGACTTGCAAAGGTCTTGGCAAGCTTCATCTTTATTACCTGCGGTAAAAAATTTAAAATTTCACCACTTGCTTGAATAATAATAAAGCTGGCATTCACTGCATATTAACAACAAAGGCCCTTTATTCCGCTGATAGATTTTTGTATTGTCAACATACGAATAAGTGTCTAATATATATAATAGAAGCCGTTTGAGAAGGAACCCTTTACGCTTTTCGCGCTGTCACTGGTAGTGTTCAGTGGAGCACGCGACATGAAAGAACTGGACTGCTATGAGAAAATATAAAATATCTTTGCGTGTGACTAACGCCGTATCTGAAAAAATCTCCTTAATTACTTATTAGGCCGCATAGATTGCATTACGATTTGAAATTTCAGCCGCTAGAATTTCACTCAATTGCATTATAAGCTGGAAACATAGCGCAGTGGTGGCAAATAGTTTCAAAAACTGCGCAGTGTGCAAAATTGCACAAAATAACTTTTTGACATAAATTGATCGGCGTAAAGGCCACATGACACTTTCGTTATGCATTTGCAACGACACAAGTCTGTGGTGAATCCAGGTGCTCCTGTGAGTGGCTGGTGTGGGAGCAATCCAAACAACTATTGCACTTCGATACGCCTCAGGTTTACAGGGTACCCACTCATTTTCCTGACCTGTCAAACCTATCCCCCACCACGAGGATTTCTGAAAACGTCGGGAATTTTCTGGATCTCTTTTCTCTCCAGCACTATTGCCAACACCGCGTCTTACTTCGTCGCGAGAGCTTAAAGCAAATTTAGCTCAGTAAACATACACTTAAATATAATTCGGCAAGACGCTGAGCAAGCTTCTTACGTACAGACTTCCACGTCTTCACATTCGACACACGTGGTTGAAGATCCGCGGCAAGTCTCCAAAGTTGAATTGACGCATGGTGAAACTATCTCTTCATCTGAAAAGGTAACCATAAAAGTGATGCTGTCTGTTTTCTGCTTGTATCTGTACTTTGCAGTCCCTGATTTGCATATTCATGCACCTCGGCCAATGCAACCTCCTCTTGGAAGTAGCCACAGTAGCATAACCTACGCTTTTCGTGCAGACTTTTATTACTCTGAGGTAAAGCTTAAGATAACATGCACTAAGGTAAGATTCATCCCAGTTTAACTTCTCTAAAAACAATTTAGGGCGTTTACACTTAAGCCGCGATTGGATCAAAATCTACTCTTTGATTGGCTTGCTGGTTTTGTAGCTAAAGGTTGTAAACGAGAAAGAGGTATCCTTCCAAGTGACTGCAGCACGCTAACGCAGCTGCACATGCCACCAGCGGCATTAAAAATTATGGTAGCTATTGGCTGCAGCTTATTGGTTTAAGAAACTGAAACAGAAATTTAACTGAAACGAGTTTGTGCATCAGGTGTTTTAAGAATTTAAATAAAGTGCGGGTTGAGCTTTGCTTAAATGCTTACTAGGCGTAGCTACGCGTTCTTGTCAAATCTAAATATTGTAACAAAAGATGTTTTTTTCAATTGAAAAACTGAATGATTCCTCTTCTCTGTTAGCACTTTCACAAAATTGCGTTTCAAACGGTTGACTAATGTCACAAATGCAGGTTTTTTAGAATTAAATAGAGATTTTTGGTATAAGCCGCTGGAAAATTGAACCAATCTGCTTCTGCAAACCGTTTTTCAAGTTTTGCTTCTGAAGGCGGCAAAAGTCAGAATTTAGTGGCTTGGAAGTTCAACGGTGCAATGCTTCCTCGCAAGTAGGTAGACCTCATACTCCATAGGTCCGCAAATAGTGGCTCGCAACACAAATTCGGGTCACGAGACCTTCCACGCTGGGTCATAAAATAATTCAAATTTACATTTTACATTTGCCATTCTCAGGTAAACAAAATGAATGCAACCATTGGCTCATTTATGTGTTACGTTTCATACACTTTAGTGCAAGAATGTCTCTACTGTCAATAGCAGTCTTAAAATTGATATTTAACTCATAAAGTATTTTCCACAAAATTAAATGCTCACGAAATGTTTGGGTCGCGAGAATTTAGAACTATTTTTACGGGCGCCATAAAATATTTCCGGTCCCTTGTCCTACCCGTCGATGCAGGCAAAACTTCACAAGCGCTGCTGCCAACAAATTGCTGCAAAAGACTTGCTGCCACTGCGACAATTGCTGAAGGCAAACAAAGCAGTGAGTGCGCAAACCACTCGTGACATCGAAGGTGCGAAGCCAGTGCAAGGAAAACACTTTTTTGTTCTGTTTTTTTTGTACATTTCCCCTTTTTGCAGTCGTGAATAAATCTTCTGCCGTATCTAATAGAAAGTATTCAGACGGCACAGAGAAAATTGTGTCATCCCCAAACCATCCCATTAGTTTTGCAGTTAGACGCAGGGACGGACCCAGCCAGTAAGGNTAGGAGGGTGCGATTTGAGTAATATTTAGTAGTGAAGTCTCATCNCGATTTGACTACTGCACGAGGGATGAAGATACTTCATAACACTGCTGCGCAAAAACAGTGGGCGATAAAATGGCCTTACATGGCGAATGCTGCTCTCCGAATTGTAGAAAATCATGGTGAATAAAGTTATTTTCGTAGGTTTTAAGGGGGTTGATCGCCCCAATTGCTCCAACTGGATCCGCCCCTGCGTAGGCGTATGCGGTCAGCTGTCGTAGCCTACGCTGTGACAGCGCAGAAAAAAGCACCAAAACGTAACACGGACTAAACAGCAGGTAAGTCACGACTTAACCCAAGAAAATCATCGGTTGGGCAAATATGACATGTAGTGACTTCTACAGAATTGATGTTCGTTCTATCCTTGAGAAACTACTGCCTTGCTTCTCTGTGAACAGATTGACGATTCTGTGAAGTCATCGCCGGAAAGTTGTTCAGACTTTTGGAAATATAACTAAGTTAACGATTAACTTGCACTCACCTACTTCATACGTGATTACATCATTCAACATCGTGCCGTCGAACCCGCCGTAAACAAGCATTGTGCTGCAATAAAGCGATGTGCATTACGAAACAAAACATTACCTTTCAGATGCAGCAACATCAAACACCGCCCTACACTGTAAAGTAAGTTTACGCTTTGCTGAAAAAGCCCACAGGCATATCCAACGCGGGTCCTGGCGTGATCGAAGAGCTTTTTGTCTTTTTCACGTTGTGCAAACAAAGGGTTTGTGAAATGCCAGCAGTTTCTTTTATAATGTTCTGCACTGCTTCACTTGGGGCACTGACGTGGTCCACAAAAATGTGTTCAATGGACCGTGGTACTACAATATTTACTTTCGCTTTGGCAATCAGGTAGGATTCGCTTTAAACAATCTTCTGGATAGTGAGTGTTTTTAATATTGAGCATGTTTGCAAAACGGTGCATTACAGGTTTGACGTGACGCAGCAATGTTTCAAATAAAAGGCTTTTTTATCTATATTTTTCACGTCAATCAACCCTACCTACTCTTACCTGTTTCCAACCTGAACAGCGGCATGGCCAAATCTCGTGCTTGCCACAGAACCGCTGTCATTAACTTGTTTCCATTTCAGGCAATCTGAAACAAGTTTTACATGTCCGCGGTCGTAAAGGATACAAAGAAACTAGGCAATTTTCCATCAGTGCTGTTAGCATCGTACTGTTTTTGCCTCTGACAGTGCTAGTGGAAGCCTAATTCTTTATTTTCGCGTACTTTAAGTAAAACACGTTATAGCAATAGTGCACATAATCTTAAAGAAATAGTAAAAAACAAGACACCAGATATTAGCGTTTGTAGCATTTTTTGTCAATATAACAAGCCAATTCATTTTCTCTTTAGTTTACAGAAACGTTTACAATGTACTGATTAAATTGCTACTTGACACGAGTTACCCTTGCTCACACAGTGAAGACACAAAATCTTGATGAGGCAAAATAAACGCTTTTGCGTAGGTGTTGAACTTAAATGTGAAAACTCTGTCACCGTGATACTTCAAGCTTACTTGAAAAGCATGCAGTCGCTTATTTTTTTGTTTTTGACAAAAAGTTATAAAACGCATTAGATTTTGCAACAGGCAGTAAGACAAAGCGTTTGTATTTCAGCCTATAGCACGTTTAAAGAAAAATGGAAGCATACTGTTTGATACAGCAGAAACTGTGTCTTAACATAGAACATGAAATTATCGTTAGTATTGCAACACTTCTCACTGCAAACTGAGAGCGACGTCAGAAGTTTTCATCCACACAAAGATACAACCGCGTCCTCACCACCAACCTGGCGCGAATTGCATTGTTTTGGTTCGCGGGCAGTCTGTGCATTCTCCTCCCACCTCCATAACTCCTCCGAAAACATACAACGACCCAAACATCATCACCATTGAGTGCAAATAGACTGGCTGCGGTGACGATGGAAAGCATGACCTCAATACACAAAGGAATGAAATTGAAGAGTCTTCGTCTGCGTTGTAGCCCATCTCCGACTACATCACTCCTTCAGGAGCGACCTTACATGTGCTTATTTGTAATTACAGCCGACGCTAAGTGAATTACAGTAAACATTCTTTCGCGTCCAATTTATTGATAAACTCACCAAGTGCTGAGGACAACGTCGTACATTCGCAGAGATGACATCAAGCCTATCCGGTAACCTCCGTGTACATAGACAGTGTTATTTTCTTTGTCCAGAACAGATGCATGTCCATATGAACCTAACACTAGTGAGGAGTTTGTTTCTATGAGTCTCCATGACCAGGTGTCTGAAATAAAATAGATTCAAGATAAGGTCACATTTTAAACGTGCTTTGCTCGTATGATCAAGAATAATTTGAATGTGAGATGATTTACTTCCACTTTGGTAGGTTTGGAATCTATCAAGACTACTCCGTGTTAGTGAGAACTAAGTCTTGCCTAGCGAAAAAAACTAAATCGAATTCGAAAATAGCAGTACATTTGGTAGTCCCACATTATCAAAATTTCGCTTTGTGAAGCACTTTTTTTTTGTTGATTTTGGTGACGACAATTGGCGGCAGGCAGAAGTCTGAATTGTGCTTCTTGCCGGGGTGGTTGAAGTGAACGCTGTTGCCCAAAGAGCGCTATGGCAATTCACACAGTGGCTGTGGATCGAACACCCAACCTTCCATTTGAGAGTCGGACACTTTACCACTGAATTATTGCCGCCCGTGGAGCACTTGCAAGACAGTGGGTAGGGATGCAGTGACACCTTCACTGTTTGGTTGAGATGATCTGAGAGAAACTAATTTCTGGATTTTTAAGTTTGAGATCCCTGTTTTTACAGAAAATCTACTATATGTGCTACAAAGAAACATTTGGTAGTATTTACCTAGGTCTAATTCAAAGACCAAGTTGCTTACTCCCCACGAAGGGTGGTATCCAAAGAAAATCAGCATGATATCTCTATCGTCGCTTGACTTGGTCACATGAGCAGTGTGGCCAATAAGTGATGGGACTTCATTTCCAAATTTGCTGCTGATGTTAAGAAGCGACCAACTGGCGGATGTGACGTTATAGGACCAGACGTCATTCACGATAGTATTGTTCTCAACTGCTCCACCAAACATTATCAAGGAATCCTGGAAAGAACAACCGTGTTTTTGTTTAAGTTTCGAAAAAGAACGTTGTTAGTTGACATAACTTGTTTGCCATTGCTAAGAAGAAAGCAACTGTAGCATAGATTTTGGCTTCGCGCAATTACAATTTTCCAGACGGCGTATTCGCAAAAAGCTGTTATTATGAAGTGACATCAACGGCCCTCTTTTGCAATAGAATTCAGACATTGTGAGAGGCTTTTGTATACGAAGAAATTTTTTAGAGGTTTTTGTGTACGAAGAAATTTATTTTCAAAAAATACTAAACGTGTTGGAACACAAATTATTTGAAAATATAGAAGCTCCTTGTTTTCAGAACAAGATCAAATTTAATTGTACCAGTAAACGTATAGGGTAATGCCATCTGAACGAGGGTAATGATTAGCAAGCCACTTTACAATTGAAATAGTCTGTCGCTGTAAAACATTTTTTACAAAAACGCAAAGGTTTTCACTTTGTCAAACTTCGCGATTAAATGTACAGTGCTTGGTTAGGCAGCTGTGTTTTTTCACGTTGATCTTACACAAATACAGTTGCACAAACACTACGTAAAGCGATGGGAGTAAGATCTCTATGTTGAACAAGCACTCTGAGCTATAGAACAGGTTTTCAGGACTAAGGGATGATGCATAGAGTTGCGTGAAATCAATTTCCTTTTTTAAAAATTTATTGGTGGATCCTAAACTGTCGTCTTTGTGGAGAACTGTTACATCAAAGCAGTTGTGTGCAAATCTGTATCATCGCGAAATGATGAAAGCAGAGGCCACTCGTCTGATACCTAGAAAGGTAACAACAAATTCATTCAACCTGGTACATCACCAAGCTGTGGCTATGCCGAAGCTGGGGATGAACTGAGGATCCAGTGTCGCTCAAATCTTGCCATTCGTGATTGAGGATGTCCAGCCTGTGAAGTACAAAATGTGTTGTGCGCAAGTGCTGGAGGGACATCTTGTCCAATTCTTAGTGCTTGGTGGCAATCAAAACATATGTCGGTATTGCAAATACATGTTTCTTCATGCGGCCTCATATCATCTTGTTGCATACTTGGTGGTTTTTTAACTATAACTTCTGTGCTTGTTCTGACCGCAAATTCCTTTTTGTACCTAATAATGTTATTTTTTTGGACGAACTGCTTAAACCCTGGCATTTAGTTTTTACCGCTTTTAACAATTTCAATGTTAATCAGAGAATATGTACGTCCAAGCCAGTAAATAATGAATTATTTTGATCATAAATTAAATTATTAATAGAAAAAATAAACCTTTGCAACTTCAGACAATTGATATTCTGGCCTTTTAAACGTCATCAAACATAAAGTTGGAAAATTTTTAAAGCAATGAAAAATGGATATCCAAGCCTATGTACATTATTTTTGTCCCGTTATTCGATACCCAACCACCTGGCATTCTATCACGATGACTGATATGCTTTGAAAATAACCGTGTAAGTGCTGCTCCAGATCCCCNAGTACAGTAATGTTGCAAAATCTATATGTGTTCAAAAGTGATGACTGACNTCATCAGAGCATTTAATTAATACAGTAAAAAGTACAATCTGATAAAGAACNTTTAAGAAGTCNACGTATTGCTTGTTGCGAAGACCGTTTCGCGCATGGAGTGTGAGTAAAATCCACAATTCTTGCCTCATGAATGTATGTCGATCGTGCACATCCCCAAACACCATGCCTCCGAATACAAAAACGAAGCCATCAAGGATTGTTACACCTGCTGATGCCCTGCCTTGTTGGATGAGCTCAGGCCAGGTAACGCGGCACCAGTCGCCACTGCAAGGATCATCATCGCTGTCTGACAAATGTCAACAAAAAAAATTTGAAAAACCGACGCATGTCACTATCGAACGCTTCATTTCCACGAGCCTTCATAATATATTTCAGTCAAGTCACGAGAAGGAAGTCATTGCAGCAGCTGTGCAAAGTCGTAGAATGAAAAGTAATTTTTAATAATAAAACAACAGACCTATAAAGCACAACTACCAAAGTGCTGGCTGCTGACTTGTTCGTTTAACCCATTAAAAATCGAGTAGGTGAGGCTACGCCCATGTGAGTAGACGAGGATGGAGAAATTCACTCGACACAAAATTAGTTATCGCAATATTGCACTAAACGTGTTGATAGGATGTAGGGAAGGGCACACAATATTATTATTTCTATGTAAGGGAAAGTAGAACGAAAAGCATGTTTTGATAATAAAACAGAAGACCTTTCAAGCACAACTATCCTCAGTGCTGGCTGCTGATCTACTCGATTGAAACATTAAAAATTTAGTAGTGAGGCTGCGAGTATGTGACAATGCAGTGCATTCCATACAGAATGAGTGTTTAAAATATTACAGTAAGCGTATCGATAGAATTCAAGAAGTGCGCGAAGTTATTATTTGGCATGAGGAGAAAAACGTTTCAAAAACTGGTCTCAGGCAACGACGAACGTGAAAGAAACATCTCTGTCAGTGAAATCACCCAATTCCTTAAACAAACCGTTGCTTTAGCAACAACGCACCTTCACCACTCCCGGAAAACACACTGCTTTGATTGATCTTTTCAACCCTGCAACGAAAGTAGCCACGTCGCGCCATGATTGAATATGCAAATTAGCAACACAAGGAACCTCGGTCTATCGGGTATATTTTCATTTTAAATGCTTTGTAAATGAAGTGTTGAAAGTAATAACAGAAGTTGGATTTCCTAAAGAAAGAAGCAAAAAGCCATTGTCAGCCGAAAACGAAATACTTCTATTGGTTGCATCAGAAGGACAGAACCACGAACATGCTAATCATCGAATCGAGCGCGCCACATTACAAAGAATGTGCGCTTTTTTCGATGACATCGGTGGTTTTCACTTTTTCGGAAAAACGTATATTTAAAGAAATACAAAATTGAGCCAATTGCCACAAAATCAAAAAACATTTACAGATTGTAACCTGATGTAAAACAATTTGCAAAAACGAGTAGTGCAAAGTTCGTCAAAATCTACTTGACAAAAAGAGCAAATCTTTTAACCACTATTTATCGAGAGTGGCCATAGCTTAAATTTATTTCCTGCTCTGCACTGGTGAAATTATTGGTGTCAAATGATGAAGTTTGAAGGTTTGGAATGATTCCAATCTATTTATTGAATAATAATTCACAATGCCTGTGTTCTCCGAAAAAATAGAAACACATTGTTCAGCATTTCTCAAAAATTACATCAAAGTGGTAAAAGACCTTACCAGTAAGATATAAGGTACCCTTCATAAAATAAGGGGCTTTGTCCTTGAAATTGCAGCGTTACTGATCCTGTGCCAGATACGACTTCTGGCGTGGCAGATGGTAAAACGTTTCCCCTGCAAACGTATTAGAAAAGATTATTACGCACGTTTGGTCATTGAAAATAATGCAAACGGTCTTTTCTGCTCACACAAAGTGGAATGAAAACTCTTAAAACTCCAGCGAAGTTCAAACTGAACATCATTCGTAAACGTGGATTAGCAATGTCCACACTTTTTCTCATGTTAAATGCAAACGAATTTCTGCTTGCGGTTTGAAAAAAAGCAGAAAATGCAAGAAATCATTACTTCTTAACTCCAAAATAATTTGATTGGTGAAAGTCCACAAAAAACTACTTCGAAGCGTCTTCTTGACTGGGTATTTTGCAATGTACCATAATAGTTTTTTTTCAATAAAAGTATGACGTCTTGCTTCTGAATAGCAGTTTCTTTGCGCAAAAGTGAACAAACTGCGTCAACGAAACAAAAATCGCTTTTTTACTTGAAAGTAGCCAGCAATGGGGCGAAAACTGAGATTCCATCGAAGACATTCAGGCGCTCGCACCGACATGAAGTTGTGACGTCATCGAACTTTACGTGCAAGACGGAATCCGAGCTTCGTAATAAATCAACAACCAGGCTGGGTTACTAACTTATCAAAACGAATAATGTGATGATTCGCTGGGTCGAAAGTAATCATGAAGGTGATTTCATTTGTTTGCAAGAACATACAAAAATGACAGCAAGATCCATCGATTCACAACGTATTAAAAAAAGCAAAAACCAAAAAACATCGACATTTTAGGCAGAGCGTAAGATAAAAGTCGTGTTAACATGAAAGCATTGTTGAAAAACGTAACTTGAAAACAATGCAAATATTGATCTTGATGTTGATGCTTTCCTGATCCAAAGGGCTATAGAGACCTTTTGCAGCGCTATAAGATTGGTGTCTCCGGAAATACAGTTGTGCCACAGCCAGGTGACAGGTCAGGTCCTGCCAGAAACCCGTGATTAGGCAATTACAACAACAGTGCCGTAGCCAGCTCAAAATTTTAGAGAGGGCCAAACATTTGGGGAGGGTAAAGTTTTGATTTTAGGCGAGCAACAGTACTTTGATTGGGATACCGCCTGTCAAAGCACGAAATGACTAATTATGCTAAAATAATTACACTGGCTACGCCTAAGCAAAGCAAAAGACCCGAAGTACAAACCAAACGTGTTTGTAGACGTCTTTTGAAAATGCTAGAAGGTCCGGCAATGACAAACGTAATCTCAAACTTGAATCGGTTGTTAAAAATGTCTGTGAGAACCAACCATTTAGTTCTAAGATTTCTGTATGGTGGTGAGGTGCTTAGAGGTTTGACGGTTGTATTTTGACAAAGGCAGCGTTGACAACAACCGGCGAAGGAGCTGGTTTCGATAAAAACTTGCAGAAAGCAGTGCTGCTGGTGGTTCTAACAAAGTATTTGAAATAAGTGTTAGTTTGAAGACTGTTTGATGGGGACGACAAATGGTGATTTTGTTGATTACTAAAAGCGTGACGGCATCGCAAGCCAGCGTGAACGCTACTCCCTTGACTCGGCAGGAACAAACCAAACTTCACATAACTTTAACCCACACAACTGAACACACGTTTGAAACGACTTTAATAGGCTATCTTCTCTTAACTGACAATATCGTGCACGGCTCATCACTTCCGCCACAATTAAGCATTCGCAATGATGTCAGGATCGTGGCTTCGTTTTCATCTTTTTTTATCAGTCTACAATTCATTTGTGGATTAGACTGTAGACCAAGGGTCTCCAAACATCATTGTCCGGGAGCCGCGTAAGCTGTTACACAACAGCACGATGGCCGAACATAAACTCCCAGTCCAAAATAAAAGAATATCACAACGTGAATGTGGTTTAATACTAATTTTTCGTAAATATGTTATTTTTGCTATCGGCGAAGTGCCTTTGCGGACCGTGGAAATGGCTTCGTAGACCGGATTTGGCCTACGACCGTTGTTTAGTGACCCCTGCTGCAAACGATTGTGTTGTCATAACATGAGTTCTTGATATGTCTGAAACTCTCTCTGGCAGAGGTTTTGAGCTCGGTGAAATAAACCAGAATGTTGCTGAACACAGAAGAAGTCACCAAGAAGCCTTGTTTTTTATTAACCTCATATTTTGCGGTTGAATGATGGCCGTACAGTCACTGAAGTGCACAACATCTGGTCCAGACGATACTTTGCCTTCGCATTCCGTCAACCTGCAGTAGAGCAAGAGTCAAATGTGATTAGAATTTTCTGAATGCTCCTCTCAGAGCTGCAGACATCGGTTGTCTACATGCAACCTATTACAACAAAACTGCCAGAATAATGTTGAAGTTCCAATCCAGGGCATGGTAAATATTGATCGGTAAGAATGGCGCTCTTCACTTGATAGCTTTTACGAAAATTGACCTAATAGTGACGTAACTAACTGAAATATCATGTTCTTCGCGAATAAAAGCCATGGTTTGCCCCTGACAAGGTCGTAACGAGGTTAGATGGCGCCCCCATTTTCGAACCTAAGGTCTTTCGGAAGCAAATGTACTATTTTGAAGAAAGTGCTTGCAACATTGTTGGGACTTTTCAGCGCCTCCTGCAGTGATTCCGAGCCCCCATAGTGATTCGGCACCCGGGGAATAATGTACCCCTTGCCTTCCTTGTTACGACCCTGTATTAGAAGCTCCAGGCAGCTTTCGATGGATCTTTGAAAGTAGCAAAGCTCGCTTTGGCGGTTGGAGGTATCAGTAAACGTTTGCGAACAATCATTTGCTAAACGCTTGGCTGTCAGGATCAAGAGCAAAGGTAAAGGGAATCTTTATTTTGCTTTAACAACGACATTCACCGGACTGTGTTTGGGATTCTTTCATGTGGGATCGAAAACCATTTGCTGCAAAACGCCATTATTGTTGCGATTTCCAACTCACGCCTGTTGTGGCCAAGGTTTCGTACAAGTCAGATCCATGACGTTTGGAATTTTGCAAAATGTCTCGATTTTTTTAAATAAGATGAAGAAAATGACAGACTGAACTTGATCAATCAAAACAAAACTACGTATCTGCTGAATCACTGTAATTTCCCTTGGTAAACTTTGTCCTTATTTGCTGTTTTCATTGCTTTACGTTTTTCTTTTGTATACTGTATTTGTATCTTTACCGTTTTCTCCTGTTTATCTGTGTCCCCCGAATGTGTCTTCTCTGAACATTCCATTTGAGAGTATCTGGATAACCTAAGTTTTTTTTCGGTCAAGTAACTTCCAACTTGTGAATACTTTCAACTGTTTACAGACTGTATTTGTTTTCACTGTTTCGCATCCGGGCATTTTACAGTGAACAGTACACCCCTAGGGGAGCAGCTGCCCCTCGCAGACACTTATTTGTTACACCTGTGTCGATATCGTTCGCATTCGTGAGAGTCTCTAACCTTCGTTAATCTGAAGAAGCGTGAAAATGAGCAAGTGCAGACCTTGCCGATATAACAATTCTCTTAGCACTAAAAGATATGAAATTAAGCCTATTTTGCTGACGTCACAGAATAATTTATTTGCAAAGCACTGATTCATGATAAAGGTTCATGTTTTGATTTGAATTTCATATTTCGATCTCTGTGGGAAGGCGGTGGAACACACGAGGGTATTGATAAATCGTAACAGGTAGTTTTTTGTGAACCAAAAACAATGAAACAAACAATACACATGCCAAAGCAGGTCTGATTGGCTGCAGTGACAATAAGCCTACAACTGATTGAATATAAGACCTGTCCAATACGAAGTTAAAATTGTTTGATAATTTGTTTTCAGTTTCAAAAAGAAATACCACATTTAGGAAAAACGCGACAGTTTGCTTATCAAAAAATTTCGCTAGACGTCAGCGGAGTTGTCATATGAGACGCAATTACACAAAAATTATCTGCACAGCTCAATCGTTTTCTGCAAAACACACAAAATAACAGTACGTACTTCGAAAAACAATGACGGTACTTACAAGAATCGGCCAATGCAGTCCTGGCACTCGTTGCCTGCATAACCATCGTTGCATGTGCAGGTTTCGTAAGGACAGTACCCGTTATAGCAGTTATCAATGCACTGGAAGATAGAACAACATTATTTCCCGTTAAAACAGTTTCACATTCTGTGAAGATCTGTCGGTCGTTAAAAGACACCACGAAAAGAAACTGTTTGTTTGTTACTGGAAAAACTAAAAAGACATTCACCCAGACACAAATCCAACCTTATCAATGCTACTTTTCAAAAAAGCAAAATGATAGCCCCAGTGCAGAAAGATTAATAATTAAAGAACCATTTTGCTTAGTTAGGATAGCCAATTTGTAACGAAAAAAGTCGTAAACACGATTTGGTTACAATTGTAAACGAGAAAGTAAATGAAATTACGAAAAAAAGGTAAATAGCAGTTTACCTCAATTTTTTTTTTATCTCATAAAACCTTTTTTTACTTTGCTCACCCACAGGTGATTCTTTGTATATTGATATCCGGATCTGGCAAGTGACCCGGTAAAGTCTGATTATATTATATAACGTAACAACATAAACTCACCTGAAGGGAAGCTCGGGTGAAAAACAACGATGAAGACACAACGAAAATTGTGAAATATGTCCTTTTTCTCAACATTTTGGGCAGAACCAACCGCTATTAAGTAATTCTGTCACATTGTCACTGAGACATAATTTTTCTGCAGTGAAAAAACGTCTGGCGTCAAACGACTCTGTAGGATGTTTACTGTCCGTTCACTATAATCTATCTTACAATAAATCAGTGTTTCCTAACCTTCTTAGGCTTTGCGAACCCCACAGAAGAGAGATAGATTGCGGTAAAAAATGCCGAACGCAAGAAATTTGCTTTATGGTTTGATGACTCTGAAAATGTGTAATGATATTTGGAAAACCTGNCACCACACGCCACCTGTGAGCACTGTAAATGACACTCCACGGTGGCGTGGCACCAAGTTGGGAGCCACTGGAAAACGGCACACTTACTCATATTTGTTTAGGCATCTGACAATTAATTAGTTAATCTCCTAACGAATCTCTAGGGATCAGCTAATTAATTAGCATTTTTTTGGCCATAAAGTGCCAACCACAAACGCTAGAAAGCCAGTCAAGAGCTCTGAAGATGCGGATTTTCACCTAGTTTATTAAGAAAAGAACGAAATTACCACTTGAATTTTTTTATCAGTCCCCCATGACGTCATCCGAAAATTCCTTGACCCCCACCAACATAAGAAATCACCCCAAAAAAAGTTTAAACCTTCAAGATCCAGAATTTTTCAAATCGATCCTAGGAACCACTTTGATTGTTTAGAGGGCTTGAACAATTCTCTACTAGCTGTATTGATTGAAGAGTTATGACTGGACAAAATCAAATCCATTGCAGCGACAAAATCAAATCCATTGTAGCGACAAAATCAAATCCATTGTAGCGACAAAATCAAATCCATTGTAGCGGCTGAACGGGTTGCTGTTGGTCCAAAATCTGCGGCGGGACTTTGCAAATATAGAAAGTTAGTCAATCAATTGTTCCATGCGCTGCCTTCAACAAATATTAAGAGGAGAGATGTAAGTTGTTTACAACTGTTCCCTTCAAAATACAGTATTGCCTTCGATTCCTTCAAGATTTCAGGAAACATCTCAGAGTCGTGGACGTCCTAATGACATCAAACGTTGTTTTTCTTTCGACACTCCGGATCCTTGGTTTGCTGTTCCTAGCTTTTCTGTCCAGTGCACATCGAGTAAGGCAATACCACGAAAGACAAGCATGTTGCAAAAATTGTTAGACCTAACTTCCTCTTACTGGGCTATAAGCTGTACAATGGCTTCCTACGGAAAGTACCCGTCAGACATATTATCTTTGATTTAGACATCTGAAAATGTAGCTGCGTTTACTTGAGTGTAATCAAACATGGCCGCGTATTTCCATTAATAAGCACTATTCATTCCTTCACTACAGCGCATAACTTTGCCTACCTTGAATAAGCTGTGAAGAGTCGGGAGCCTATTCCCACCAGGTCCAAGTTAATTATTAACGAAAATGCTGCGTGTTTGCGTTGTTGGCGGATTGGAAATCTGGTCAGAACGCGCGACGAGGTGTAGTGTTTCTTTCACATATTACAACGTAGCAAATTAGGATGAAGTACTTTGACTGAAATCATGCATTATGCAAATGCATTCTGATATGATGGAAACATTAAAAAATAGTTTGCCCCCATCTGGAGGGTGCGGTCCACTATCTCAGTGATACTGACCCGCAGGTAACTTAGAATCAAGTTGGTGTTTATTCTCACGAAATTGGTTTGAAGTTTCCATAATCGATTAAATATACTTGCGTTTCATCTCACATCATGCAAGCTGGGTGATATTCACCTCTCTATCGACACCTATCTGTATTTGGTGGCACCGCATTCTATATTTCTGCAATTTAACATGGCGCAGCTTATGATTTGACACAAATATGAAAAACTCGAAACAGAGTTCTACGTTCATGGTCTAGCCAGAATTTCACATCGTCAGCTGTTAGCTTGATACACGGAGTTCTGCTTGTTTTCGTTTCTCAACCTGTGTGCCGCGAGAGTTTTTCGTGTGTGCCGTCAAGATTTTAAGCACATTTGCTGCACTAATTGGATGAAATAGCGCCGCGGATATGTATAGATTTTTGCAGTGTGGCATAGTGTTGAAAAGTTTCAGAAGCACATACCTGAAACAGTTGACGCGTATTGAGTCAAGCTTTGCCATCCAGGCATCCACCCGGGTTCTTTCCTGTCTTGTGACAATTACATGACAATTACAATTACAGCATTGTTCAGCGGTTACCTGGCGACGTTACGGATGCGGAGGTGAACAGCAGCAAACGTTGCAGGCTCCTTTCGACCAGCAAGACAATTGCGGCCTGTCTTTCAAAAGTGTTTCGTCGTATCTTATCCTGCTATCAGGTGCAACTGAGCAAAGAAGGTCCGCAACCACAGTGGAGGGCGACACGTCACCATTGCCTGACAAAAATGCTATCATGAATTTCGGCATTTGGCTTCGGACTGTGGTCACACTTCACAGTAAAACGTTTTTGGAAAAAATGGTTTCACGTTTTCACTGTAGACAGAGGGACGTCAAGAGACTATTGTTTTTCTTTACGGAAGGCCGCTTTTTCAAGATTCGAGAGACTTTGGCAGGAACATTGTTCTTCGATGGGCCATTGGAGCATTGGGATGTTTGAAAACATATTTACAGTTAAATATTAATCATGAAAAGTCTCCTTCCCCGATCAGGTACGGAAAGCCAATTTGGGAAAAAGAAATTTTCAACTTAATTATACAAATACTGTAATTACAATTCATATGATTCTTTCAGTAGTTGATTGGTTTTGCGCTATGTCCAACAATGCTATATGCTATGCAGCAGGTATCCACATAAGGTTATGTATTTTTCTGAACAAAAATTACATGTATTTCAGTATTTTGCTGAAACAAACTTTCAGCAGCTACAACGTGAATGTTTATTGTCAAATACTGCTTACTAAAGAAAGTTGAAACACGCAGTAAATATTAACACCGTTTCTTGACTCTTTCACCGTCTGCTTTCTTACAGTTGCATTTCATTTACAATTCCCGCTTGCATTTGTGCGGTTTTCTGCAGCGAAAAGTGAACTGATAAAACATGTTGAAACTTAGCAGCAATAAAATAAAACTTACCGAAACTTTGCTATCTCCCATAACACAGGTCGCAAATGAAAGAAATCAATTTCAAATGTCCTCCCTGGCAACGCGCACTATACTAGTGCGGATGCTGTACAATGGAGCAGTCGAAAAAAATACCACTACGCATCGCCAGTGCGGTCACTGCACGAGAAAACCCCTCAAACAGATCAACGAACTGCAACAAGCCATAGTTACGTAAAACCTTTACGAACTGGCTTCAGCACACATGCCCCTGACCCAGTGGTTTGTAACCTGGGGCCGCGACCCCCGTGGGGGGCGTTTGCCTATTTTTAGGGATAGCGACTGCTAAAAATTTTTATAAATTCTTCTATTTTATGTATTTCGTATGCGGAACTACTTTTCGTTGTACACAAAATAATAGGGTCACGTGACAGAAAGGTTAGTCTGCTTTTTCATTCAAAGTCGTTTCAAGTGCGATTCTGACCGTTGCAGTACTATTGCGTTTGGCTACGCACGCATAACTTTGTGACGTAACAATGTGCTGTGTTTGTAAATTATATACCTACAATTATGCTGCGGGGTTGTTTCCATCTGGCACGGGTCCCTTTCACTGATGCTGCCATGTGCATGAATTTCATAAATGAGTCAATGTTCAACGTAGTGATGTTGTAAGTTATTTTTTGTCATTGTGATTTTCTATTGTGCAAACACAACTACATTTGATGAGCCTGACTGGAAATTTTCGGAAGGGAGTTGTTAGGTAAAATTGAGTTGCAAAATGTGTCGCTGCAAGAAAAGGTTTGAAAACCACTGCCATGACCACTTTCAAACAGGCAGTCAAATTTTATTGCAAGTCCCATTCAGTAACGCGAGCGCATATTTTGGAGCAAGGTATAGGAAACTGTCGACCCACACGCAGGGGCGGATTAACCATTGGGCAAACCGGGAAGATGCCCGGGGCCTCGCGCTTTGTGGGGCCTCGAGCGTGAATATCAAAAACTCCTTTACTGGTTTTTCATATTTTACGCTGTTCATCACGCGTCGAAATTGTAGAGCTTTTGATGACTGCCTTTAGTAAATAGTATAAGGAAACTTTCGAATTTATCGTTTTTGAGTGTCGTAAAAAATTGATCCAAACAGCACCACGCTTTATGGGTTCCCATTCAGTGATTTCAAATAAATCTAGATTTCACACAAAAAACATATTCGTACAAAAAAAGCAGAAATCTTCTGTTATGAACAAAAGCATATATGACTGTGCTTATTTGAATTGAAATGATAATCGAATACTGATTTAATTACAGTTCCCATTCCAAATTTCCTTCTGCAGCGCAAACATTAACATCTGAACGACCTGTTTGCTGCTCAAGCCGATTTTCATAACGCTGGTAACATACCCCGTTGATGATATCTCTCACTATAATTGTAGGAGTGCATTTGTTATTATACTAAGAAATTTTGTTCAGTTTTGAACTGCAGTGGGATCTAAAATCCCACAAAAAGTATAATCTCAATGTCTTCTTCCTGTAATTGAAAATTGTTTTTTAATTTGTATATATAGGGAAACATCGAAATTTAAACAATCATTGTTAACCCTTGTTTCACCAGGTTCTTCAATTGGCATTAGAGACAATAACATTATATACAGTATATATAACACCGACGTTTAAAAGAAGTAGGCTTACATTTATTTTGATCGTTGATACGCTTAAACAAGCCACCAGGAAAAGATTTGAAACATACAAGACAGTCTGCACAAGGTCTGGCTTTTTGCGATGTTTGACAAAATTTCAGTAAGTTCAGAACGTTGAGAGAGGCATCATCCAACTTAATGGCGTGTTATCCCGAAGAGTTAGAGACTGCTTTGGCAGAAGAACTTGCGCAATTTGCAGCCCTCTTCAACGTCATTTTGAACAAGCAAAGAGCTAATCTTGATCACAATGGCGGAAGATTTGTAGAATTGCGAATGCATTCGTTTATTATGGAAAATTGCTGCACTCTGCTGTTCCAAATACTGAAATTGCTCTTCGCATATACTTGTGCCTCATGGTTTCCAAATGTACTGGAGAGCGGTCTTTTTCAAAGTTGCGTAGAATTAAGAATTATCTTCTAAGTTCAATTGGGCGAGAAAAAGTAAGCATGCTGTCTCTAATGAGCGTGGACTGTGCGATTCTTGGAGATACGGACTTTGAGACAATCATCAACGATCTCGCGTGCAAAGGAAAGCGGCCTCATGACACTTTCCGTACCTGACTTTTTTTCAAACAGCACACATTCACAGAGTAACAGAGACCAGGGTCACTTCAATAAGTTCGTTACTAAGTAGGCCTATTCTTCGCAATCTAACGCTTTTGCAATCACCGTTTATGGCGCTAACGTAGCAATTAGTTGCGAATTGCTTGCCGTGATCGTGAGGGTATCAGTTTTAGATCAAACAAAGCGCTGTTGTTCACTAGATCACGGAACAGTTAATGTAGGGAGTGGCGTAATATTCCGGTTTCCAAAACTCATATTTTTGGAGAACCTGAAATACCGCTCGTACAAAGTTTTTTTGCTGTTTCATACCTTCGAGGTGTACTCTTTAAGAATCTGAATAATGCCACTCTGTCATCCTTGGGCAATACCCCAATATGGAAATTAAGGCCGCCATTACGGAAAATCCTTCTTTCGTCAATATCTCAGCCACCGTGCATGGTATCAAAATAATTTGGTGCTCATCCCAATGGTTTGAGGGGTAAAGAATAAGATTAAGCCATTTCAGTAAAGATTCCACCTTTATTTTTTGCTGAATACGCATATTGAGACCGTCAATACAAAAAATCCCGTTTTCGTCCATATCTCAGTACCGTATTTATTCGGTTGCTACCCGCCCTTGCTTATGAGCCGCATGAAATGGTGTTAAAAATTAATATAAGCCGCATTAGAACCAGGGCTGCTGAGCCGGAGCCAGAGTCGGCCATGTTCGGTGGCGCCGGAACTGCTTTTAAAAGTTAGCTGGAGCCGGAGCTGGTGGTTAATTCAGCAGCTCCGGTTCCGGACCTTTTCTGCGCACTGACAGTTGCCACGGTTCGCTCATTCTGCGCGACTAATTAATTTGATCGAAATAGGTCGCCGTGGCGAAATCCGAGGGCCTGTTCTATCGGGGATTAAGGTCATAATGCGTTTTTGTTTCAAGTTGGGACTTGTTCTAGTCACATCCAGGGCTCCCATTTGGTAATTTCTAATAAACCCAGATTGTTCATGAAAAGAAAACATTTATCTTCCAAAAAGAACAGAAATGCAAAAAGACACATGAATGCAAATACATGAGGTAAAACGTGATTAAAATACTGATTTACTTGTATCAACATTGTTTCAACTGGTAGCAAAAAGATTGTTTTTGTGATGCAACTTTCTGTTTGAACAAATTAACCACATACGAACCGACGTACATGGTCACCTCCAAATTCAATTTTCTCTAAGTGTAGGCTGCCAAATTGCATCAGTTTTGATGTTTTTGATCAGTGCTTCTGCAAAGTTGGAACTAGATCATGTGAAACACTACGCAGTTGCGCTAAGGTTTAGGGGGCCTTGCGTTCATTTAATCCGGCCCTGCTCATAGGTTTACCTTCACCAGTACCTGTACTTGGAGATGTTTCCTGTTTTTGTTGCTGGGTGCCTTGATTTTAGAAAAAGTTTGGCAATTTTCAATTTCACGCATCTTGCAGATTTGGAAGCACACAGATTTATCACGCCAACAATCTGTTTTTTCTTTTTATTTCTTTTCTTCTTTTTTAATCATCTGTATTTTTTTTTATTTTGCAATATGTTTTTTCTTTTTTCTTTAATAGTTTTTCTGCATAATTTATCTGCAGGGCAGCTCTCTCTGCGAATGCAACCTATGCTCTAAGCTTATGAAAAACTGTCGTCACCATTCAGATTCACGCATTAAATGCACAGGAAATATAACAATAAGCACAAACAAGTGCTTCGAAACACTTCAAGATTTTATTTCGCTCAAGTGCTAACACTTATTGATAGTGGGCAAACAGAATGAAAACAAAGAAATAAAACGAAACCAATACGATTAGAAAGAAAATCACAGCTGGAGACATTGGCAGGATGAAGAGACAAATCATGCAAGAACATGGGACAACCACTAACAACCTCTATTTGCGTTACTCTAAAAAATAAATCGCTTCTGTATAATGCACGTCGCGCAACAGCTATAGCATTCTTTTAAAGTATTGTAAAATTGATGAAGTACAATGCACTAGGACTTTTTAATTTCAGGCACACACATAAAATGGTTCAAATACTGAGAATACCTGAAGTGATAATTCTGGTATTTCCAATATATGTTTGTTTTCTAGAATAAAGAACCAAACACAAGAACATTGGTCCATTCCAATAGATGTCTCAGCAAAAAAAATATTTTTTTGAGAGACATCTTTGCCCAGAAACATTAGGGCAGGTTTTTGGGTATGTTACAGATTTTTTTCAAATCATGCATCTTGAATTAGACAGCTTTTCTGTGAGAATGAATCACTTTCACGCTGGCGTGTCTGGATATTTGTTTTTTTTAATTGAACCACATTTTAAACAAATGCACGTTTATCACGTCAGTAAAAGTCCACGTCAGCCTAAAACAAAGCCGGAATTATCGTAACCGGGTCTTGAGCGGCCATCCCTCCTCCAGAGAAACAACTTGGAAATTTTTAGAAAAGATTTCTTCTTTAAATTGTCTGTATATGGACTACAACGCTGTGGTGAACCGTCATTTGCGTTGTAATTCATCTTGAGTCCGAGGCAGGAACCAAAGGCCAGCGCTGGGCCCACGGGCTGCCTAGATGTAAAAGAGTCACTTATGAAAATGTGAAGTGCGGTAAGAAAGCACTTTATAGGTAATAATCACCGATAAAGAAATTTGAATGCTGAAGATTCCAGAAAAAATTAACACGATAATATTGGCATAAAATTTTTATTTTGCTTAGCTTTGTATTGGCTATTTTCAGGATGAATCTACAGGAATCAAACAAAAAAGCCAAGAGCATCTTTCCGGCATAGTTTGATGGTTTCCAATAGAGTTTACCCTCAATCTGTGTCTGTAATCGTCGTACATAGATGAAGATTGCACAACTTTATGAAACTTCAACAGCAAGCTAGACATTTAACTTTGCTACGAATTGTCGTTTGGGGCTGAATAACAGTGATAAAATACAAACAACAACAATACATTATTTTACCCTTCGTCTCTTGGCAACCAGAGCAATGTGGTGTATACAGCAGCTTCTAGACAAGAGCATGTTTCTTCAACAACCACAGCATTCTCCTGCACAGCAAGACAAGAGAAATGAGAATGTTAGCTTTGAACGCGACGCGGTATTTCCTATATAATATTTACTTACTTCAATATTTCTGTTTGTTTCGCGACGTTCCTTCTCAGGTTTGATCCCATCTTCGATGTCAAAGTGTACGACGTTGATTGGCCGAGTTGCCATGCGTTGCAGTTCCATTTGACTATCCTGTGGTGCAAAAGTGAATAGGTCTGAAGCCTTTACTCCGCCATTATTTTCAGGCCTCATCAATCATAATTGCAATTACAAATGGTCTTTGCTCGTTTATGGTTTGGAAAACATTCTTGAATTGCTTTCAAATTTCTGGGCAACTGCTTCAACTGTAAAAAAATTAGGAGAAAACAATTCTGCTCTAGACCAACTTGCTACAAAAGGGCTTCTTAGGATGCATCCTATGGTGTACTGCAGCAGCTACAAGGGCGCATGCGTTTGGAGGAGTGCACAGGGTTCACTATAAAATCTGTAGTTGTGCATGGTGATAGAAGTGTTTAGAGAGATGTACCTTGGCTGACTTTAGGATGTAACAATGAAGACAAACTTTGTTCTGTCTAAAGATTGCTTTATTAAAAGGCTCTCCTAAAAAAACACGTTAAGTATGTTGCTCATTCTTACAAAGGATCATCTCAGCATATCACCTGCAGGCAACATTTGGCAACAAACGTTTATCTGTTACGGTATAAACAAGCTATCGTGTCGCTTATGAAAGAGGCAGTCTCACCATCATTCGATTACAAACTTTATTTAGAATTCGCCATCAAAATCTACAAAATCGCCATCTACAATTCGCCATCAAAATGACATCATCAGTTGCATTGACTGTTTGCTCAACAGAACATTCTGTGCCAAATGTAACGTTAGATCAACAGTGTTCAATAAGCAACTGTTTATGCAACTCATTTTAAGGAATGACGCTTGAGGTTTACAACAAGTTTTTGATCTCACAGAAGATGAAGTACTACTTGATCTCGGGTCAGACATATGTCAGAAAGTTACGCTTAAAGGAATGCCATATGTTGATTTTTAACATGAAAAGCTGTCCAAACCTGATTGCAAGAAGCTGTTTGAAGAAGTTATTTCCCTACTGATTCAAATATCTTTAACGTTCTTGTGTGAAAGCGGATTTCAGGCTTAAAGCGAAATAAAATGCATGAAAAGATATACAATCGAGAATTTAAATGCAAGGGGTACTTGAAACGGATTTAATTAATCGCTATGATTTGTTTGTCGAAAGATTGCAATAGCATAAAAGTCATTTTGTGATGATAAACGGCCTCTGTTGTATTTTGACAATTTTCTTTAAATAACTGCTTTTCATATTTGTGGATAAATAAACCGAAATAACGGTTTTGCGATGCTTTTGACGTTTGTATGCATGACCTCTGATTTTTGATTGTGTCGAAAGCACTATGAGGGTGAAATTTCTAAGATCTTTTGACAGTTTTCAGTTGCTTCAAACTTACAAAGCAGGCAATAAACAGTTTTATAAATTACAGTAAACCTAGTTGCTGTTTCTCACGAGTTGGAGATAACATTGGATTCAACCTTGTGTTTACCGTCTCCCTTGATATCACTGGACAAAACCATAAAAAGATCACGAAGAATGTTTCGATATTGTTTGATATAATCTTAGGTGGAGTAATGAAACTTCTTTTAGCCTTAGACAAATTAGCCAAACTACTCGTTTTGAAATGAGCAAAAGGCCTGTTTATTCAAATTGCTTTATTAGCGATGTTTCTACTGTATACTCTGATTTAGTTTTCTATCTACTGTCTGTGTGAAAAAATAACGTTGAAGAAATTTGCAAATGAGCGAACAACATCAGACAAAAACCGGTTGCTTACCACGATTCGATGACGACGAACAATCATTTCATTGACTTTCCAAAGGAGGAAGGCAACAAGCAGCATAGCGGCTAAACATCTGTGATCATAAAAATGCAAAGATTGTTTTTTGACAGCGTTGAACGTCTTATTTTCAATCGAGCATGTACTCAATTCCTCTGGTGCGGAGCATTTTATTGGTAAAAGAAGTAAAAACATTCGGTCCAAAAAGCATACAAACGTCGATGTTTAGAAGTATCTACACACCATGTTTTTAAAAGCAATTTCGCTGTAATCAACATGACGTGCTAGAAAATATGGCATGCAATTTTGGAGATATGTTGCTGCTATTTTAAAGTTCTGAATGAGATGTTTTCATTAACGAAAAGACTACTTCCCTCAAAAACATAGAACATGATGCAAAGGTTATTTCAAAGATCTTTTGAACCGCCTGGCTATCACAGCATCAGACACAGTTGAGGCACATTTTGGGGAGGAAAATACCATATCACTGTAATTGAAGTCTTTAAGCTGTCTAAACACAGAAGCATAAAAAATTGGGAAGGCTGCAGGTTACGATGAAATTCGGTCTGAAATGCTAAAATCCTTTAGGGAATTATTTTTTGGCTGACTCGTGTGTATCAAGTGGCCTGGTGTTCTGGAAAAGCGACGAATGATTGGCAAGATAGAGAGATTATCCCTGTACACATGAAGGAAAACAGGAGTGAATGCAGAAAGTATCGGAGCATCTCTTTCCTCAGCCACCCTGGAAAAGTGTACGCCAAATGAAGTTCCTTGAAAACAGTTGCCAAGAAATAATTGAACTATAGTTGAACTATAACCAGTGCGGTTTTTGTCCTGGCCGTAGCATTACAGACCAAATTTTCACACTCCGGCAAATTTGCGAGAAATCTTGGAAGTATGCCAAATATGTCTAGGCTTGCCTGGTAGGCCTCAAAAAACTTTGGACTGAGACCCTGGCGAAAAGCATTGAGGAGTGTTTCAAAAGTACGGTGCTGACGGCAGTCTGTTACTGGCCGCCAAGTCATTGTGTTCCTGCTTAGACGTTGGTGTACGTGTCGGCGGATTTAAATCACAACCGTTCACCCTGGATGTTGGACTCCGTCTATGATGTGTGCTGTAACCACTCTTCATTGTCTATACGAATTGGATAGACCAGCGTGGTCTAAACACTGGCGTGGTCCAAACACCGGACAGTTTTTGTGCGGCCTGCGAACACTTTCTATATGCCATATGATATATTACACAAAATCATAAATGCAGTTTTAGCCACACAACCCTTGCAAGTCACACGTCATTGAAGTGCAGGTCAATATGTACTATTAGGAGGTAACAATATCTTTTTACAATTCATGACGTTACAATAGCTAACATCTAGGTTGGGCTAACGCTGCAGTACTCTTTGACCAGAAAATATGTGTTTGTTTTTTATCTTGGTTGTAAGCATAGACTCTGCAATCAATTTTCGAGTTAGACTAGAAGTGTTTTTCAACCGGGGTTCCGCGGAATCTGAGGGTTCCGTGAGTGGCTACCAGGGGTTCCGCTGAAACAGACCGAAATTGCCGGGGACGAAATTCCAACCACATATCTGTGCAGTTGAAGCAATACCACCGTTTCACAGTATCCTTGCCACTATGAATCGTATTGAAACATCTGTTTATCCATTGCTTTGACTTACTGCTCCCTTTGTATTCACATGCGCTAAGGCGTGAATTGCCATTGAACGTAACTCCCTTTTTTTCTCTGATAAAATATAAATGCGACATTTCTGGTTCATTACAGAAAGCAGGATAGACAATTTACATAGGGTTCCATGAGCAATGCAAACACTTGCGGAAGGTTTCGCTGAAGCAAAATGGTTGAAAAACGCTGGATTAGAAGATGTGCATTGTGGAAGTAAAGAAGTGATATGCAGTTAAGTATAGCAATTTCACAAAAAATGAGTGGCAAAAGAGAAGTTTCTGAGAAAACGAAAGTTCATTTCCGACAGAGAGCAAACCACAGTGTTTTGTGAGGTTGCAAGCAGCGCCGTATCAGCCCAACTCTGCTCCCCAGAATCCTTAAAAGGGCGCCCTAATGGTGATTTACAAAAAAACGTTTTCGACGTTATGCTACATCTCGAGGCCGAATGGCCTTCAAAACAAAATATTCTAATTTCAGACATAATTTTGGCAGAACAAGGCCCGTAGCCAGGTTTTAAGGTTTGGAGGGGTAAAATACCTGTTTATGGGGGAAAGATTTTAATATTTATCATATGTTTGAAACAAATTTGTCTGAGCACAACAAAATTTGAGGGGGCACAAAAAAGATTTGGGGGTAACTGCCCCCGAATTCCCCACATCTCAGCGGAACTGGGCAGAACCGTTGTCTTCCATTGGGGGCCTTCATGTTTGTGCAGGGGGTTAGATATTCTGAAAATTTGTTTTTACTTCACAACATGAACAGCATTTGCAGATTGTGCAAATTAATTATAAATCTTTTCCCGCAAATACGCATAATAGGCTCGTAGTTTCCAACTAAAATTTTGTGAACCAGCTTAACAAAAGGATTTCATCAACACTAAAAAAGCCTTCAAAAAACTATACACGTTTTATTTCGAGACGTTTCGGATTATTCTTAATCCATCTTCAGTCAGAAAATAAAACGCAAACCCAAGACAGCCAGCCACGTCAAAATTGCTGAAAGCAAATGCAGGGCCAAAAGTTATGCAGAGAATATTAAAA
>JGI24159J19872_10000890_pt1 | contig 30353 bp, 27 predicted proteins | sample Ectturendosymbi4_FD_19872 | JGI IMG/M metagenome (IMG submission 19872)
GTTGGTGAAAAACTAAGAAATAAACATCAATATTCTGATCGCTAAGGGGGGTGCTTGAGCCCCTTCAGCACCCCCCCTGGCTGCGCCTTTGATGCCAGGCAACAGCAAAAAAGGTTCGGTAGACTACGGTGGCATGCCGAACAGCAGTTAGCTGCAAGTCAACAAAGCATTTTGTGCGATGATGCCTGAAAACGTTTATAATTTTGTGAAAAGTCGTTGAAACATGCCAAACCTGAAAATCCGTCAAGACAAAAGCAAACGTAACGTCCTTTTCTATCATGGCACTGTCCTCTGTTCAGACAAGGAGCGCTCTCGCATTCATTTTCCTCCAATTCACATCGGTTACCGGTAAAACCGCTGGTGCAAGCGCAGGAGAAACTGCAGCAAAATTCATTATGTCTATTATTTCCCTTGTGTTGACAGAAGAAGCTTCACACTGATAGAACAGTCAAACGTAAAGAGCCGCAAACGTTAATGTTCTTCTTCTACTACTAAGTATAGCCAGGCGAGCAGCCATCGTCACGCACTTAGTTTTAAAACTGTATAAAAACAAAAATCTACGATTTCATTTAAAGCTACGGTTGCTGCTGTAATCACGGACAAAATGCACAGAATCTGGAGCATGCCACAGTTATTAGAGAGAAATTTCTGCGATGGTCTTGAAATGAAGTTTACATCACCGTTCGGTGAGATAAAGCAAGCTGGTGCGTCAGAAACAGCTGAGAAAAGTGTTACTCCTTGCTTTTACTTGTGGTTGGACACAAATTTGTATTTCATTATTACCTACTTCCACACGGAACTTTTTAAACCTCAGGTAAAATTCAGACATGATATGAGTGTTCCAACATTTACACTGTGCACAACGTTTGTCAGGTTCGATTAAAAGCTGAAGTAAGATAGGTTCCTCATTGCAGTTTCGTTAATTTGAACCGAAATATTTTTTTTTGGCTTACACATCAAAAGCTTGATTAACTTGAAAAATTTTGATGCAACTTTCGGAATTGGGGGGAAATTGCCCTCATGTATTTTATCCCGCGGGTAGACCTTTGAAAACTGGACCACTACATTATTCGTTGCTGCATTCCACCTGTTGACTCCGTCAGTGCAAGTTGCGTTGTTTAAACACGGATCGCTGCTGCATTCGTCGAATTCATGCTGGCATTTTTCGCCGTGGAAGCCAAGGGAGCAGGAGCAGCTGAATGAGTTCACCTCATCCACACAAGTCGCTCCATTCAGGCAAGGAGAACTCTCGCACTCATCAGTGTTGATCTGCAACCACGAAACGATCGTCCGTGCGTACAGAGACAGTCAATAAGTCAAAGAACATTCAAAAGCAACAAGAGAGAATGGAGTTAGTGCAAACCAGTGGTTCCCAAACCAGGGGTAAATTACCCCAGGGGGTAATATGCGATTCTTTGGGGGATAACGCGGAAGCAACACTACAATGTTATTCGGCATTATGAGCAATCACTGCGAAATATTGAGGTAATAAGACATAATCGCTACCTTGATATGGGTAACTGCTCGAACAAGTTTGGGAACCACTGGTGTAAACAAACGAATAATTTCTTAGTTTAGCAAAAGAATAAAAGTAAGCTTGCGAACGATCAACAGCAAATAGCTTTTTTTTACCTCGCAAGTGGATCCAGTAAAACCAGGGATGCAAGAACAAGAAAAATTGTTGACCTGGTCAATGCATAGACCTCCGTTTTCGCAAGGGTTGCTGAAACGCAAGGTTGAGCTGCTCATTAACAGTCTCTGGACGAAAACGCTTCTATGTTGAAGTCAGGGATGAGTACCAACCCTGCTAAGGTGGTGCAGAAAGGAAAACTCTACTATGAAAAATGTTCCTTTTTTGGCAGACACTTGTTTACCTCAAACTGAAACTATATTTTAAAGATTCGAAGTTAACTGTTTTCAACGTTAAAACTTATAAAGTGACAAGGCCATGTAAACGTTTTACAGCAACATGCAAAAACATGCTTCAAAAATGAAGCAAAAGATTGTTGCAGCTTTGAATTCCTGAGACACAAAATCACTTGGGCGCTGAAGAATCGGAATCTGAATATCAGGGTTTGGACAAATGTCGATATTTTCAATGGTGATATCGGCAGAAAATGGTGATATTGGTTGTTTCGATAGTGGCCAAAACTTACATAGGTATATTTTAATATATTTAGGTCTCATATGCTGCAACGTTTCAGACAACGAGCTTCACTAACTTTACCTTCTACACTCATCTTTCTCGGTTTCGCAATGCTCGCCCACGAAACCTCGGATGCACTCGCACCGGTAGGATCCGCGCCGATTCCTGCACGAACCGCCGTGAAGACAAGGTTCCAACGCACACTCGTCGACGTCGTCTTGACAAAACATGCCAGAGTACCCGGTGGCGCAACTGCACGTAAAGCTTCCATCGGTGTCTCTGCGAAAAATAGTTGATTGTTGCCTCCTTGACTTTTGATGATATTAAAAGCAAACCTGTGCCAAATTTCTGCTTGAAGGTCCCTGGAATGATGCACTTGATTAATGTGCTTTTCACCGAATATAGCGAAAGCAGGGTGCTCCAGGATAAAAAATAACATCAGCATGCAACATTTTTGGACGTCTGAAGAAGTTCATGTAAGTACGACCTGTTTACGGCGAAGTACAGGCTGCCATCTGTTATTATTACATGTCGAGACAATATTGCACATTATAAGTTGTTGCACGGCATGTTTATCTTGAGCAAAGTAATTGAAGCTGCAAACGTCCCAGTTGCAGTGCTAGAAAATAACTGTAATTTCAGTTTTGATCACACAAAGAATGAATAGCAGAGAACAGCAAGAAGCTGGATTATCGTAAGAATTTAGGTCGTGATTAAAAAAAAAGAAGAAAAGAAGCAGCAACTAGCACAAAAAACTTGAGACCAGAGCAAGAGTTGTCACGTACTGGCAGGTTCCATCGTTTTCGCACGGATTGCCTTCACATTCGTTCACGTTCGTTTCGCAATTTACGCCTGTGTAGCCTTTTGTGCATGAACACCTGCGTGTTAGTTGCAAACCATAATCACTGAGTAGATTTTGTGCGTCGAAGAAACGGTGAAGACTAAACATAAAAAAAACTTGCAAAGCAACCAGCATGTTGAGTATTTTAAATCTCCAACAATTTTGATATTTGCAACTTAAGACCATCATCAAGATTCTTGGAAAAGTGACGCATCCTGGTTTGCATTACAGCCAATTGTGTAATCGGGGAGAACAGGCTCTCACAGTCTTTTTGAAGGGCATTTCTCTATGTAGTGTTGCAACCTCTCCGGTGGTGTTGTGTTGATTGTGTGATTCACCACTAACGGGATGTGCGTGAGGAACAACACCATACATATATGTAGCGCGAACAAGCAGTAATAGAGTGATCATGGCATGTGAACTCTATTATTGCTTGCTGCCACAGTGCGAAGCTTTGCGCATATGTCGCTCGGGATTTCTGATCGCAACAGTAGTTACTGGTTCAGTTTTGTAATGGCACTACTACTACTGCTGACAACTATCACTTCATGCTTCGTTTCAGAATCTATCATCGCTTCAACAGAGCGACCAAGAAATATTCCAAAATATAAGGCCTCTTTTACATTACACCGGACCTGACCGACGCTAGATAGTGAAAGCTGTTAAAATTGAACCGACGTCGACCGAACACTTGCGGTCAGCCCGGGCACTGGTGTAGGAGGCGGGGGTGCAGGGGGTGCAACCGCACCCCAAAAACTTTTGCCTTGGTGAAAATCCGGGCAAAATCTGTGGAAATTTGTGCAAAATCGCTACATGTGCTTTGATTTTGGAAAAATGGCACCCAAAATCAAAGTTCAGACTTTTTTCTAGTGGTCATGATTTTATTTAATTCGTTTCGGGCAAATTTGGGGAACGTTTAGGCAAAAATGGTGCTTGAAGTGTGCTTTGATTACAAAAAATGCACCCAACATGAGAAGGAATACAGTTTTTTAGTGCAAAAATCCTTCGCACCCCCAAAAATTTGCCTGCTCCTACACCTACGAGCCCGGGTTTTTACCACTGATACAATTAGCCCAGTGGTTCTTAATGGGGTCCCCAGGGTCCCCTAGCGCTGGGATCGCCAACACCAGGCTGCGGCCTGGTGCCGGTCTGTGAAGACGTTGTTACCAGGCCGTGGCCAAATTGGTTCAAAAGTGACTGGAACGACTGATGTAAGGAACACACTTCGGGTGCCATTGACTACCATAACCTCTACAGGTTGGAAGTATCTTATTGCGACAAAGCAGGCCCAGATCTCTCACTGTGTTACCGAATCATTGCCATGGTGACCTACGAGTTGTAATAAATTTGCGTGTGCCAAACATCCATTATTGCATGCGCCAAACATTCATCCATTATTTTATTGAGGGCCGGTACGCAAAATAATGCCAGGCCGAAACCGGTCCGCAATGCGAAAAAGGTTGCCAACGCTTGGCCTAAGGGGCATTCCGGGGTTCCCGGAAGTCAGGACAAAGGCATTCTTTTTGGATAATGACAACGTTCACTCCTCCCCACCTCAACCCCAATTAGGTCCAAATTTTTGCATGCCGTTTGCCGAGGAATTTAAACGCATCACTGCAAAAAACCGCAATTAGATAAATTTGCTTAAAACAACAGAAATACAAAGCACAAAAAACATTTATGCACTGAACTTCTCAGATATGGCTCTTTGCCCAACACAGCGATCTCGTAAAATACCTGTATTTTCCGGGTTCCATTCGTTCGCACCTGCCGTTATTTAAGCAAGGAAAGCTTAAACAGTCGTTCACTTCACTTTCACAAAGAATGCCTTCCCATCCTGGCCTAAGAAAATAAGCAACACAAAAACGCATTGACTGAAATCCGTGGCATTTGCAGCAAGATCCCATCGCATTCTAAAAATTAGTTCAGATCGATAAATGTAAGTTCGTGAATCTTTCAGGTTAATGTTTCCAAGGGCAACCTTATGTGGAATAGAAATTCGGTTGCAACGTGGCAGCCACCAGATTACGAAAAAGGCAGCCGCGTCCCACAACCAACAAAACACCTACCTACAACGGCATTGGTAACCGTTCACTCTGTCGTCGCAGTAGCCACTGTGTAGGCAGGGATTGCTCTCACATTCATTGTAGTTCTCGTCACAGTTCAAACCAACAAAACCGCCGGGACACACGCATTCGTACCTAAAACGATCAGCAATCATATTGATCGGTGGCCAACAAAACCTTTTTGGCACAGAAGGTAAGATCGGGTTGAGGTTAATCAGCGGTGCTGAACTCGAAAATTGCATCATTTTTTGCGAAGGCCCTATTTTTTGAGATATCAATAAAGTTTGGCTTTTTGCTTCCTTCAAAATCTTTGCATCGTATTTTAGACCAGATCATGTTGTGAATGTGGTAAGACCAAGGGTTTAGTGGAGTGGCAACGCGTTCCCACAACTTTTTCATGTTTTGTTTGTAGAGCAAAAAGTGTATACTTCACTAAATACTGATTTAAAAATGAATTTGACGTGCTGTTGAAAATGGCTAGTTTTTTGGATGTGTTCTGAAAATCCTCTAACATTGTTCCTCACTCACGTTTCCAAGGTGTCTCGGGAAGCGACCCAGGTAAGTGAACAGATAGTGGTGTTTGATGCTCATCCCTGCCCCAAGAGCTTGAAAGTTTGTAAGTACCACTTTGATGAGATCCAGGTAGTTGCTTGCTTTCGTGTTTCCGAAGAACTCTTTTATTATGACTGAAAAGAGCGAGTGCCAGACTGCATACTCAACTTCAGTGATATGCGATGGAAAGGTCAGGTCTTAATCGCACAATTCATCTGCCATCAACGACGACTTGCGAATTGTGACTGGATGCTTGCGTCCTAAACCAGTGGACAACCTTCCTATCCTCGCAGGTATCCAACTTGCTGAGTTTCGTCGCAAAGGAGCCACGCTGTCTCTATTACACCGTGCCATGGAGCTTGGACATCTGTTCCACTCAGCTCTCACAGGTTCACCGAGTGGGAATGCACGACGTTTCAAATCGAGACACTTATTGGTACTGGCCAAACAACAGCTCATCAGTTCATTTGACAATAGGCTTGCCAGATGCGTTTTGTAAAAATACCGGCCATTTTGATTTGTCAACAGTGCCAGAACGGAGAGACAATCAGTATTGTTAAGCCACGAATTAATAATAGTTGCCTGTATTGTGGCTGGCTCATTACATTTTGGTGTGTGCGTGACGCGAGAATCGCACCAACGATTTCGTCCACAGCAGGAAATAAACTTCGCTGAAAGAACTGCCCTGACAAGATTCACTACTCGAGTCATTATAATTTGAGAAATTCGGCGTTAGTTCTTTTTGAAGTTGCGGCAAATTATTTATTTTCAAAATACCGGCTCCAGGCACTGATTTTCAAGATACTGGCGTTTTACCGGCCTCTGCTAACTAGCAGTAAAATACCGGCCAGGCCGGTGAAATACCGGCCATCTGGCAACCCTATCTGACAACAAGAGAAGCCCGGCGCGCTGGGCGGATCACCGATGGAATACGGACAGGTTGGAGAACACTATCATACACCGTACTTTCATCCCCGACATCGGCACCCACCCTCCTGGTATGGCCCTTCCAAGAACAGCCTGGGTCCGACCGCTTCCGCACCGGCGTCGAACATTTCCGCTCCTGCTTGTGCAAATGGGGTATGGTCACCTCCGTGGCCTGTGCGTGTGGCGCAGAAGGACAAACCACCGACCATGTTGTCCTACAATGTCCAATCCATCGACCTCCCCATGGAGTGCACAGCCTAACGGTTTTGGATGTTGAGACAAACGAATAGCTGCTCAACATCTGCCCCGAAATATAGTGCGGCCAAGCATTGGATAGGAACAACTCTCTCAAACGATGAAGAAGAACTATCCATCTGGTTGATACTGAGGTAGACCCATACATAAAATACATTTTTCGATGTTATTGCAGTACACAAAATCATCCATTTGAGCGAAAAATTGAATCAACATTTCATCTCTCTCGCAGTGAAACGTAATTTTGTTTTCCGGATCAAGGATGTTATGTTCGCTGATGCGCGAGCCAACAATTTCAGACGATTGTTGGGACAAACCTAAATCACGAACTAGGTCGCTTAGCTGACAATGAGTATAAGGCAGTGGTCTCAATCTCATTCCATTTTGGTCCATCCAGTGGCGTAGCAAGGCACAGTGCCGCCCGGGGCCGACCATAAAAATGCCGCCCTTTCCACCCTCAAATTTGCTTACAAAAACTTTAAATGGAAGCTCATATTTCGTGCTAATTTAAAGATAAAATTAATAAAGCATCTTCAAAATCGCAATCAAACACTAACAAACTGAAATGTGTCTTGTTTTTGATTGTCGATTGTGATTCTTGCTTTTTCTGCTTGTCGCCACCTTTCTCATCATTAATTTATCTATTTTTTGCTTTCTTTGCACAGGCATATACGAACCACACATGTTGCGTCAAATTTTCCTCCTTGTTGGTTTTCAAATCTCCGGTAAGCTCACCGCATGACATTTTAATAGTTTATTCATTCCAGGGGATCAAACGGAAAAATTAAGGGATGTGATGGCGGCATACGTACCTTACAGATGTAAACATTTATATATGTCAAAATTTCGTGTAGTATCCCCGTATTTAACTAAAAATAGTATATATACTGCGTATAGAAGACTATATAATCAATCTGATAATACGATCGCAGTCGTGTAAAGAACGTTTCATTGTACACTTCACGTTTAAGTAGTGATTTAATTCTCCTAGAATATATGGAANACTTCGAACGTTAACTCTGTGGGCACTTGCGCGGAGCCCTCTATAGGTGCAGGGACCCATTTTGAAAAATTATTTTAAACAGGTTTAAAACAGTCTATGTTTGAGAAGCGCTTGCTTGCAGTCTTCATCGTAACCTGCGCACTTGGTCTAGCTGTTGTGTTGGACCTCTTCCAATTACACGTGCATAGTGTTATCCCTTGCCTTTGTTTGTTACCAACAGAACCATCACCAGAAGGTCTTCAATTGGGAAACTACGCTTGTGCAGGAGGGACTGACATTCTAAAATTTGACAAAAAATCCACTGATTTATAGTGTTTCATATTTCAATTTTGGGGACTTGTAGATTTTTGGGGGCTAAGCCCACCAAAGCCCCCGTGGCGACGGGACTGGTTACCAAGAGACGTCTATTTCGAAAACTGTATTACCAAATCATGCCAGCTGGGACATAGGCCTTTTAGATGCTCAGCAGTGATTACAACGTCTTACGTTCGACGGATATTGCGATGAACAAGTTTATTCAGTACACCCATTGCCAAGCTGTACAACCATTTCGATCAACGCTCTTTTTAATAAAAGCGTTAACCACAATCATGTCTGAACATATCGTTTACCCTTTCGTTAGGTTTTCAGACTAAGGTTATTGCCTCAAATGCATCAAATGAGAGCAACACCTTTTTAAAACTTTTCTTGTTGAAATAAGTTTTTCTATGACTGCCAATGTTTAAGTGTACCGTTGAACAAAGGTACACTTAAACATTGGCAGTCATAGAAAAACTTGTTTAAGTGTACCGACTTCACGAAAACCATGTTGCCTATCGGCTGGCTCTTATTCACTTTACTTGCAGATGAAACCTACAATCTGAGCTCAGAGTTGCCCATGAAAATACACCAACTGCACCACCTCGCTTCAAGAACGTCATTTTCCTGCACCATTACGTCATACAGAAAAACAGCAGTTGTATTGAAACTGAAAAAAGTTATCTTTGCAATGTTCTTCACTTCAACCGCCAAAACTGTTGATAGGCCCACCTAATGACTGGGCTACAGCTTACGGCAGTTATTGAAAATACCCCCACTGGACAAAAAAAAAATAGCATGAGATGTACCAAGATATGCTTTTCTATAATTTTGGCGACGGCAGTTAGCGGCATACCAACGCCTGAAATATGCTTCTTACCGGGGCAGTTTAGGCCAACGATCTTGGCCAAGGAGCACTACGGCGAGTCACTCAGTGTCTGTGAATTGGACACACAACCTTCCAATTGAGAGGCGGACACTCTACCACTGGGCTATCACCGCCGTAGCGAAACCTTCGTCGCCAATGCTTAGGTGTCAGGAGATGTTATGACGTGCAGTTGGGGCGTTACTGAGAAACCAAAGATACAAGAAAAAGTATTAAGCTAGCCTTAATTATTTGCTGTGATTTCATGCAAAAATTTGTATTAGATTTTGAGAGAGGGGGCAATACAAATCGAAAACAAGTGGAGCCCTAACGTTTTTAGTCTGCGGTCGATGTCATCTCTTTCCTTTGTGCAAAGGACTTTTGCCTAAGATAGCGGAAATGGCTTTGTCTAGCGAGGAAGGTGTAGGGACTGGGGCACAATTGGCCCCCAAGTAAGCATGTCCGTAAATAGGGAGCGCAGGAAAATTTTTCGCCCCCTTGGAAAAATGTTTTGGCCGCAGTTTACAACTATTGGACATAGTTCAAAAAATTTGGAACCCTCTCAGAAAACTGTCTGTCCCCCAAACATTTTATCAGTCCACTCACTCCAAAGACATATGTCATGTTTTTTAGGTTAGCCTACCAGTCTAGAACTTCTAAACATGAAATTTGAAAAGCGACAGAACATTTAAAAATGTATTTAAAATAGTAACGAAACACTATAACTTTTAAACACCTTTCAAAAATTAATTTTTGGTCAGCGAAGTGCCGCTCCCCTTAAAGTGCCATCCGGGGCCCGCGGCTCCCAGCCCCTGCCCCCCCTTGCTACGCCACTGGATCCATTGACCATCTTTTTTAAAAATATCCGATGGACTACTTTGCCATGCTGACACCTCATGAAAAATTAGTCGAAACTGTGTTGCACATAGGTCAGGCGTGAACTCAAGGGCATGTTCAATCTCAGTCCTGGAACTCTCTGTGGGCCACTAGAAATTCCAGGCGGACAACCGGTGGTTCACGCTGAGAATAACTGATATAGGTTTGGGTTTATCTGTTTGGAAATGTGATGCGGCAGGCTGGTGTCACTGTAGTTGCTGCAGCTGCTGTTACTATCTTCGTATTGCATTGCTTCCAATAATGTTTCATCCGAGTTCCGAAGTAAGGTCTAGCACAGAAGCAAACACTGGCCCAGGAACCTCAGAGCAGTGTGTTATTGGTCGTAATGAAGGGTCAATATTGCGGTGGTACCATGTCTTCTTTTTGTTTTGATTCCATCCTGGCATGTCAGCCATGCAAAAATAAATATTGTCGTGATAATTTCTGGACTCGCATCAAACCACATTGATTCCTAATTCCTATCTGCATTACCTAGACATTGCCTTGAGTTCATAAAGGCTAAGTTTCAGTGAAACTTTTGCACACCTTGTGAAGTTCTCAGTACTTATCTTGATTCCCCAACTTTATTCCAAAGTATACTTACATGCTTTTTTGGTGAAATCTCGCGTAGTGACGCCATACCTCTTCATCCTACGTTCACCAACATACAGTATGTAGCATAACAGATCTGGGTCATTACGACACTGTCTATGTCTCCTATAGTACCACTAATCACCAACATATGTTTGGCCTTCGTAAAGCTTTGTGAAAAGGTTTGGCACTCCTAAATAAATATTCCTCCAAATGATAGAAAGCATAAATTCATGGCTTAAAACAATTATCCTGACTTTCAGGAACTCGCAGCTTCGAGCATACTGTAGATTGCTTGTGATTAGATTCTGGTCGCATGATTTAATTTTTTAATTCGTGTGGAAACACAATTTAGCTGGAACTGTCTGACCCGCGAAATGTTACCTGATAACATTTATTCTGGAAGCAGTTACTGTCTTATCAGCACAAATCGTATTTCCTTGTCTGATAGGCGATCTTTTAAGCCATGCCAATGCCGTTTTTCTTACCCATTAATCATATTTTTGCATACACCACCATTCTCGCATGGATCGGAGGAGCATTCGTCAATCTCGACGTCGCAGTGTTTTCCGGTGTAACCGCTCAAGCAATTACACCTGTAACTATCAACTCCATCGACGCAGATGGCCCCATTGAAGCAAGGAGCAGATGCGCATTCATCAATATCTGAATAAGCGGTTTACGATATTGAAAGATGAAACATTGCACCTTGCACTTCCAAGTGTATATCGATAAAAGCAAGTATGTTCATAACTTTAAGCAGAACTGAGAGAATTATACTTTTGTGATTGCTTCACAAGTAGCCGAGTTGCAGATTATTAGTGTCGGCGTTGGTTTGATAAAGTCAAACTTGCTGCTGTGTTACGTTGGCTCATAATCGGAGTAGTTGTCGCACCGTACTTGGATTTAGAAAGAAAAATCCACTATTTGACAAAATTGGGTCGCTAAACTATTTGAAGTCGTACCGAAAAGTTATTTGATTGCTTAGAAATAGGTTCGTCAGATCATCACTCACCGATATTGCATCGTTCTCCAGTGTAACCAGCACTGCAGGTACACTTGTACGAATTGAAAGAAGGTGTGAGACACTGTGAGCTGTGAACGCATGGATTGCTGGCGCATTCGTCCAAGTCAGACCTGCAGTAATTGACGAAAATTTATCAAAGTAATATATGCATGTCACATCAAGATCGGTCTTTGTATGATTCTCACAGTTCTCAAATCTAAATACGTCCAACCATCACACGATTGAAAATATAAAAACAAGTATTTTCAAAACAGACGCCCTAATTGTTTTATTGTTATTGTACAAAGTTTTATGGGATAGTAGTAAGCAGGGCCGCAACCAACTGATATTTTCGGGGGGGAAAATGATGTAACTTGTTGCTGTACCTAACAAATACATACGTTCGTGAAAATTTCGGGGGGGGGGAAATTGCCCGATTGCCCCCCTTCTGGTTGCGGCCCTGGTAGTAAGAACAGTTTTTATAAATAACATGCATAGAACTACAAATAAAGTGATCTCTCAAAATCAAAATAAACTTTTGAACCTAAGGAATATTTCCTTAGTAAGCATTTCAAACGGCATTATTTTAATACCAAGGTCTGCGGGCAAGGTCAACTTTGCCTTTAACACCCAAAACGACGTATTCAAAGAAAACATTCGGACATCAAAAACATAGCCTATACCCGCAAGTGTTTCCAGTCCATCCTTCGTCGCATTCACAAGCATATCCAGCAACCTGATCAATGCATCGTGCATTATTTTCACATGGATTGGACCAGCATTCGTCTACATTGTGTTCACACTCCTTCCCCGCAAACCCAGCAGTGCATGAACACCTGATGAATGACGGAGACAAATAGCCATTGCAATATGTCACCCAATGAAAGCGTGCCAGAAAACAACGAAATACAGCACTTACTTGAAACCTGTTGAGTCGCTACTGCACGTACCTCCGTGCATGCAAGGTTTACTCGCACAGATATGTTCTACTTCCACGGCACATGTAGGCCCCGTCCAGCCATCGTCACAGTCGCAATTATATCTGGAAACCACAAATGTGCGTGATATGTTTCAATCACACAAGTTTGAACTGCTAATTAAGCAGTTTAACATACGTAAAAACCGTCAAATGAACATGTTTTTGTTTGCGAAAAACTCAAGATTGCGGTAAGTTGATCACAAATTGAAAGCGTAAAGTTGGCGTTCTGTCGCTATGCCAACTGCCAAGTGTCTTGAGTCTTTTCTTGACAATTTAAATACATTATTTTTATAAAGAAGCAGTGAGCATGCACGGAAGAGTTGTAACTTGTAAATAAGTATTGTGATGCGTCATGTGGCGCATTTTTCCTTCATACTGAGTTTTTCTTGTTGTTGGAACTGTGGTTTTCATCAGGTACTTTTTCACCTCTCATTTAGTGGGTATGAAGTGATTAAAAATGCATTACTTAGTTGTTGGTTTGTCGAACCGCTTTGAGTGTTTAGGACCGATAAACAGTTATATGAGTTGAAACGACAGTTGCAGTTCCGTGTCTTCACTAGCAGATGTTGCCGATCCTGTGATTAATTTTATCCATTACTTTCCAAGTAACTGTCTCTGCAACGGTGAAGGGTTTGCATCCGTCAGCAAATTTTTTAAACCGGAAATCGATTTCACTTACTGTAACAATACGCATCATCAGTCCTACAATCTGCAAGCAACGCTTACGGGTGAAATGCTGAAAGGCTAAAATAAGATCAAGAAAAGCAAACAAACTCAAGACTAAAATGAGTATAAATCAGAACACAAGCTGCGACAAAAGAAGAACTAGAAAATATGTCTTTCCCAAATAATTGGTTTCAATGGAATACAAAACTATCTGATGCCAAAAAAGATGCCTATTGTTACGTAGAATCGATTTCCTATTTAAAAGTATTTCTGATGGATTCAAACTCTTCACATTGGCGAGTGAAGTTACTTGAATAGAGATGTGTGCAAGTTTGAATCATCGCAGAAAGATGAAAGCAGAGCCAACTGATTCCTCGAAAGCTTGCAGAAAATCTAGAAATTTTAATAGTCATTAAATTCCAATATTTTTCGGCATTTTTTGGTAGCAGTGGCTGAAAATTGTAACTTGTACAAAATTTGATTTTGAGAAAAACTCGATCAAGATGAGAACTGGGCCTTAGAGACTCAGAGCTACTGGTTTATGAAAACTACATACTTTTGCACGTATGGTGTAGATGCAGATAAGATTTGCAAGGCCGCACATGGTTTTTCGAAAAAGGAAACAAACTTACCCTCCTTTTGCTTCCCGGCAGCTTCCGTAAGCACCACAAGGGTTCGAGGCGCATGAACTGTTGTCATTCTGCTCAAAAAGAGATGTTAAATGGGAATGATGATTTTTTTTTATACAGAATTAAACTTTATAAAAGGAATGAATTGTTTGAGGATACGTTGGTTGCAGGCGCGTTGGCTGATTTATTTGTTTCGGGGCCTAGAAAAAATGACGAACATATACAGTGAATAACTAAACGTCATCGCCCACTTCCAGTTACGGGCGCAGATTCCAAATGGGACTCCACTAGTCCCTCCACTGGCCGCCTTCATGCTTTTCTCTTAATGGTTTTGGTCCCCGATCAAAACAGGCATTTCCTACAAAATTTGCTACAGAGGAGCAACAGAAACAACATAGCTTGCCGCCTTTTCTTTGAAAGCATTTCGTGACAGGAACGTGTATGGTAATCGGCTGTTTGCTAGATAAGTAAATGGGATTGATTGTTTGCGGAGAAGTTACCTGCCGGCTCGTCCAGTAGCGAAGCCAGTCCTAAATTTTGGGAGGGGCCAAACCTTTTGATTTTAGGCGAGCAACAGTGTGGGACACCCCTCTCAAAGCACAAAGCGACAAGATATGCTAAAATTTTCGGGGCTCATGGTCTCCTTAGTCCACCTGGTTACGCCTATGGACTCGTCGCTGGCATTTGGATATTGGCAGGGGGCAACAAAAACAGTATACCGCATTAAGCCCAAGAAAAAGGAAGCATTTCAATCTGGCTGCACCCATTGCAAGTGGGGAGCTTCGCGCCTACGTCCCTTCCATCTGTAAAGCCCCTGGGTGACTATTAAAGGAGCAGGTCATGGTTTCAAAATGATGCTATGTATTAAACTGAGAAAAGTGCGTTAAATTCCCACGCGTTCCGTTTATCGTAGCTCAATCACATCTAGTGCTTTCATAACTAGTGGCGGTCTTAGCAATTTGTGGGCCTCTGTGCAGAATATTTTAGGGGCCCTCTGTGCACGCGCAAACGCCCCTTCGCTTAAGTCAACTGTCATCGGAAATGCACACCTCAACTGTACCATCACAACATTCACTCTTGCAATTATCACAACCTGCTGAAGTCTTTGTAAAGGCAGCAAAAATCTCAGTAGGGGGAGTGTTGCAGTTGACTGCATCGCCTTGAACTACTGAGGCAAGCACAAGAGAAAGATGGCGATTCGGGGCATTAACTAACAGCAAAGCAACCAGCAGCAATAGAGATCCATCACTGACTTCACTCTACTACTACTACTAGGTTGCACTGTCATTATATAGGGTAAAGTGAATACGATAATTCGCTTGTGGTGACTATCACAGTAACTTGCAACTTATGAGCACCATCTGGCGGTGACCATTTATTTTCATGTGGCGCCATCTCCAGGCCGCCACAGGAATAACATCGGAATTACAAACTTGTCCATAGAAACACTGAAACTGGCAATGGAGTTTTGTGCTTTTCTCTGCGATTTTCTCTTGAAAGCTCCAGAGGTATAGGAGTGATTCAAAAAATTTGATACCTCAAAAAAGCAACAGAGACAAAAATATATATCTCAAATATCACTGAACGCTGTGAACTGCTACCACATCAATATAGTATTGTAGTAACTTATTCTTCGCGCAAAAACTCAACACATTCATCCTGTCAGAAGTACACCTTAATAATGCATGAAGATAATGTGCTAACACTATTAACATTTTATTTCTGAATGTCTGCAGTGAAAATCATGTAGCGGTAGGGCTAATGAAAACATTAATGGTTGAAGAAAGTAAGAAAAGCTTCCGCTTGATAGGCTACAACCATCACACTTATGGGAGTGAAAACTTAAACAAGACAATATAACAAAACTACAAATATTTGGTATGTACTAAAAAAATACTTTTATGCTAATGGATTTCTCTGCATATTATTCTACTTAAGGATATGTAAAATGGGTAACTATTTTTCGTAGAGTTATAAGCCAGAATGGTAGGCTAGCAGCTAAATCTTGTAACTATTAGCAAAATGATTGAAAAAATAAGGGCTCAATATTTTTAATTTGATACCTCTAAATTTCGGTTGGGGCCCATATCGTTTTGTTAAAGAATATCGGGCCCCCCTTATCCATGACCAAAGAATAAAATGCTTGCTTATCCTCTGATTAGAGGCCCTTAATATCTTGGTTGGGGGTTTCTTACATTTTGACTGGGACCCCTTGACCTTGGTCATAGGCTATTTATATTTTATCATTTTAGCGTAGTTTCGTATCTTCAGGTTGAAAATACCAAATGTTTTAAAACATATCAACAATCACAGTCAGAGCCGGATTAAAAGGCGGGAGGCCCGGGGAATTTTTTTATTGGAGGGCCCCTATGACGTAATTCATGACGCCATAGTTTGTAAAAGTTATGTTTTCGCTGATTCACAAGGTTCCCGTTTGTTTTTTTCGGTAGTCGAGAATCTGCTTACTCAAATACACATACAGTTAGCTGCGAGAAGTAAATACTGGAGCGTATTTTTACTAAGAAAAAATATTTCATAGGCCAGAGAGTGATTCGGCAAGAAACAACGTCCGCCCGAACAAAAAGCAGAAACCAGAGATTACAAACAAAAACACCAGAAAAAAGACATGTCAATATGGCCAGCCAGGCTGAATGTGAAAGTTGTTTCCAAGCTAATGTCTTGATTTTCACCTTTATGTTCAGGTGCTCTGGTTAACGCCACTGCTTTAACGTTGCTGCTTGAAAGTTTTGCTAGAAAAAGCAATTAAGTCGTGGCGTTTTAGCTAACACTGCCAGATCCTTGCGCTTTTTCTTCTTAACTTTGCGCTTTCCATAGCTCCTGATGACATTACAGATTTCGGCATCTCGCAAGCAGCTAGCGGCTAGCTAAACACTGCAATCAACATGAGGCTAGATAACCATCAGCAAGCACATTCAATTTCACAAGTAGCATTAAAGACCTTTTGCCAAGATCAATCTTTTACTACTAGTTCTGTTCATTCTAATTTTAGGGAGATCGTGAACCTGCTGTCTATTTGTCGTGATTTTCTATATGTCTCAGCGATTCCGTTGCGTCGCGTGCCACAAGCGTCAAGAATGAGTAGCAGCATCCGTACGCACATACAGGCTTGAATTTAGCTACCATATCCAAATATCAGTGTCAGAGAACTATATTATTGATTAATTTCAGGATTGAACAGCTGTCTCAAGTGCGAAACTAAAACCAAAGCATCGGGCACGATATTCTAACAATAATCTCTACAAGCGTAGTTATATAAGCAGTCTGACATAACTCGTTCAACGTTTGAGACGAATGAACCGGGTGCTAATAAGCCGAACCTCCCTGAGAGAGCTACCCTTCTCGAGGCGATTCTAAATGACAACTCAATGGTATGCCACTTAGTGAACTTAAGGTATTGTGGTCAGGTAACAGAATTTGTCTGAACTTACTCCAAAATTATCCGCGTGGCCTGAGCGACGAGCAGGGCGAAAGACTTCAGCAAGATATCGAAGAAAGATATCATGGGTTTTGGAAAGAGTCAAGAGGGGCGGATCCAGCCAATGAGTTTACGGAGGGCGATATCAGTAAGATTTGGTGGTCAAGTCTCATAACGACTTCGCTACTGTAAAAGAGATGAGGTATACTTCACAACAATTCTGTGACAAAACAATGAACGAAAAATAGCCTTATATCGCGAATGTTGTACTCTGAATTGTACAACATTATGGTGAAAAAGTTACTTTCGTAGGTTTTAGGGGGGCAATCGCCCCAATCGTCCCCCTGGATCCGCCCCTGAAAGTCACTGGTGGGGACTTCTGCTGGATGTTGTGACGTGATAATCCAGCCACGCATTAAAAAAGAAGGTTTTATTCAAACCACTTTTAGAAGCTTTATGAGCTCAGCTATCAAGGCAGAAGTCCTCTGTGTATTTGTCCATTCTTTCTTCGACTATTCGTAATAAGTTAACAAACGTTATAGTACAGACTGAATTATCAGGTTACTTTTCACGTGGACTTTTACTCTTCTGGATTTTGCCCTCAATGCAGAGCCGCTAGATCAAGCATATAATACCATGATTCCTTAAATTTCGAAAAATAATTGCAGACGTTCGGACACTATAGCAGTATTTTGTAAAGTTGTGGTTACATGATATTAAAGATGATATTAAAGGGCCCCATCTGGATTTTTTTTGGGGGCCCCAACAGCTTTTTACACGGCTCTGATGACATCAGTCATCAGATGTGATGTTCCCATATAAATTTCTGAAGTCTGTTGTTTTGTCGACTAATCTGATGTTGACTGGGTTGTTTTTGTTTTTCCACATTTCCTCTCATTTTAGGACGAAAATAAGTTAGATTCATGATTTTTAAGTTTCTTTCATCAATTTCTCATCGTAATGCGCGTTTGGTTATTGTTTCAAACTAAAGAAGAGCTCTTCGCTGCGTTGAGACTAACATTTTACGTAAATTATAAACGACTTCCCCATTTAATGGCGATATTTCGCTCTATTTCGGATTCGACGAGCGCAATCGCGCTTTGTTAGGTTTGTTAATAGCAGCATTTAGCTTATAATATAATATAAGAACTAAAATTTAGTTATTTCCGGGCAAGTTAGGGGGAATTTGGGCAAAAATGGTGCTTGAAGTGTGCTTTGATTTAAAAATATGTGCCCAACATTAAAAGAAATGCAGTCGTTTTCTTCGGGGGGCCAGTTAGGGGATATTTGGGCAAAAATCCTTCGCACCCCCAAAAATTTGCCTCTTCCTACATCTGTGTGATATAGAGTTATATTCTTGTATCGCTTCTGAATCACAAAAATTTTTCAAACAAGTATTTTATTTGAAACAAATAAATTTCTTCACGGGGGGCCCCCTTGCAGTGGGGGGCCCGGGGCAATCCCCCCCCTTAATCTGGCCCCGATCACAGTCTCATATAACAAACTGTGTTTTCTAGTAAGCAATATTTAATCATTATTCCAAAAATACAATCATAAACAAAAACTCAAATCTTTGAAAGTGCGTAAGCTATAAATGGGGCCTCTTTCCAAGCGCGAAACTTAAAAATGGGGGCCTCATTTTGCATGCCCTTGCACACCCTTCACACTCACTAAGACCACTACTGCTCATAAACATGAATATCCTTGAAATTACATAGAGAGAAAGCGTATAAGTGACATTAACAAAATATAGTAAATATATACCTGAAAAATGAATGCCAAACATCATTTAACGTCAGGACGAAGATCACATTTTAAATGAAATACCATTACGGATGCACCACACTCTACGCCATCGTTGGGCACATATTCGTGGAGCAGGTAGCTGAAGTTAAAGCTAACCAAACTACAAAGCTTACGCCTACACGCGAAACAAACCTGGTTATCTATCACAGCGAAGTTTTACCTACAGAAAAGCATGCACATGTATTGTTTAAAATTATGTCCGGTGGATTCTGAAGCTAACTACATGAACTACTGAACGACCCAATGACGTAGTCGCAGGTACTCAGTCGCGTACAAAAATGTACTTCTATATATCCAAATTAAGCATTGTTTCTGCTTTAGGTTTTTCGTTAGGCAACTTTTCAAAAGCTGAGAAAAAGTTTTAAAACACACGTTCATCCAAATTATAACAAAAAAGTCTTCGTTGTCTGTAGGCAGCACCAACCTCATCTGCTGATCTCCTGTGCAAGCCTCTCGTCGTTTGATTTTCATGGTGCTCATTTGAGTTGCCTAGGTCTGCCTTGGACAAGTCAGGCAGGTAATCCATCATAACTTCCAACTTGTTCAGGCAAAATAAGGTAAAAACCGTGACTGACCAGGACAAAACGACAATCAGTGTCACAGTGGCAACAACAGCAATCACGTAAATCTTGAAGTTTTTCGCCAGAACTGGATCCGAGGACATATTCAAGAAACGATCGTCAAACAATGGGAGCAACTCGCCAACGCTCCAATGCGCTGTTTCAAACAACGATTCATTAGCATGATTAGTAACAAAACCACTCGTGTCTCAAAAACTGTCTGACTGACACTTCGATTGTCCACCACTCCAATCGATTGTTGCCACGGAAACAACGAAATAGTTGGAATGACGTGTGGCTCACTCCACTGATTGTTTCAAATTGCGTGAAGTGTTTTCAATCTGCGAAGACTAATACAGTCAAGCAGCTTATTTCGCGAATCACTGATGAACTGAATCCAGGGCTGGAGAAATCTGTCAATATAAAAACTTTCATTAGGTAAATAGCTCATTTGTAAATGGCCAAGGAATAAATTCACGGATGCCGGTTTATTCACCAGCTCTAAGCAGTTTAACCACGGATTCGGGATGAAAACTAAAAATTTTTTCAAATGTTTTAAGTTGTACCCCAGTACAGTGACTGCGACTGGTTTGGTGCCTGTCTCGCAACACATGCATGCTGTTAGATTGATGTGCTGACCTTCAGCGTATCGTCTGTTCTTCAGATAATTGCGTTAGACTTTGATGATTTTGGACTTCAAATCAAAGCTGTGAATTCTCATCTGCTGGCTTTAATCAGATCTGAAAGTTTGAAAAACTGCGAGAATACCTTTTCGGCAAATATTTGTACACAACAAACGTACGGCGCGTGGCTCAACAATAGACGATATTCAAATATTTTTCCAATGAATTCAAATATTAAAAATACTCAAAAATAACTGATACGTATTGGAAACATACGTTTAGTAATGAGAGACAACAGCTTAAATATTAGCTGCTGCGTGATTTAAACCTAAACATGTTAAGCGTCTAGGCTTAACAGAGAAGGTAATGTGAAGTTTTGCTGATCACTTCATTTACGCATATTTTCAACTCGTTGATTCTTAAAAGTTTGATTCCACCATCAAATTAGAGCCTTGATGAAAAATTATGTTATTTCCTAAGCAAGAGTTAAAATGGACGAATTAATATGTATCTACGCCAGTATTTCACGGTTTTCGACAATGTTTCTGCTCGTTATTGCTAATGTGAAGTGACTTACAGGCATTTTCAATGATGCCTTAATTCCTCCAGTGGATTATCACTTACCGAGCAAAATCAAGATAAAAATATTTCTTTGTGCTATCTGGGTTTAACAAAATGTTTAAAATACTGCTGTAGGTCACACAGCTTTCAAACTACCGTTAAACCAACCAAGAACCGGGGAAAGGAAACGAAAGACAAGGCACTACGAATCCTATTTTTTCCTGCTGTATATGCAGTCCACTGATGAGACTAATCGAGCATTTGTAACCCTAAAATAAGAATTCGAAGGCCAGGAACACATCGTCAATTATCACCCAAGAACAGAACTTCGAATACACATTTTGGAAAACAACCATGGCGTTAACTGGCCCAGTCCTAACATTTTATCCAGCTTTCGGAATTGACGTTGGAAAAACGGTTTAGTAGAATAGCTTTCAAGTCACACACAACGGTGCGTTTTCAACGACATACAACCGGTTTTCTAAATCGAGGTATGCAAAGCAGGTTTTGTTCTGGCCATAGGTTTAGATTGCTGTTAGCTGGGATGAAATTTGCAGGAACAGCGCTGATTTATTCAGATATCCATGTTTTATTTATGCACCCTACCTGTGCTTGATTCGGACGTCTCTGCAGCAATGCTTTTCAGTCTGAGTGCTGGGGAGGTATAGGTTGTGGCAGGTTCGGGCACTAACTGCTGGATTCAACTCGTAAATATTGTGTACTTTCAGCGTTTCAGTGAAGGTCTGCCGTGAAATTGATCGAAACGCTGATGATGATTTACCATTTCACGTTAATACATTAGTTGTTTGAAATTTAGAACAATGTTTTTAATTTTGATCACTTTTGCCAAAAAATCGTTAAACACACTCATTTCATATTTAATATCGAACCTCTGCTTTACCAGATCGTGGTTCAGTTAAAGCATATGATTGTAACAGAACGTTTTCTTAAATTCTTATGACACGTACTGGCAATGTCGGTTATTTTTCATAAACCTGGCACTGAGATCTGTAAAAGCCACCGACGCTGTAGCGATGTCGATACCAAGATATCTGTACATCTGTAGTTGTAGTTCAAACTCCGATCATAAAAATAATCTTTTATTGCGTTAACTGAAATTCAATTTTGTACTGAAATCATCAATCATAGTTTGAAAAGCAGGTTTCGTGCTTGATTTTGGCGTCAGATTTTTGGGCACTGGCTGGCCGTTTTTCCACAGTTTGCTACTGTGCATAACCTCTTCTCGTTGTCTGACCACATGTATATGTGTCACGCAAAAAGGGTCAATATTGCGAGAGAGGTGTAGAGTAATTTTAACTACTAACTGCCTTGAGCGAAATAACGAAAGAGGCAAAAATGTCCATTCACTTCGAACCTAACAGCATGCGTGTGGAGCATGCACTAGCGTAATGTTTGCAAACACTCTAGAATTCGCTTGTAATGTGGTAAGCATTGGTCATCTTTGCGCAAAGAAAAATATCCATTCGTAAAATATGTGGAAAAATACGCTAGATCAAATGACTTTGTAGACCAGTAGTGACCACAGGTGAGAAATGGATCGCGAAACAAAATTTTGGTTCCAAGCAATTTTTTGAAATTGGCCCTACAGTATACTATTTTTCAGGCCACACAAAGTATTCAGAAAGACTCCTTTGCCACAGCACCAGCATATACCACCTCCGCATCTTAATTATTCCCATAGAAACTGCTTTTTAGTGAAGCAGATATCAATCAATTTGTTTTGAAAATGTTATAAAAATCTTAAAAATGCATCAATGCAAATAAACCCAAAATACGGATTTTTACCAAGGGGTTATTCAATTTCTACGGTACTTGAAACAAGAAGCATTTAAGAAAGACCGCATTCAGTCAACGCTCAATGTGATTAGTCTGATGATTCAATTGATAAGAAAAAATCTTGTATGCCACTTGTAGCAAAGCTGTACTCAAAAAAGGAAACTAAAGAAGAGAATCACAATAGCGGTACACGTATTTTTTTTCTGCAATCTTTACAGTTCCTTCTTAATAATGAAATATCAGAACTAGCAGTGGCTATTTAACAAAAGATGGTGCTTAAACCTAACCAATTTTCCTGGAAGTGTTGTACCTCTTGAAAAACACGTTTAACTATGACGCGTTTCCTCATAAAGAAATTATTTCAAAAAGACAAGTTATCACGAAACAAAAACAATAACCCTTGAAGGCGAAACGAAAACCAGAGTAAACAAAATGTAGAAAAACTGACTCATTTTTTAAGTTTTCAAAGATTAATTCCTGTATTTTCAATGTTTGATTAGAATTGCAAAAGACCAAGCTAATAATTTTGTTGTCAATATGAGTTTGCCTAAACATAAAAAATAAATAAATAAGTGATCGATTTAGATAACAGCATGGCTCAATTTTTTGAAAGTCACTTCCTCATAACGATCAATCATATTAGTCTTTCATACAAAAATAGCTTGTCCGGAGCGAAGTACCGCTATAAAGCAGGCGTCAGTAAACTTCATCACAAACGTTGATCAGAACTGCTCTAAAGAAGAGCAGCAAAATTTAATAAAATTGTCTAAATGTTGTTGCCTTCTAGTTCTAGACCTCCCTTCCACTAACCACAGGTCTACGCCTACGTTGCACAACCAAGCAAAAGACACCTTGACACTTTAGCAAACTAAAGTTAAAACTTTTAAGTGGTGCTCCTTCGGAATCTCGAATGCTCTTAAGTTACCAACCATGGTGCTTATAACGTCACAATGGGCTCACACCACCATCCACAACTGTAAGAGTACCGGATTACACTTACCAATTGAAAAATCTTAACGATCAGCTTAAAATGTTAAAAAAAGGTCGAAGAACATGTCATCTGTCCAAAGTCGAACGAGTGTTGACTTTGGAGTGTTTTGGAAACTTCAAACCATTCCATTATCGAAAAATGCTACCTTTTTGCTACTTGTGTTTTTCGTAGGGGTTGTTACCAGGTTTAATTTCAAACAAATCAAGTCTCTCTTCTGGCAGTGACTTTTTATTTCATTTACGGGGTGGTCCAAAACGATGTATCCATTTTTTATAAAGGATCATTTTGTATTGAAAGGAATACTTTGCAACAATTTTTCATACGCCTGCATTACAGACATGTAAGTTTTGTGTAGTGTAAGTTTTGTCATGGTACACCATCAAGGACGACGGAACAGCGTAGGGCAGGGGTGGAAGTAAAAATGTTGAGGGCAATGGAAACTTGTAAAAAACAAAAAGATCGTTACCAATTATGTTTGTTTCTATTCAGCAACATATGTTGACTGAAATTTGTCTTACTGAATTGCTTGGGCTGGATAAAGTGGATATGCACAAGAACAATACATCAGTGGCGTATCTAGGGTATGGCAGGCATGGCACGTGCCATGGGCGCCACTTTGATGGGGGCGCAAAAATTAGCTTGGCAAAAAATTAAATTTTTATTTACAGTTTCTTCAACGTCTATATTTTGCCCCCCCTCAACCGTTAAAACTGCACAGCTGCATCAACACAGCGGTCTTACGTAATGCAGGACGTGTTGTACCAGCACCGCCAAGCATTATGACAACACTGTGGTATTGTGACACAACATGACGGTCAGTCAATGTGACAGAACAAGAACGCTCGCTTGCCGTATCAACAAGACCTCGTCATTCTCAAGTTATAAGAAAGGCTCAATCTGAGCTGCTACGTTTCAGACAAAAGGATATGCAGAAATCTGGTTGAGACGAGTTTAAGTCCGTGACTGTAAGAATCTGACTATTACGCAAATAACTTCTGTTAAGCTTCCACAGATTTACAAATTACTCAAACTGCTGCAACTAACTCCGACTTTACGAAACTCATTCGCTGGCCACCAATGCCCGATAATAGGCGAAACACAATGCCCCAGTCCAGAGACTATGGAAGAGAACCTTACTTTTCTCGAAACATCAGCACCTAGCATCGTTACCGTAGCAGTTAAGGAAAAATTGTTAACGCATGAAAGAAGAGATTTGTTATTCTTGTTTAGACCTAGATTTTTCTGTCCAAATTTGGCTTTTTGTTCGATGTTCAAGGCCTTTATTACGGTCTTGGCTGTTAAAAACTAAAATATTAACATCTACCTGTGAGAAATGAGGGCTTCGTACAGTTCAGACGTAGATGGCAGGCAATTATACGAGCAGATTTTAGATTGCAAAATGCTAATATTACGTCGTGCAACGAAATTTAATCGAGTCTTAAGAATCTCCTGCATTCATGTCACAGTTGAATATGGTGATGAAAGTGTCTTTCCAAATCTTCGAATTGCTTTGCAAATAATGCTGACGATGGCAGTATATATTGCAAGCTGAGAGAAACTGATTCTTTCATACCTCCGAGTGAGCATGTACGTCGGAAGGATTTTTTCCAGGAGGGGGCACTAGAGGATTTTTCTAATAATTTTACTGGGGGGGACAAACGAGGCAAAATTTGTTTTTTCTCACTAGAAAATAAGAAAACAACTTTTTTTTGCTAAAATTTTCAATATCCAGGGGGACCTTGTTCCCCCTGTCTCCTTTGCGACGCCCATGCCTCCGAGACTCAATGAGGTCAAAGTAGAGAAAGGGACGAAACAGAGAAAACTGACTTTGATGATATCATAGACGAATTTGCTTCGATAAAGGCACGAAAATTGTTGTTTTAAGTAACATGTTGTTCAAACACGAAAAGGCTGGCTATATTGATGTTTCGATGGAGCTATGATTTTCGAACACATGTAATACATGACTTGCATTAAAGAACTCACTGTACCAACCAAATTAAATGTGATTTATTTCAAAAGAAATGTCCTTCTTAGTTGAAAGATGTTATGTGACTTTTTGCAAGATTTACAATTGTACAGCTAGTACTACAGTATGTATAAAATATGATAACGTTATTACTTGACAGTTTTGATATTCCTTATAATATAAATCAATGAGTGTAGAAGTATGTCATGGTTCTTATGAATAATTTGTATTTTATTTGCTGAAAAGTTCAATCAAAAATAAAGACATGTTTTCGGTTTTAAAACATTTATTATCTTCATGGTTTATCTTTCGTAAACTTGTGCCTATATCTGATATTTAGATTGTCAAAAAAGGCGCACATTCAAACTTTGCCATGGGCGCCAGTTTGCATAGATACGCCACTGCAATACATAATACCTTTTCGGTGTATCAGTATTGTTTTTGCTTTTTAAGATCAATTTAGAAGGTACGGCCCTCCGCTGAGATAACTGTCTGGATAACCTCTATGTTTTTCGATGCGTCGCCGTTCGTTGTCTTGAAGAGCAAATCTGACGCAGTGAACTCAGTAGGCCTAACGCCAAAAAATCTGTCTATCTGTCCGCTACATGCGGTCTTCTGAAAGTGGTCCCCGAGCAGTGGCGTGCAGAGGTCTGGTGATGCCCGGGGCGACTGCTTGATTGGATGCCCCCCTTCAAAATTCTAGTATTGAGCAGTGGTAAATGGTGGTTTTGTTACTGGATTTACGCTGTTTGTGACGTCACAATGTGACTTCACATTCACGGTTCCAAACCAACGTTTTGGCGAAGTTTGTGGACACAACTTGCATATTCAGGGACGCCGGAGCAGCGGTAGGGCAGGGGAGCAGTAATAAAAGTTGAGGGCAATGGAAATTTTTGAAAAACAAAAAGAAACGTTACAAATTATGTTTGTTTCTGTTATCAACAATGTTGACCTCAAAAATAATAACAAAAATGATAGAAAATCATTCTGAATTTTCTGGGTGCCCAAATAGCTGCAATAAATTTGTTGCAGGTCCAACTTGACAGAACATGAAATTACCAATGATACTGTTATGAAAAGGTACCTTCGTCCCCGTTACGCCCTTTTGAAAGGTCAGAGGGGCAATTCCCCCCCATGCCTCCATCCTCTGGCGTCCTTGTGCATACCTACACGCACTCTCTTTACTCGTTGTAGGCTACAATGTGTCACTATGAACATCAGTTATCAGCGGTCTCCTAAGACAGAGCAGTTCATAACTGTAAAAATATTCGGCAGCGCGTTAAAACCAGGCCCGTAAACACGGGGGAAATTGGAGGGCAATACTTCCAAAATTTTATGCCCTACAAAATTTTGTTGTTCCCAGAAAATTTTTTATTAAAACGTATAATAAGAAAAAAATCTTGGCTCACCTAACACGCATTTTTCCCCCCGAAACTTAAATCCTGCCTACGGGCTTGGTTAAAACAGCGGAGCAGAACACACTTGGTGCTACGTCAGCGCAGTTCACAACTGCAAAAATACAAGCCTGCGCGAATGTCTCGTCGCATAGCAGTCAATCAGAAGGTATGCACCGGAGATGGCGGACACCCAGGGTTGACAGTTTGAAACTTGTAAACTACACAAGTATTGAGAATGCGCATAAAGTACGCAAGCAAATTTGTTTTTTCTTATGTGGCTGTTATATGTACTATTGCTAAGGGGAAAGAACAGATACGGACTTGTGTGAGCCGTTATGATCAATCCGCCTAAACTGCCAACTAATGACGAAGCTCGAAACGAAGCACATATTGCAAGCACAGGTGTGCGACTGCATTAGCACAAAAAACGAAACGAGAAACTAGTGATGCATCATAAAATCAGCTAAACCAAGTACGTTGAAATAAGACAGTTTTGAAATTTGGCTCAGAAAATCAATTAAAATGTCCATAATTATCTTCAGGGTTCATGTAATTGGACCTAACCAAAAAACACCCGGTTTTAAGCCCACTTAAAAAAAAACAATAAAACCCACCAAAAATTCCACTCTTTTCTTTTCCTTTGAAAAATATACCATGAAATAAGTAAAATAGGCAGCACACTTGTACAGTTAACTGTAGCCTAAACTTTTTTTAATGAAACAAACGAACAGCAACGAAATTTAAAGGACTTGACAAAAAGAGAAGAAAAATTCGTACAGTTTGTGTAAATTCTACTGGTTATCTTCTTCATCTCTATAAAATCAGTTTATTTTAATTAATTTTTCTGCCTTCTCTGCATACAAGCTGTTTCTGATGTTGACCATACCAAACGATATGCAGGGCATGTGCATAAACTTGACGTATAACTGCAGAGTTTGTGTGGAAGTGGTCTTTCTCTGTTTGCTGTGCGCATGCTTGCCAAGTCTTAGCACTTGGGAGTGAACTGACCAACAACACTTTGCGAAAACAAAGATGGGATACATTTCTTTACCCTCAGTTTGAATGTCATAATAGATATAACAAGTTATATTGTGTAATTTTGAAGATGGTGATATTGCATGATGCAATGCAAACAATACAGAATGGGGCTTTTGTGTTTTTTAATAACAAAAACCTGTTTCTTAAAAAAAAACAAAAAAAAAACGGAGTATAAAAACAAAAAACGTAAGTGGGTTGATTTTCTTTGAGAAAAAAAACGGGTTTTTCTCAACCCTGATTATCCCTCGATCTTTTTGTGATTTTCCTTTGATCACACAATCTGGAACAAGTAACATCACTATCAGTTTGAATGGGTGTGCGCCGCACACCTACAGTATAGGTCTCTGGTATTTAAGAAGCTGAGAATTACTGGCATTTGAATACGTAAAAAACAGTGTTGACAACAAAACAAGTTTCGAAAAATTAAATCCATGCTGCATGCGCAAGAAGCCTTACAATAGGAAAAATCATCTAATTACAGCATTTAAATTTTGTAATTTCACTCTTTGGATGCCCCCCTGTCTTGGATGCACGTGGCCGTCGCCCCGTTCGCCCCCCCCCTCTGCACGCCACTGTCCCCGAGCCACTTAATTGCCCATCCCTTCAAACTGTAGAGAGCTTCTGGAATCTAGTCAGCAAAAATAGATTTCCCAAACTAAAAGATTTTGCGTTAAAAATGCATTAGTGCATTCTTAACGCAAAATCATTCATTTTTGGAATTCATCATGATGCTTATTCAGGTTTGTAACTTGCTTTGAGTTTGAACAATGATGCGGTTATATTGCTTTCAGTAATAAATTCATATCAACACAATAGCTTTGTTTGATAAAGTAAACATCGGTTAATCCTGATTCGATTTGACCCACGATTTTATCCGGTTTAGGCGAAGATTCGAATTAACCAAAGATGGTTTATTCTAGCCTGACGTCATCTAAGTACTGAGATATCGGTAAAAATAACTTAAAGTGAGCACATTTACGACCCAACAGCGGGCTTTCGCAGAAGCAAAACGAATTTATTTATGGATATACAATGGTACATCAGACTGGTAACCGCCCTATCCAGGCAGTTATGAACAATCTTAAGTTCATAATTTTATATTATTTGGTTGCTAAGAAATCTGGGATTTTGGACTGACGCAGATATTCCTGCGACTGATCCATAAGCAATCACTCTTTTTGGAAGGTAATGCCTTCCAGACGTGTTACTGAGTACAGTACACACGGACATAATGGTCTACACACGCACACTCGACACAGATCAATTGACTGAAACCATGGTGTGGCCGAGTGCCTTGTGCGTTATGTTCAACATATGCTATACGCGTGTGTGACGTAATAATCGTCTGTCGGATGTCGCGCTCAGTTGCGGCCGTTTTTATCATAATTCTAAATGTTCGTTGGTGATAGCACTCTTGTGTTGCGTCTGAAAGCTGCTGAATTTTTCCTAGAGACCAGTCAATGCATACAACTGTGTGGAAGTGCGGAAAAGTCCGGATTACGAAATGTGGAAAGAGTAGATTTAATTCGGTATTGGCGAAGATCCGGATTAACCGGTCCAAGGTTTACTGTATTCGTTGTTTCACTGTTTTTGTCAACTGCCATAACTTTTGTTACCATGAACTACATATTGTGTGAATTAAGGAGTTTTCTTGGAATGGTAGGTTTACGAGAGAGTTCTTCCAATGTTTCCTTACGGAATGTGAACGTTTATTGCACTATGAATAATTGCTTGGTTTTGTAATTGATATTTCCCGAAAATCAAAAGCTCTCGGTTTGCTTGCTGTAAGCTTTCGATGAATCAGCTGACTGGGCTTGCTTTCATCATTTTGGAAATGATTCAAACTGGTACATTTTGAAGATAACAGCTTTAGGGAGAAAATTGTAATCTTTTCAAAAAATTGTTCTGTCAACTCTTTTCTGGTATACTAACGGGGAGAAAATTGCATTCGATATTTCTGTTTATTACTTACGAGAAGTTAAATTTTAAAACTTTTTGAAAATCCACTTTGGGTGTAAAGATATTTTTTGGACAAAACGCTGTACCCTGTCTGCGTTTTTTTCACCTATGGATACGAATCATCTGTTATTATAAAGCATCGCAAAAGACGACTCCCGCAGGCTCGTAACCAGCTTGGGACACTAGAGGCGGCGAAGAGTTTTCTGAGAGGGGCCCAAATTTTTTAAACAATGTCCAACTCATTTTTTCAGGAGGGACGAAAAATTTTCTAGACGGGGCTTCGCACCCCCTCTAGTTAAGGGCCTGAATTCCCGTGATTTCAATATCGAATATGTTGACCTTTTTGCAACTATTGCCACTGCCGCTTCACAGTACTAACCTCTACAACAGTGACGTGCGGTAAAGTTCGTGGCTGGGGAGTGTAATTTCTATGTCTTTTGGTTACACGTGGTTTACACATAAACAAAAGACCGAAACCGTTTTAGGTAAATCGTATTTCTAATGGGTTCGACGATAT
>JGI24159J19872_10000892_pt1 | contig 30323 bp, 27 predicted proteins | sample Ectturendosymbi4_FD_19872 | JGI IMG/M metagenome (IMG submission 19872)
GTTTTGGCGTCTGCTCGGCCTCTGCACGTGGTCCCCAGAGAACAGTTCCGTGGCCCCCAAGAGGGACGAGGGCCCCGTTTGAGAAACACAAGAGCTGCAAACGTCTGGGATCTCGTCCAAAGCGATCAATAAAACCTTGCTACACAAACCGGACAATTAAGTAGACCTGTATGTGGACACGACTACGAACAAACTTACTAGAATTAGAATATCACGCAGGTTTTGCAAAATTGACCAGATGAATTATGAAAACTTGCCACAGCAAATGTACCTTTGCACTCAGATGTCAGAACTAAACCTTAACGATTATGACGTATTCCCACAAGCCCGCATAGATGTATTCTACTGTAACAAGCCAAGTAATTTTATATTGCGAAAAGAAGTCTGCATAAGTGTAGTTTGACACTCAGACACATTGGTCACACTCCCAATAATAATGGAATTTTTAAACTTGTTGAAGCATTGCTATAGACCCACTCGTGCTTCTTTTCACAAAGTATAAATGTACGTGGCTTACCGCAATCAGCATGTCACTTTTCGCTGCATTACCTGCCAAGACATCTGCGTACAACAATCTCATGCAACAAAACGCCTGCCACAGTAATACAAGGTGAACCTTTGCAGATATGTTGCCATAATATTGTTACGCAATAAAGACCAAAAGTAGAACAATCCGCTTGCGACATTCGCAACCCACCTCTGCAGGCAAAGGAGGAAACATGAGTGAACTGCAAGCTCATCACTGCCTAACACTACAACTGTGAACCTGACTCTTGTGCAGTGTGAGTTTCATACCGGCAAAAAAACTGTCTTTGCAAGAATCAAATCAATTAATCGGAATTAAGATACCGACTTCAGGTTTTTCCAGAAATATTTGGTTTTAATCCCAATTTCCAGGCGGGGGGCAGATGCCCGTTATGCCTCCCATGCTCTGTGGACGCCCATGCGATCATTGACAATTTTATATCAGGTTCCATAGACAAGGCCAACTCATCTAATGAAACGAAGAAGCGTTTTTGGCTAATTGTTAGCAAAGTTAAATTTTAGCATCTTTAGTGAGTAATGTGCGGTACAAAAGTATTTTGGCGATGATTTTAAATGAAATCAAATGTCATGACAACACCTCTTTATGTCTGGTGGGGGGATGCATCCCCCCCTGTGTCCGCGCCTGCAATGGTTACAATCACCGCTGATGCAAGCTGTAGGCACTAGGGGTTTCTGGAGCATGCACTCTCAGAGTTTTGAGTAATAAAACATCATGAAGGACTGACTGAGGGAGAATCACGAATACATAAAAAAGAAGAATAGACAGAAGAATGCACATGAGAAAAAACTGAAGACAAATGATTTTATACAAAACTGCTAAACAAATATAAAATTGCAAAATAACAACCTGAAACGTTGACAGAAAATAAAACAAATACTGCGATTTAATGCTTTGTTTGTAATTATTTAACGTCAAAGAAAAACTGTTCTTGTCTTTACTGTAAATTTGTCGATTCTTCCTTCGAAAACTGCTATAAATGAAACGTGTCACATCCACTAATCTAAGAAATATCTAAGGTCAGTGACGCTCCCGCTCGAAGTTCCAGGTTAGCAACTGTGTGACCTGAGTTTCGACAACATGTCCATGGCAATGCTCTGTTTCTAGGCCACAGTGATACAAAGCACATGTAGCAGTAACTGAAAGGTTCACAATAACCAACTCAATGTTGTAACACAGTTGCAAGTAGAATTTTGCAAAAGTATTCAGCATTTATTTAAATATCGCACAAATAAACATCATCATAACTTCCTTCAGGGCCACACCAAATCCATTGCAATATAAGTTTGTCAAACCATAAAAGCTCAAAAATTTTGCTAAACATCAGATCTGTAGTCGTAACAACCAGGGGCATGCAGATAGGTCTGGTGATTCCCGGGGCAATGCTTGATTGTATGCCCNCTACCAAATTTTAGTATTGAGGACTGTGAAAAATACAGGCGTTTGAAATAAGTAAACACTAGTTTTGACTAACAAACAACTTTTGAAAAATTGAAATGAATTCAAGGAGTATTTTTTGTTTTTAATGTGTTATGCTTGTTTTATTCCGTGGACATCTACTTATAAGCAAATTTCTTCCACTCATGGGTAGGCTGTGCATTAATAAATTAGATATTGCATTTATTCGTGCAAGCAAGCATCAGATAGGCCCACCAAAAGAAGATCGCACTAACGGCATGTTAGGAGTTAGAGTTATCTATTGCTTCTCTTGGAAATAGTATCTTAAAAAAGTAGTGCAACCATGGAATTTGATGCATTTCCGCCCTTTATATTTTTCTGACCTACAAACAAATTGCTAAGGATGTTTTTTTCAGTAAAAACAGATGAAGGTAACGATGAGGTGCTTCATCTCTCTCTCTCAGGTCACTTAACATACATTTGCATTCCCCCTCAGGCAAGTTCCCATCAGATCCATGCAGCACGTTTTAGTGGCTAATAAGAAGCGTCTGGTTCAGGGGTGCAGAAATGCGGTTGCGCACTCTCGCCGCGCGGCCAAAAACGTGGAGTGCGCGAACGTTTTTTCCCCCTTTCGTACTTCATGCGTATGAATGCTGAATGGCAAAACTTATATGTGCGCGATACTAAAAATTGCTGCGCGCTACAAACGTCCACAGAAAATTTTGCAGCGCTGGTCCAGTTACAAGATTTTGATAAAATGCAGCACTTTTTGTAATTTCACTCTTTGGATGACCCACTGCCTTGGATGTCCTGGACCGTCGCCTCGTCCATCCCCCTCTGTGTGCGTTTTATCGCTGCTCTAAACGCATGCGCAATATAGCACTCTGCATGCGCTGTGAAAGCTGGATTTCCGTTCCATTGTGACGCAACTATAAAATGATAAGGAAGTCGGAAAGTTCGCAAGCCGTGAGTCAAGCCACGAGTGGGCGCTTATTGCTGGCGACAGAAACTCCGCTTTGAAACGTCCGGAAGGTCAGTAATTGCTCGCTTTGCGAACCTTGAAGATCTCGATGAGATTTCGCAATTAAATGCATCATTTTGTAAATTGTAATTATTAGCATCCGCTGACATTTGATATTTCGTAATTAGTACGAAACATCTGACCTCAATTTGGCGCCCCCAATGTGCTGCGCCTGTCACGCTTTTTTATTTATGTCATGCAGTTCTGCAACAGTGTTGTACAGGAGCCAGAGTGTAGGAGCGGACTCCGACCGGAGTCTGAGTGAATTTCAAAAGTAGGAGTGGAGCCGGTGTCAAGCGAAATTTCTGACCTCTGCGAAATTTCTGACCTGTTATTGTTTTTCAGTTATTTTGCTTCTCAGAAAAAAAAAATAAAGTCTGGCAATTACTTTTTTGATGTGTGTTATGTACATTGAAACATTTTGGTCAGATGTCAAGTACCCACAACAAGCTATAGCACGGGAATAACCTTAACCATTGAAATTTTCCGACTTAGTCGTTGATATCAATTATTTTTCTTTTTCTCAAACTAACCCAAACCCTAACCTGACACACTTACCTAAACACGAATTCTTAAGCCCTAACAAATCAGTTTTAAGCATATTTGGTTTGCAGAATATTACTCTGTGCATGTGTACATGGTGTGGAGTCAGAAATTTCGCTTGACACCGGATTTGAATTTTTCACGAAAAGCCGGAGTCATTTATTGAACATTTTTTGAATAGCTGATAGCATTCAATTTGTAGTTTAAGCAGGAGTCGGAGTGCAAAAGCAAACCCTACTAGTGTTTCGGAGTCGGAGTATATTCAGCGAAAGCAGGAGCGGAGTCGGAGTCAAAATTTTTGACTCCGTAGGCCTACACCAGTGTTGCCACTGCTGGTTTTTTTTCACTAGATCTGTTTTTTTTTGTTTTATCTGGGGTTCTGGGGTTTTTATTAAAAATCTGGGTTTTTTTGACTCTGGTCAAGTTTCACAAATGTATGTTGTATTACTGTATTTTCCATTGAAGAATACAGTAGTTTCACAGGCGTAATGTGCAGAGTCAGTAGCCAGTAGCCTACAGATAAGTAAAGTACTTATATTTGATTCTAATTTAACATTCAAAATTTTACGTTCGTACCTATCACAATGCGCCTGTAAAACAATGAACAGATTCTCAACCACAGCATCTTCTAAACCAAAAAAGCATTCTAAAATCATGTGCAAGCAGTCCTTGACATATCAGCGATTGATTAGAGTGCTGACCTATGCCTAGTCAGTGCTTAATCTGTAAACCATTATATTTCAAACAATTTGGTTAATAAGACTGCTGCAGTCCTACTACTATAGCAATGAATGCAGTGGTTAGGGTGTATAGAATACTGACGTAAGACCTTGAATGTATCATGTACATGTTTCAATTTGTGCATTTAAGTGAAAGTAAAAGAAAACATTAAACGTTTTTTAGAAAAGATCTCTAGCTTTTTCATGTTACTTCATACACTTGATTTGGTGCTAGTCTAGGCTAGTTGTAAATTGTCAGTATGTTCAAAAATTGACTTGAGCTTGTTAAAAGCATGATGCAAATATTGCATATTATCTTAATTTTTATGTGCAAGTGCCGGTAACGTACATTTCAAGTTTGATTTAGACTTTTTTTTAACATTATATATGTCTGGGGTTTTTTATTATTTTCTGGTTTTTTTCAAGGTAAAATCTGGGGTTTTTCTTCAAAACAGAGTGGCAACACTGGCCTACCCGCCACTTGACCACTGTTCTGCAATGTCATGGATGCTGCGTCATGGCATTCCTCTCCATAACCTGATTAACCTAACCTCCCTACTCCTCTTGTCTCAGCTTAAGTTCTTGTGTGCATGACTTAGTTATTCGTCTGTATAGTTCTCAAACCTTCATTCATTGCTTGCTCTCCATCTGTGTTGCGTAAATGACTGTTGCGTTACTATTTTGCTGTTTTTTTTCTTTCACGAAGACTTTAATTTTCAGTGATAAGGGGTTACACTTACAACTTTACTTATGAACGCCCCTGTTGCTGTTCAGCCGTGTTGCCTCTTTTTTTGGCCCAGTTGCTTACAGTATTTGACTGATTAGATACCTTCAGACGTTCAGGGAGTGTACAAATGATTAAGAAGACTGATCTTAATATGCAGGCTAGAAGCTTAGAATAAACAACTGAGCTGTATTCTTCTTTCTAGTGAGAGAACAAATGCTATAAAATTGTATTAGCTAGTGTTTGTGTAAAAACTGCATGTATTTTATACAGTAATTTTTGAAGTGTGATGATTTTCTATTTATGTAAACGTGGGATTTTGAACCATGCAAACCGAGACACATGTCGCCTTTTTTCGCAAGGTAAGCTAGCTCTTTTCAATTTATGTGCAGTGCATGATGAGTTCCTATTGTCTGTTTAACTAATATTCTGTTACAGTAAACCCAATCGTTTTCAAAAAAGCATACAAATTTATGTTAATTCAGATCATTTCCATCGCATGTTTAGAAAATGCAAATCACATAATTGCATGATGAATAGGTTTTGGAATGCAGACTTGCATCAGGTTACTAGGATCTTCACCTTATATTATTGTAGCACAGTTTGAAGTAAATCATTTGCAATCTCTACGTAACTTTTAATCTTGAAACAAAATCGGTATTTAGCAGCAATGAATGAAATCTTTGATATTTTGCTATGTTTTTGCGAAAGGCTGATGAGAAAAAAACTCTCAGCCAGTAATGCTATGTTTATGTATGTGTTATAAAATTGGAAGTGACTATTCATCTGCCTGTCCTGACGTAATTCAAATAAAAGGGTCACTTTTTCGTTCAAACTGTGTGGATCGTATAGTAATGGTTACGCATTACGCCTTCTATGCTTTAGGTTTTCGGTTCGAATCTCACCTTGCTGACTTTGGTTTCGTTTTTTTTCTTTCAACTTTCCTTTTGTTTTTTTTTCTTTACTTTTTTTCAGGTTAGCATTAGGTTAAGGTTAGCTTAGCTTAGGGTTAGCTTAGCTTAGGGTTAGGTTAGCTTAAGGTTAGGTTAGCTTAGGGTTAGCTTAGCTTAAGGTTAGGTTAGCTTAGGGTTAGCGTAGCTTTGGTTCAGGTTAGGTTAGCATTTGTTTCGGATTAAGGTTAGGTTAGGGCTACGGATAGGGTTGGTTTAGGGTTTATCTTTTACATTTACTTCGTTTCTACCAAGCCTACTGCACTCTCATCATGCGTTACTGTCATGTTACAGAAGGCGGTCGAATAAGGCTTGAAATTTAAAGATCCGCAGGTGCTTCTTAGCCACTGCCTATAAAATTTCATCAGCATTGTTGCTTAATCTTGTTTTGTGCCTGCTACATGATAGTGTATACCTTGCCAACTTTGTAAGAATTCAGACATATTAAATGGCTGCATGAAGCCTGCAGTATCACAGTGCAATTTCCATTATATTCCCAATCATAGGCCATTGTAAATGTTTGTCAACACATGTTTGCCTATGTTGTCAAAAAATTTTAATGCCTTGTTCTGAAACACTTTTTTATGCGTTTATCTAATGGTATCGTTTATCTAATGGTATGCGTTTATCTAATCTCCATCTAGCTTTTTCATTCTTTCATTTCATATGTTTGATGATTTTCGCATGTCATTTCTGCCCATTATGTAACACTTTTGTGTGACAATAAGAGATTGCAATATTCACTGGCAGATTTTTCAATGCCTTTTAATTTTTATTGCTTATTCATGTTTATAAACTGTTCCTCTGATGTACAATGAGTAGAAGTAGATTAACCAATATGATACTGAGAAAAATAATCAAAATAATTAAAAGCTGTCAACTTTCTTGTGTGCACTGATGGTAGCAATACAAGTAGGAAAAATCAAATATAGAAAAGCATAAAACAAGGTACAATTAGATACTTCGTGGCAAAAAAGTTATTGGTAGCTTTAGTAAAATATACATTCTTTACATTTGAACTACAAATGAATTAGTCTCAACTACAAATTGAACTACAAATGAATTTTTTTCATTTGAACAACAAATGAATTAGTACCACTGATTTTAATGTAGCATTATGGTAACTAGTTTCCACAAAGATGACACAAGCAAATAACTGAGCAAATTTTTTTAAGGAAATTGATTTCACATAACACTATGCATCCTCAGTCCTAAAATCTTATTCAAATAGTATTGGTTGTGGCACCAGCCTTAGTTCCAAGCCATGGAAACTAGTACTAACAGATATCAATCACTGTTGTAGCATTTTGGTATTTAATATGCGGACCAAAGGGTGGGCCATACAAGAGGTGAGACTGTCATTAGGGAAGTAGCAGTGGATATTCAAGTAACGCATTTGGAGCAATGCTGATAAATCGCAGTTTTTTCTACTTCTTACTTCTGCTTCAGTTCCAGGATGAATTTTCTCATTAGTTCAAAATATTGTTCTGTGCTCACAGTTGCCTGACATCCATCAGGATCCTCAAGCCAGTATGAGTTCATAATTCCTTTACAACCCAGCATGCCCCAAACAATCACTTTCTCCACACTAGACCATATGGGTGGCACTGTTGCTCATGACGCTGAGCCTGAGTGTAAAAACACACATTATGTTTGTTATGTGACCACCAAGGTGAAAATTTGACTTGTCAAAAGTTTACAAATCTCTGTTGTTCTCCCAGTTTGTTATGCTTTTGTATGAGAATGACCAAATGCAGTAGTGCTGGTGTGTAGAAGCATCAGTTGTGTAACAATGTCCTCCAATGTAAAAAGCAACGTGATGAAACAAATGAAACTATTTTCCACACTTGTAAAAATCCAAATTTTAAGCAGGTGGTTTTAAACTTTTGAGTGCAACTGTATACTAATTTCTCATAGAAATAATTCCCTGTTTCAAAGTTTTGCTTATTACTGAGACTTTGTTACAATTTTTATGCAAACCTATCACCACTTTGGCAAACAGTTTTAAAATGTAACTTTCACAAGTTTTTGAAAAGGAGGCACAAAATTGCAAAATTCTGCCAATTGTTTGTCTTAGTCATATCTAAATTTTAATTGGTTTTGGGACATTTTACACTGTAGGTCAAACATGTGCTATGAAGTTATTCAACTCAAAACAGCAATGTTCCATGACCCCAATATTTTACAAAGCCTTATATTAACATTCTTTCAGATAGCTTTGCTAAAATTGTGCATTTGTCTCAGGCCAGGCAGCCTTTCAAGCGAGCTACAATTTGATAGTGATCGGAGGCGGATCTGGAGGTTTGGCATGTGCAAAGGAAGCTGCTGATCTTGGAAAAAAAGTAGCTGTGTTGGATTACGTTGTCCCTAGTCCTCAAGGTGAGATGTGAACACTTTGTATAGGTTACTAAGATCCTGTCAAATTGCGGGATTGTTTTATTCCTTCTTGAGACCCTTTCATACATTAGCTGAGTTGCCCCTACCCCAGATGGTGTTTCTTTGCAAGGTACCAGATGGGATATCGGTGGAACTTGTGTGAACGTTGGATGCATCCCGAAAAAACTGATGCACCATGCTGCAGGCTTACGTCATTCCTTTGAGAATGCAAAGAGTTATGGTTGGCAAAGTGATGCTGTACCGAAACATGACTGGTAATGTAAATGGCTACAAAAATGTACTGTTGAAGCATAAACCTCAATTGAGAATAACGTTTAAAATATTAAAAAAGTTATGCAAACGTTCCTGGAAATGATAAAATAATGATTTCTCTTTGAAGGAGTACCTTATCGACTGCAGTACAAATGTACATCAGATCCCTCAACTGGGGTCACAAAGTCCAACTAACAGATAAGTACGTGTTTGTAAATGTAACTCTCTAACCCAGGGGTTCCCAAACTTTCTCTGGCCATGTACCCCTTTAGCATTTCGATAGATGAGCATGTACCTCTCAAATTTTACATGACAAAAAGGCTGAGGAAAATAATAAACGTGTGTTTACCAATAAGCACATAATGATTTTTGAAAATAATATTAACTGATATATGTATAAATAATTGGAAATCTGTAATATATAAACATATTCGTCGTTTCTATTGTTAAACTTAAAAGTACCTCTTCAGATAGGCATATGGGGTACATGTACCTCAGTTTGGGAACCCCTACTCTAACCCATTTTGACTTTTTAATCTTGCAGCTTTGGGATTTTGTGCTCTGTTTTTTCTTCACCATGTTCGAGAATGCGTAACTTAATTGCCTTTGCAAATAATACAAGTTTTTGTATGACGATGTATGTCATATATCTACAGAAACGTTACATACCTGAATGCTAGAGGCAGTTTTGTCGATGAAAACACTATAAAAGCTGTCGATAGGAAAGGAAGAGAAACTGTGATCCATGGTGAAAACATCGTGATTGCCGTTGGAGGTCGCCCAAGGTACCCCGATGTGAGTGCCATTGTCTACCAGCGTTTTGTTTGATGTTAGTCTGATGCTGGTTTGCATGTGAGTTCCTCACGAATGTACGTTGGCAATTGTTTCAGCTATTTGTGATTTGTATTTTTAGATAAGACTGCCTGAAATAGGGGCTTTGAACGTCCTCTCTTGTTTTCCTTCATACGTAGCGGCGTGATTCGTAGAGGATTTTACCGAAATTGTGTCTCGAAACGTGTTGCACGTTTCGTAATACCATTGAATCCCCTTAGCGGTCTTCGCTCTACCTGCTGTGTTGCGCGCCTCGACCATTACATTCCCTCGCAGATCCCAGGCGCAGCTGAATACTGCATTTCAAGCGATGACATTTTCTGGAAAAACAATCCTCCTGGAAAAACGTGGGTATAAAAAATTGCGTCATAAACCTGTTAGTGATTCAGCGATTGTTGATATCTGTTATTTTACTTTTGCAGGTTAGTCGTTGGGAGCAGCTGTATCCTTTCACTATTGTTTTATATCTTCAATGTCGTCAATGCGAAATCCGTCCTGTTCAAATCTGTTAGGTAGTTGTAGGACAGGTTTACCTATTTGACACTTTTTTCTGTCCCATTTCACCCCATGGGATTCCCACGGAACAAGTCATACAAAGAACATTATATCATGTGCAAGTCTGACGTCTAGCCTCTCCAGAGCCGTGGCCAAAACACCCGAAAATCAATTAGGGTTCCAATAAAAGTCGGGTGACCTTTTTTGTGTTTTTCACCTAAAAAGAGGTTGAATGACCGCATTGTCGGAGACTTCGTATCACTCCGCCATGGCGCTGAGCCCTGCACCAGTAATACTTACGTGCTGTGAGTATATAGTAACGGTATTCAACATCAAAAATTCCTGCTGCATGGCGTATAATTCCTAACGATGCGACATGGGACAAATTTCAAGTCCACTGTCCCATCCAATGAGACAAATCCCATTCCCATGGACAAACGTGTGCAAAGACGGCCATGGTTGGCACAACCGTAGGACTGGTGTGTAGCAAACTTTTAGAGATGATCACTTGAGACAGAAGCTCTGCGTACTCGCACTAACCAAGCCGCAATAAAGCTTCTCTTGTTTTGAAAACATTGCCGTAGGAAATCCGCAACAAACTCTCGTAATTTCCTTAACCCACATTGTTTGAAGACGTTGGTCTGGAATGTGCTGGCTTTCTGCACGGCCTCGGTTTTGACACAACTCTGATGATCCGTTCAATTCCCCTGCGTGGATTTGATCAGGTGGGTTTCCCCCCGTCGCGTGGCAACCGCGCCTTGTCATGTTTTTGCGCAGCTTTCATATCTGCTTGCTTAGATCTTGTCGACTGCTTAGCGTGAACTGAGCGCTCGGCGTACTGATGTCATTAATTAACTCGTGACGCAATTCTCTGTAACGCTAGAATTTCTCGTAACTGCCGACCGAAACGTCTGTTGACGTAATAACCACAAAACAAAGTAAAACCTCGCCATGCAGGGCGCAGCGCAGTTGTATGATAATTCGTTTTTGCCACAGGCTTGTAGATCTGTTTTTCGAAGCATTTTTACTTTGATGATCTGGGCCCAACGTTATTGGAACTGTACTTTTTCACTGTAGACGCGATTTTGTATTTGATGCTAATCTTCAAGTTTTTTTGTGTGTTATTCTTCGTCCCATTATTTTAATTCTGTCGAAGACATCGTCAAATCATGCAAATAACCAGAAAATTATAAGTAACCTGCAGAAAAGTCAATATTGTGCTATAAAACAGTGGTGTGATGTCAAATCCGATTTGTTTTGTAACAAAAACTTCCATAGCAAATCTTTGTTTATCGGAAAAATCGGTGTCGATTCCCGCTTTTGCATTCACCTGGTCTCTGGCATCCTTGCTATGATTGCGTCGCTGCCATTGAGTTACATTCTTGTGCATCGGCTGTTTGGGTGTCACGTTACCAGCGATAAATAGTTTCGAAATGCTATGATTTTGTTTTTCTGCCGCAAATCTGAGACTGTGTCTTCGTATTTTTCGCAGCAAATGTCTGGTTTAATAACCGACCACTTGACAATGGAGGGATTAAAAATACAGTGGAAACGGGTTCCGAGATCAGTCGTCAAGCTGTCGAATGGAAGGCTACACGTCGAGTCGCAGACTACTGATCAACAGGACGGCAGCGCGGATGAATACGACACTGTACTGCTTGCAATCGGTATGCTGTCTGATTGTGGTCATATAGGGATTCATAAAGTTCTAAGAAAAGTACAGGATGCCACAGCTGCAGAAAAAAGCACAACCCGTGTTGAGGACAAGTGGATTACTCAACGCACGTGCTTCTGATAAAGCATCAACAGTGCTGCGCATGCGGTACTGCTTCGAGTTTAAGTGCTTGTCATAGATGATCATGCCACTGTTGTCGGCCACGCTCAGCTGTGATATTTAGCGTCGAATAGGTTCGCTTCATCATTCTCCAGTAAATTCCTTCCACGCATTGTGGAAAATGCGCCACCGGTCGAACATAACCGCAGTTCGTGTGTTGATGAGTTTTCGCCCAGATAGAGTGATAGTCGCGCGGCTCGCCGCTGGTAACGTGACATCATCTGAAAATCATTCGAAATGCTCGTTCAAATGGCGGTGCAGCCGCACGTAGCAGCGTTTCCTCAAACTTCGCTCTTACCCTCATTATTTCAAACACTCTTCCGGATTGAGTGTTTCCGGGTTTACCTGAGGGCAAGTATAGGCTTGAAGCTTTTTCAAGTTTCGAAATACTCTTGGTTTGTTTATATCTGCGTCCAGATAAGATTGATACAAAGTCGCTTCTTTCGTTTACGAAATGCTAGAGTCGTTTAAAACATAAAATGCTCAAGTCGTAAACTTGCCTTCAATCTGAAATCGGACTCTTTAACTTTTTTGCCCTTGTTAGCAAAAATGTATGCTTCTTTATCAACGTTTTTCCAGCACCAACGTAACACGAACGGGAATGCAACAGAACACGCGTTTCTATGCATTTCTTTTTAGTGTAATGCAGTTAAAACTTTGATGCTTACTATCCTCTTCGAATTATACAGGAAGCGATGCATTAGTGGAGTATTTCATGAAAAATTACCTTTTTAAAAGTATATTTCCGTTATGTCCTCAGTCGCTTTCTTTGCATCAACCAGTGTCGTTGATCAGGTCTTTCCGTAGTCGCCATTTTACGATTGCGTTGTTTGACCCAAGGTCGTGACCCGGTCACCGATCACTTGGCGCTGCAAAACGCTGGAGTTGAGGTTGATTCGAGCACCGGGGAGGTGCTGACCGACAGTGGCGACCGCACCAACGTTGGACACGTTTACGCCATCGGTGACGTCGCCAAAGTAAGGAATGCATTAAGTGAAGCGTATGTAGCGACATCCCTTCTATTTTCGCAGCGCAGGTTCACTACTGACTCTTCACTGACTAGCTCACTAACTTTCATGTTTAAAGTATATGTACAATTGCATGCATTAGGTTTTTCAACAAAACGATCGACTGGAATGATAAGCGTAGGGCTTCTACCACGATATCTGCTGAGTCATTGCCGTCTTCACAATCTTGCTGATTCACACTACGCAGTAAAGTGATCAACTGAGTTTGAACACACCACAGCTGCAGCGATACACACGCGGCTACTGCATGTCGAGCAATTAGCTGCCCAAAATGTGACCGCCAGCCAGCCAGTGGCATATCCACCATATAAGAGCCATCGCAAATTGGATTTCGGGTGCTCCACTGTACTGAAATACCTGGGGCATTGTTTAAAGGTTTTTAACGTTTGCGCAACAGATGCGTTGTCTCATGGTCTGCGAAGCTATTCCCGCTGTTGCAAGCTCAGCGTAGGAGGTTCCAACTAGCAACAACAGAAGCCCTGTTGTTGCGGACTACTGTCCTTTAGATGACTTTAACTCATTGCTTTCTTTGTGTGCATTAAATCCTGCAAGCATCAGAAGATTAAATCCCCCTGGTAGCTAACAACAAAGGACTTCCGTCCATGGGCGTCGGAAGGATTTTTTCCAGAGGGGGGAATAGTGGATTTTTCCAGGAGTGGGGTCAACAATGGCAAAATTTCATTTTTCCCACTCGAAACTAAGAAAACATCCTTTCTTTGCTTATTGTTTAATAGGAAAATTTCAAATTCCGTGGGGGCTTGTCCCCCCCCCTTCCGACGCCCATGCTTCCGTCACCATTGCACGAAAGCAGTGCCTTGCGGTCTTTTCGTTTGATTCCATGACCGGGCAGGATTCGTCCGCACAGGGCCACACAAAAAGTACTGCAGGGTTTTGTCCCATGACTGCACCTTGACGTCGGTCGGAGACCAGGTCTCAGGATAACCAGTTAACCACCCTGTGTTTAATACGTATCGTTCAAAATTTTGGTCAAACGGTAGTTTTTCGTTGTGTCTGCAGGGACGCCCGGAGCTGACGCCTGTCGCTATTAAAGCAGGAAAGCTCCTGGCTCGTCGGTTGTTTGGCAACTCCGCAGATTTAATGGATTATCAAAACGTGGCGACGACGGTATTCACGCCTCTCGAGTACAGTTGCGTTGGAATGAGCGAAGAAGAAGCCGTCCAGAAATATGGTGAAAACGAGATAGAAGTAAGCGAAGCTGGCCATTCGGAGCACATTAAAAACGAATAAGAACGATTGTTCCAGGTGTGTGTGAAAACCATCCCTTGTCGGTTACAGGTGTATCACGCATTCTACAAGCCTCTTGAGTTCAATCTGCCCGAACAAAATTACCAGCAGTGTTACATCAAATGCGTTTGCTTTCGTGATGACGCCAAGCCGTTGCTAGGACTCCATTTTCTCGGTCCAAACGCCGGTGAAGTCATGCAAGGCTTCGCTGCAGCCATGAAGTGAGGCCTGTTCATTTGTCTGCTTGCAGATTTGTTCACTTTGTAATGTATGTGTGGCAGAACCTATACACCCTACACGAAAAAACCTTTGAGCGAGCCCGAGCAAGGGTTAGGGTCACTGAGTTGCCCAGTTATCAGCAGACCGAGCTTCACATCCCACAGACAGACCCAAAGAATGACATGGCGAAAACGTTGGGTCCAGGTTCAACTGCATAGGCCAGAGGGAGAAACATACCCCACCTGCGTATCAGCTCACCATACTTGGAGTGTAATTGCCTTGCATAGCTGCAGAGCTTTTTTACGTGATAGTACTGGATTATTCATGCATTCTTGTGACTCAAATCACAAAATAATCACATATGCAACAAAAGGAAAAATAATTACATCAAAGAGCAAAAATGATTTGCATGCTGATAATAATATAAAAACATGAAAACTTCAGGTTTAGCAAATTGATGTATTCTATTATATTTGAAACACAAAATATTGGCTAAAGATCATCTGGGTCAACTGCTCAGCCAGCCCTGTTGCTAGCACAAATCAATTTTTTTATTTGAAGACGTTTCACTTGTAATTGAAGAAAAGTAACAAAATGCATCCAATCAACGTAAAACAAGTAAACAACAGGGTTGCGGAGTCGGAGGTAAAATATCCAACTCCGACATTTCCAAAATTTCCGACTCCGACTTTCCAAAATGTCTGACTCCTAAACAAAGGGAATGAAATTTGGCTGTTAAAATCAATAGAAATCGTGGTACGCAGGAAGAAATCTGTTTCAACAAAAGTTTCAAAAGAAATTGTACAATTTCAACAGGAATTCCCAATTTAGGAGTGTGATGTAAAAAATGATCCAATTGGAAATCCGGAGTCGGACAAAAACTGCGACCCCAGTGTTGTTAGGAATCCGACTCCACCCAAAATCTCCGATTGCTTACGACTCCGACTCTGCAACCCTGGCAAACAAAACAACAAAAAAACAGAGGGGAAAAACATGCGTATGCACATGGGGGTGGGGTGAGCGATTAGAGAGGTGAGGGAAAAGAGGGGCACTGCAAGTAAAGTCGTTCATTGACTAGCTGGAAATGTTCAACACGCTGCTAAACCCGTGATTGCTGTTAACTCACATTTCCGGTTTCTGTAAAGGTAACTTTCGCGCGTTGCGTTGAAAAGGGACCTTGTGTCCAGAACGTTTAATTTGACTTTGAAACGCACTGTGCCACTAACAACGTCTCGGAACTGTGCAGTTTTGATCGCGACCTACCCGGCTGTTGCAAACCAAGCCTACTTCAAAAAATGCCTCTTTTCCAGATGCGGAATTACTCGCCACCAGCTCTCGTCAACTGTAGGCATCCATCCAACGTGCGCGGAGGAAGTCGTGAAACTGCACATAACAAAACGCTCCGGACTTGATCCGACAGTCACTGGTTGCTGAGGTTAAAGTCCGGTTTGCAGACTCGTGGAGAGTGACGCCTCAGGTATTTTGTGCTTGGTGAGGAATTCGCTGGATACGTATTTCCAGATTCCAATATTGCTTGTGGGAAGTTCAGGGATATCTCGAACTTCTAGATATCCCTGGGGAAGTGGCCAGAGCTACAGGCAGTCTGATTTCCCTTCACATTGAGCGAAATTACAGTAAACGATGTCGTGTTGATGGGTGACGATTACCACAACATTTACAGTATAACCGGCGAAATTACTTAAGGTTTTAAAGAGTAATGGAATACGAAAATCCTTCGTGTAGTGCAGCGGTTTTAGCCTGTTGGCCAAAAAATTTTTGTTTAAACCGATTGTTCGAGAACCAATCATTGAAACAATGACTGGGTAAGCACGCTTGCCCGCTTATGTAGGTTACTTGTGCAACCATTCATTTGCGAGAACTCCACAAGACGCGGATTTTTACTGCATGACAACAGTTGCGGGCACGTCTCAGAATAAAACGGGAATAAGTTTAATTTGCGGTATATTTGAATTCAGAGCAGCTTTGCAGCTCAACCCAGACTGAACGCAAGTGCGAAGGGATGCGAGCTTTTTTTTAACCTTGAAAAATAAACAGTTCCTCCGTCTTGTTTTTGTAAATTTGCCTTCCTCTGTCGACTGTTTGTTTGAACTCCTAGCGTTTGCTGCAAGATGCAAGCTTGGCATGTCACCTCAACCAAGTTATTCGTGTTTCAGACGAAGGTCTCCAGAGTCTGCAAACCAAGCATTTCGCGCTCGTTGACATCAGCATCATTTTATGACGTCATCGCTTTAACGCCCGCGTCGGGAGGAGCGACGACTGATCTTGACGATGATGCAATTCATTAGTCGCGATGCGCTTTCGTTGTCGTGATTTACAAACTACATTCGTTGCACGACCCTGCGTCCTGTGCAATACCAATCGATGTGATGTTCTTGAAGATTACCGCAAACATCACTTGCAGGGTTTTTTTAAGGTGTTTTGGGGACCCGATTCGGGTCCCTAGAATCAGAGATCGGGTCCCCAGAATCAGAGAAAATTGGGTCCCCAGAATCAGAGAAATCGGGTCCCTAACATTTTCTTTAAAAAAAACCCTGATCACTTGTTACAGTACAATAATAAAGTTCGGGACAGAGATCTTGTGTTGAAACGGGAAGTGTGACTATCCATAAAGACTGGACAAAAGTACAGGTATCATGTACATCTGAGTTAACAACCTCTCTGTGTGTTTTAAGGTGTCGTTCTCTCATAAAATAGAACCTCGCTTTACGACCACCACCAAAACACTTGATAAACCTTCCTTTACGATCATCTTGGCATTGAAATAATATAGTTGCGGTCTCTCAATGTTTCGGTGGTCAAACCTTGAACATCCTGGTCACTGAAACACCGGACATTGTCACAACGAACCACTGTCCTTGTCACGCGCTTGACGACTCTGTTCCTACTACGAGTCTAAATATCCCAGCGCCACTGCCGACGTCGCTTGAGTGGAATGGCTGGTTGCAAACGCGTTTTTGGAACTGGCTTGGTAAGTTCGATTCAAAATGGGCCCCAACACTAGGTCGGTGAGTGTTACGCACCTGATACGAAATAGTTGGCTTTGAAGGCAAGATCAAGATGCGCTCGTGGTAAGCGATTCCTGAAATAGAGTGCATATCTGGAGGGATGTGGAACCAACAGGACGAAGCCATCGACCAAAGACTGTTTGTCCAATTTTTATGATTAAATTTCTAAGTCGCACGGCTGCAGTTCATGCTACGTACGTGTAACTTTTTACTCAGTTCATCCCACTGAACTGTGACGGACACAAACTACACATTACTTGTACAAAAATTGTCCCCGGTACTCCTACGTCTTTGCTTTTCTCCTATTCAGATTAGTAAAAATTCCCAAAACATCCAATCCCAGGTTAGAGTAACTCAAGTGCACCACCTAACTCAGTTTTTCAAGCTACAGTAGAAACTCGTCTGATTGGTCAATTCGCATAATTCGTTTCTTTTTCGTCAGACCCGGCAGAATTCCTATCTGTTGTGAACATTTCTGTTCGTTAATTTGTTCAATTCGTCACCTCTATCCCTTAGAAGCGTTTTGTTCGGCTAATACGTCATTTGCAGTTTCGCTTTTGATGTCTAAGCAGCTAGTACGTGTGGAAGTTCAAACAAATTAAGGATCTTTGTCTGAGAATTGTTGCACCTCGCAATGTGTTTATCGAATTTATACACGAGGTGCGAAGCGCGACCCAACTCCCCATTGAGAGAACGTGGGAAGTCTTTGCAGTTTGTGAAAGATTTAAAAGGTGCAAGATAAAATGGACGAGTCCAGCCAGAAGAGAGGAATAATTGTTGTATTCAACCATAACGTCATAAACTTGCATTTTACTGCAAATAAGAGCACTATGTTATACGAATTGCTATGATAGAGTTTTCACCTGTCTGCATAATTTGTCAGTTCGCCTAAATCGTCACTTTTTTCTAATCCCATGGAGGTAACGAATCAGGCAAATTCTACTGTGTTTCCAGATGGATCCGCCGCCACGCTTTTCCCACCAAAAGGTCTAGGAAGTTTCGACTGGGTCCAATCACCCGATTTACCCAAAAAATGTGCTGCAAACATTCGATCACGGGGCATAGGCGTATCAAGACAAAACAAGTTGTGAAGCACTGATCTACACAAACCACATGAATCCTCCCTAGTCCTCCATTAATCGCGTTGCAGCCTTTGGCGAAGTGTAAACAAACCTCGGATGCGTCATAACAAAAATATGTTGATCAGTCTCGAAATGCAAGAAGCCAGAAAGGCGATCAAGTCAGGTTAAACTTCGCTGTTAGTTCATTCATCGCACTTAATCTACGCTGTCAGATCAACACAGCGTACCACAACAAACACTACGTGTAAATTACAAGACTACGTCAACTGGAACCGCCAGAACAGCGTACAAAATAGGCATGCGAACACGACAAGAACAAAGCATACGAATCCCCGATATTGCGTTGTAAGGAACGAACTCGATCAAAGCAAATGCCAAAAAAGCAGGTTTTCGGCAAAGACGTGGTTTCCCGGTAATTCGGAAGTGGGCGAAAGTGTATTAGATTTGAAAGAAAAGGCATTTTTCTGTTTCTCCCGCCAGCATTCGCAAAACAAAGGAAAGTTTGTTCTTCAGCTATGCGATTTTTTCTGTGCAAGCTGTCACCCAGGTTGATCTGGCGAATGTAGGGCAATACAGTTGTCGGAGTTTGTCAGCGGAGCTCGGGCAAGATACAGTAGGTATCGTTTCGTGTCATTAAAGAAGTTCGTTCGTTGATATACACAGCAACTACCGACATTCACTTCCGGCGAAAGGCAACCAATCGGCTTCTTTCGAATGGGAAAACACATGAGACTTGAATAAATGACAATCTGGAGGTTTTCCGCATATAATATAAAGTGGCGGAACTACAGGTTTGAACTAGGTGGGGGGAAACTTAGCTGAAATGGGGGCCACTGTAGGGAGCCGACTAGCCAACATTAAGAAAAAAGTTGCGAAATAATGGTGTATCCGGATGTGGATGGCTATATACTAAAACCCGAAATCATCGGAAAATACTCCGAAAAACGCAAAAACACACCGACCTGTTGAAAACCAAAATAATACTAAAAATGAAATAAGCTGAATGGGGTCCCGGTTTTCACATTTAGCTTGCCGGGGGGGATTTGCCCCTCTGCCCCACCGTCAGTTACGCCACTGACAATGTAGCTTCACATTTTCAGATTGAGTATGCTGTTGTGCCGGATCTCTCGAAAGCAGAAGCACACAAGTGGCCAACAAGCAAAACAGCAACTGACGTTTGAAACAACGGGGCTTTCACACGGTAATAACAGCGGTGTAACTATTGCAAACTGCACAAAAACGTGGTTAGCCGACAAAAATGCAATAACTTGATCGGCACTGGAACATCTAAGTCAACTTGAACGGCGCTCCTCTGCACAGTGTACCCGACGCAAATCGTTAAGCTTCTACAAACGCTTTCAACTTGCTAAAGTTTTGGGAAATTTAGCTTTGAGACAAACTACTGCTCAACGAACAGTGCTACGCGGAAGGCATTTGTGACCAAAACCTGTCTATCGCGTTAAATCGACAAGAGTAAGATGGTAAAGAATTAGGCCAGGGGTGGGCAAGCCCTGGCACGCGGTCAATTTCATCCGGCACGTGAGCGAGGCCTCGGAAACGAGATCCTCCCCCTTCAAAGTGTCCGTTTCTTCATTTGTTTGTTAATCCGTTTTTTAATTTAACCCTTACGTGCTTTTGATGCCATATGGCTACGAACAGAGCCGTATCAGCCGCACTCCATACCCCCCATTTGGGCGGGTACGCTGCCACAGGGGCCCAAAATTCCGACCCCTCACCACAAATTTTGATTGGCACGCAGAAGAATTTTGTCATTGATTCAGCCGATTTCGGTACGCAAACCAAAAAAGGTTGCCCACCCCTGAATTAGGCGAACAGGGTTTCAAGTCCACTGCATGTTGTCATACAACCATTGGCTCCTGCACGTGATTTGCGAAGGATGTTTCGATTTAAAGATAATATGCGAGACTATGCTTCGTTGTCAGGCTGGAATGCCGTTCAAAGTACGTTAAGGACGACTGCTTCTAGATATGAAGGATGGAGCATTTCGCGTTCGTCAGACATCCTCATATGCTTTGTGCAGACTCGCGTTCGGAAACTCCTTCCCGAATTCCATCTTCGTTTTCCAGTCGATGTTCTGTGGACGCAGCACGCCGAAGAGGGAACATTGGAAGAAATCCGCCAAATTGTTCACGAACCCGCGGCTGTGACGAAACAAAACAACCTGTGTGATGACTGTAAAGGATACATACGTCACAGAAGATTTAGAATGGCCAGTGTGCTTTACTCGAAGGATTGATGGGAACTGAAGTTTGGAACTCGCTTTTGGGACGTATATATAACATTCATTCATCTGATTTTTCAAGCGGAGCTGCTTTAACTCATCCAGCTCAACCGAACAAATGTAAGGATCATTAATTTCCTCCTTCAAATAAATTTGTAGTGAACGCTGAACTGGATGCGAAAGGGTTATGGGACTCCAGGAGGAATTCTATTTTAGCTGGATTTACAATAATTTGGCTGCTTCAGGATAAGATTCGTAAGTCTGCAAACTTTCACAACTCGCGATCTGCGTTGTTGTGGGCGTGCTACACAGGTAACCTTCTCTCTGATGCTTGCACTTAAGCCAGGAGCTTTGTCTCAAATTAAGGTGTTTACCATTGTAGTTGCTTGGCATGACTGTCGCAGAATCAAATATATTGCGTAGGACTGAATTCATTTCTAAATACTTCATGTCCGGCTTTTTGGAAGGAAACCATCGCCATGAAAAATGCGTGAAATTAAAATACTCGCGTTTCCACAAAAACAGCGAAAACGTAATTAAATGTTTACAAAGCCTCAAGAAAAACACTATTAAACCACTCATTGATTCAACTCTTGCCCAGAATGGCCGCTATGGTTCAACAGCATGATTAGCGCCATGGTGCAGATTGTGCATTGCCGGCAGGCAGCAGAAAGATTTGGACTTGGTCAGCACTGCACAGTAGAAGCTTGGTCCAGTCAGGATGGTATGCAGCAGGGGTCTCAAAAACGTGGGACACATGTGACCCACGATGGCGTTTTGTGCGGCTTGCGATGCTCTTTGGGAATTTAAGCAATTACCATATACGTTATTTAGCTTATTCACCGGTGTTTAGAAGTGCTCGGCTAGCGAGTGAACAAGTTCCTTTTAAACTAACGTACAGACGACTAGAAATGATTTGCCTACAACTCACGACACCCTTCGCAGGAAATAAGGTGCAAAAGCCGTTTCTAGGAACGTTCAGCTACCGCGATTGCTGCGTCAGCGTCAAAATGCGCCCCACGGGTTACTTTATCAGTCCTCATTCGGCCCTCGGAGCAGTTTGAGTTTGAAACCTCTGGTACACAGGAAGGAATGGATACAGGTGAGCAACCACAGAAAATCGATCGTGTGATGAAAGCAAAATGCATTCATAGCGCTGGACAGTTGCAATAACCAACGTGAAAACTTACTCGAAAGGGCTTTTTTCTAAGTGTCCATGGGCAGACGTGTGGAAATGATGGTATCTGGCGGCGTTCATTCGCTCGTTAGTGGTGACGCCCAACCACCCAACCTGAAAACAGTCAAGAACATAAAATTGAAAAATGCGAATCGCGCAAACAAACCGGAACGGACTGCTTGCTTGACATCGAGGCTGTCGAATAAATGGCCGCTCGCATGTCGGCAGCCCTTCTGTTTCGGATAAACGGAAAGCGTACAACATATAGAACGTGACATAGTTCACACGGTCGAGAAACAGAGGAGGGGCTTTTCATGAAGAGAAGTTTGCCATCAGGGTATGTTCTTGTCAACCTCCCTCTGCTTAAATTAAATGTGCAAATGAACTGGAAAGTCTTTGTACGGATGGTGGTTGGTATTAACCCAGACTGGCATTGTCGCAGTCGAAATATTGACAAAACCAAAGGAAGCAGCACGATACGCAAACGTTTCACACAATCCACTACAGTTGGCACTAGTACTCTTTCAGACGAGCGAATGATAGCAGTAACATAAACGAGTTTACCTGATACAGTTGACAAGTGAGCAAGATGCAGACCCAGACCAAGTGGAAAGCGCAGTTGCCGAAAATCCACAGAACCCACGGAGAGCATCGAACCACGTGGAGAAAATGCTCGAAGCCCACCAGGCTGGGCGGGGAGTGGCATGCGTGAGTCCAGTCTGGTTTAAACATAACAGGTGAATGCGACCGACAACAAACCGCTGACAAGCGATGCACACCAGCAATAAGTGACTGTGGACAACACTCGCCAAAGGGATTGGTCGCAGAAGCGAGCACTGAAGCGGAACGAGTTCGATGACAATGCGAGCTACTCACTACCGGTGTGCTGAGATGTGTCGGCTTACAGTAGTCGTAGCGTTATGGAACTCTGTGACGCAATATCCGCTTCTCAAATCGAAAGCCAGGGTGATCTAGCCACGGAAGCGACAAACGCACGAAACGACAAACGCAGCAATCAACTGCCCCGTACTGGCCACCATTTTTTGCGGTCCCTTGTGGGAGATACGGACACGCAAAGGAAAGAACGCCATGTTTGCAAGCAACAACGAGCTCAACCAGGTTCACTCTACTGTTGCTTGTGCGCCACTGCATTCTGGAAGTACTTCCCGTTTGCGCGCTCCGGGTATGTGACGTAATGCGCCGTCATATCCCTTACTTAACTAATTAAGAGAATCATAAACTACATGCTTTGCCGACAGGCAAAAATCGACACTAAACAAACAGCAGGCAAAGGGTAACGTTAAACGAAAGTAGTGCACGATGTGAGGTCCGCCTTTGCGCGCGGCTTCCAAGGCACTTGTCGTACCCACGAGTGGCGTTTACAACCGAGCAAGATCGACTCGGCAAGAGGTAGTTGTTGACAAAACATTCGTCTCCTTTCTTTACTGAATGGATCGTTGAGAAAGACACTCAGACAAGCCACGTTAGATGCCGCTTCAAGTCTTCCAGTGTTTGCGTCATGATCACTTGCACGGCAAACGTAATGCGGTATTTCTTAAAGATTCCAGTGCGCGCTTTTTCAGAATCCTGCCATTTGTTTAGTGTCAGTTTTTCGAAACTGCGTCGCACGCAAACGATGTGCGCAAAGCAGCACTCGATTCCACCGTGGACACTCACATGCGAACGCTCCGTACATGTTCCAGGCCAGCATGCCAGACAAGAAAAAGAGGTAAGCGACGAACTGACGGTGATTCCCCCAACCGATGGAATTGCAAACCCAGGGACAGTAGTGATCGAACTTCGCGATGCATCTGTTCGTGACGGCGCAGTGTTTCGAGCGCAGAGGCTTGCGAATCTGCCGGAAAAAAACAATTTATCACGATGTGGGTCAACGCATTTATATTTGCTGGTACACACAGATTAGACTTGCCAGACAGGTGCTGCAAATTTTGTCCATGGACAGTCCTTCCGTCTCGGCCATGTGGACGATCGCCTTAAAAAAGTAACAAGAAAGCAGGTGATCAAATTATGCTGCGGCTGATGCATCGATTCTTATCGGTTTCNGAGGCGAACGAAGTTGCTGGACTTCGCAGACGTTAGAAATCGATTGNATGCAACTACTGCGCGNCAGTAAGTAAAGCANAAGTGCTTCAAAGAGTAAACTCTGCCCTGGATGTTTTGCGAAAGGTTTAGTTAGGTCTTGCCTATGCCTACGTCTCAGCAAAGAAGTTTATTGGATGAATATCAGTCACGATTGCAACATGTTATTGGTCATGGTTTTCCGCTACTGGCTGAATGACCTTTACACGTTTAAGTCGACTATTTGCTAGTTATCCAGAAGTGGGTTCGCTTTCTCATGCGGAAGCATGACCGTGCACGAGCTTTGCCCCACACTGGTCACTGCATCCAAAAGAAGAGGAATGCGTTTTATAATAATTCATGTGCGCGACATACATTAGATGAACCGGTCTGACTTAAGGCATGTACCACGCAATTGCTAATGATGGGTTACGATTATGATACCGTAGCGACTTTCCATATTCCCTTATTTTGCGGCATCTGACCTAAGTGCTTAAAAAAACGACGCGAATCGGTCAGCGAAAGCAAAACAGCTCTTGACACTCACACAGAATTCATGATCTCAACAATAGCTTGAGCAAACAATAGTTTAGTTGTAGCTACGAAGAACTAACTGGAGGCGTCAAACGTATCTGCAGCCTGAGAAGAAACTCAGCTGATCACGCAACTCACCCGTTTCTTTTGGTCTTCTTGAATCGATATAATGCCGGGATCAGCTTTGAGCGTCTTATAAAAAAAATACCACATCCCGGGCGTAAATATCAAGAAAACGACCCTTCCGAACAAGCTGTAGATATATGGCCAGAAGTAGACGAAAGATGTCATGTAGACCCAGAACTTCGTTGCGAGCGAAATTGCCAGCGGCAGCACGTAAGAAACTTCATGGGGTGTGATGCAAAGCCTGAAGCGAAGATATTACAACTTGTGGTCTAGTCTGAACGTTCGTTCGGCGACTTCGCCGCGAAAACTTGCAAAAAATCGGAAGCACTCACATGGAATATCCGTAGACGATAAGGTAGCAAACAACGAACAAAGCAGCCTTCAACAGCCACGAGGTGGTGGCTAGCTGGCAGATGAAGCCGATTGCGAACATGACGAAAAACGCGATGGCGACAGTTGCGCGTGCACGAAACTGAAAAGCAACAAGTAACAAAGATGTGAGGGCGAGCAACGGTTGAAACTTGCAATAACGACAGCGAGTTAAAATATGATAAAGATAAACGGAAATGGACGTAAAAATAAGTTTTTTTCAAAAATCCCTTGAAAATTTTTGTTCCGAAGCGCAGCGAAATAGCATCGCGGACAACGTCAAGAAACGAAGTGCATTTTGGTCGTAAATAACAGTTGTTGAAACGCTGTCAGGAACGTATGTTTTTTCTGGGGTTCTGAACAACTAAGGCCAGTCGTGATTAATGCGTAAAAATTTCCGGGTTGTAAAAATGCCAGGAACCTTCAAGGATATAACTGCATACTTGCCTCAGCCAGAAAGAATCAAATGGTTATCTAAAACTTCTTGAATGTGTCAACGTCAGCCTGACGACTACCCACCCACATGTTATTCGCCGCAGTAAATACTCAGCAATATACTGTTGATGTCGGAATAGCTGAGAATATACAGCACAAAACAGGTACGTGGCAACTAATCCGTTGTGACCAACTTTTGAAAGCTTCCACTTCACAAATTTACCTCCATGACCCTTAAACGAGGTTTGCGAGGCACCATTTAACTTTTTACGAAGAAGATGGTCACGAAACACTTTTCTGCGTATAGAAGAGGTTTTGCATTGAATGAGTACAGAAGTTTTGTAACGTCGCCTGGCAGTGCACTTTAGCCTCGCTGCGCAGAAGTTTCATACAAACAACGCAGTGTAGAACGAGCCGTCACAGGAGGTCTTTCCTGCGCAACATTCACTGATTCGCAGTGCATTGTTGCACAACCAAGCGCAAAACACTGAAAGAACTCTTGATGCGATTCGACCCCTGCGTGAATTGCGCGTTTAAGTCGGAAGGCCAAAGACGGTCACTGAACACGAATGGATGGAAAATGTGAACGGGTTCAAACATAAATCACACGTATTTCACGCATTTTGCGTGTAATTATCTGAGCAATAGAACATTGCACAGCTTCTTGCAAGGTCGTTACCTTTTTCGAGGATATCGTTCGCTGAATGAACGAATCTCCGGCATCCAGACCTTTCTCCCTGCGTTGCATCTGCAACCTCGACGAAATCCAAACATTTTTTTTCGTCTTGGCAATATCCAACGGCGTTTCTCCCTGGTACGGAAATCGCAGGAAGTGTGGGTCAAATGTACATCCTTCACTTCGAAACACTTGCATAAAACCACCCTCATCGATGAAGGTCGGAGCCCACGGACTTGCGAAACGAAACGAGCGCTTGTCCCGAAATCCTGCTCAACTTTCACCCACCAAACAAACTAGAATGGCGACCGACAGGGCAACTAATCTGTACCTTCATCATGCACTGCACCGGAAGGTGGGGTCTTAATAAATGAACCGTTTCGCCACATCGTACTTGTAAACTCTACTATAATTAAGCAACGACCACTTGCCTATAAAAAGTTTTTATGTTGGCTGCGTAGGTGCGTTCTGGTGATCACAAACGCAAAACGTAAAACAAAATCACACAGTTTTTCACAACGGGAAGCAGGTAAAGTAACAGACATGAGTCCTTTTTTCCGAATTCAGTGTTTTAATGTTGCAAACCGACTGAACTTGCCCGTTTTCGCCCGTGTTCATTTTCAAGAAAAGATTATTCTTATTCGCTCTGTTCATACGGCTGACGTCGGAATGAGTTCTATTGCTAAATGAACGTAGAAATTGTTCAACCATTCATACAGCAAGGCATTTCACAATAAAGCTCTGTAAGTTTGTGCAGAGGCCAGGAGCAAGAATCATAACGAATTTATTGGAGTTTAATGTTTTGCAACTTCATCGTGTACTCTTTGGGCGGTGTTTCCATGAAATACGCATCAAAAACAAGACACAGGTTCAAACACATAAAATAGCAAATGTAGCTGAGACTTCAATCAGACCCTATCTCATTCCAGCAATATTGAGATGCAATACAGGCTCTGGGACAGGTTGCTTTTTGGTCGATTTTACATTGTAAGATGTTAGTCCTGAGTTTGCAAGTTGGGTTCTTCAACAGACATCTAAACATTTAAAAAATTCGACTAATAAAGAATTTTCCTGCCAATTACCAATCTTGCGTCAAACCATTCAACCCGGCAACTACCTCAGCATGTATCCTAGCAACGCGATGCACACGCCACGCAGCTCTGCATCAGCTTGTCGACGTTTCCACTGCACGCTGTGCCAAATGCCAGTGATTTTCACTTTTCGTTTCATTTTAGGCAGATCGAACTGATCCCTTCACCTTTCGCAGAATTAACTTTGAAAAACTTCGCTCTGAAAAAGCGCCGAACAGCAAATACACAGCTTAGAACACACACCGACACCTACTTTACTGTTTTTTGCATCCAAGTCAGCTCCAGCTTGAACCAGCAGCATGATGACGTTGGTATTCTGTGCGATGCATGCCAGATGCAAGGGTGTGTTTTGTTGAGACAAATCTTTCATGTTCACACTTGCGTGAAGAGAAAGAAGAGTTCTGGTGGGGTCGACTCTGCGAAAAANACGCAATTTGAAACCGAGAACAGCCGCAAACATTGAGCTTCNAGGGTGTTTCGATAGATAGATGGATCGACAGATGGTGCCTGTAGTTTTAACGAACGTCGCGGCAAGCATCTTTCAGATTACCGTGCCCGCAAAGAGCCTATATAAATGCACGACTGTGGTCCTTCGGGGATGCTGTTGTCGTAACGCGGAAGCGAGCAAATCTGCAGCTTCAACTCCAAACGCGGCAGAAGAAATGCGGCACTACAACCAACGTGTGTTGAACGATGCAAACAAACGGTTAATAACACCAGTCAAAAAACAACCTTTTTGAAAAACAATAAAGATGTACCAACCCGTAAGTTCGGAACGTAGCCCACATCAATGGTGTTTTGCCATTGGCATCAATCAAATCAGGGTCCGTTCCTTTCGCGATTAAATACGCCACGATGTGGGTGAAGGAGAGCTGAACAGCAACATGAATAGGCGCACAACCCTCGGCATCACGTACACCAGGATCCGCACTAAAACACAAATCATAGGTGTGTGAAAAACTGCATCAGATTAGTTCGCAAAAGTAAAAANGAAGTACGCTTTTATCAGTTGGGCTTCTTGTGAGGTCTGTCAGCGCAGACTGGGTGGTGAATTGAAAGCCATAAACANATCAAACGATCAAGCACGCCTAACAAAGGATCTTTAATTATTCTGAAAATATAAAGAGCNGNTGCATGCTGAAATTAAGGGTTACCTGTGGCATGAACATGCCACTTGTGTCTCTTGTCTCTATTTCTGGCATAAGCAAGGGTGTCCATATATTTGGGCCACTGGTTACAACAGAGGGATGGCTGCTCTTGGATCACCTTGCCACTCCTTCATGTTTGCCCCCAATGTCTGAGTCCGAGCTTATTGAGGCAGTAAATATGTATGCTACAGTTGCATAATCTCATCTTTGCAGGCAAGGATAAAAATCATTTATTTAAACTTGCAAGAAGTTCTTTGATCACATACACAAACTGTTTTCCAACAAAACATACCCATACTGAATCAGCAAAATGACCATGGGCAGGTGGCCTTCTCTGATAGCCCAATGTAGTGGAGTCGCCATCAAATCTCCGCCAAGAACGTCCACAACAGCACCCATAGTAATATAGTATCTGGAATCAATGGCAAAAATTTTTGTACTAATGCAAAACAGTGTGGACAAGAGTGTCAAAAGAATGCAATGCATACTTATCATCTACGATGGGTGAACACAACATGCAGACACNCTAAAAACTGCAGTACATTTCACCACTTACTGAGACGCTGGACAAACACTGNACCACACAGAAAAAGAAAACAACACCTGGCAATTTCTAGGCGATTGTTGATTGCAGCCCAATGAAGCAAAGTAATATTATCTGAATCTCTGGCACGAACATCATATCCGGCTTCAACAAGCTCCTTGCATCGAGCTAAGTCTCCATATTGAGTGGCTGTGACGATGTTTGCAGTGCTGCAAATAAGAGCAAAAATTCAAACTTTGATTTAGTGGATTCAATGGATTATTACAACCAAAAACATAAATCCAAATTCCTGACTTTTTGAGTTTGACAGTTACATCACGACATCCAAACATTAGAAGTGGTCTTGGTAAACAAACTGATTAATTAAAGTTTTCTAAATATTTGCAGGTAGCAAATTATTTCAAACTGCAAAAGGACAGAACTTGCCAAGCATCATGATAACATGACTATGTTGAAATTTGAAGCATGATCAATACCTATGTGTTAAAATGATGTATTTTGACTCATCTCTTACTTAATTGTATGCGGCTTCATGAACAGTATATATATGCGTGTTTTTGGAACAGAAAGATAAACCTTGCAAAAAAAGTAGTGATCTCTTCATTACCATTGGTCCATCATTAAACTTTAATGACATCTGTGAATCTACGCAAGCCAGTTGTGTTTCTAAAACATTAGCAAAAATATTGCAAAACCACAGTGCCCAATCAATGTCACCAGACAGACACAGGGCCATGCAACATTATAGGACAATCAGCAGCAAAAGTCCAAAATTTGGTAAGATTTTGCACAAGGACAAAAATGAAGGCATAACATCTTTTGATTTCCTCAGTGAGGTCTGTTCATTGAACAACAATTAGAAACAACTTGCAAAAAAGCAAATGTGACTTGTAACATATTGCACAACTTTTTAAGCAGTTACTTCTCACACACATTTCCACACCCAATGCACACACCAAGGAGACTGTAAAATTTGTTTCCAGATATGTCTCCGCTGTCCAGGATTTATCAAAAACACAACACGTAGTTGAGAAAATTTATTCACATTTTAAACAAATGTTGCCAACAATTTTAGTTAACACACAAGAAGTTGTGATTAAATAAAATCACAGTACACAAATTGTTCTTAACCTATCTCTTAGGTCAGGGGTTCTCAAACTTTTGGTGTTATGGAGCCCATGAAGAGATTGACCATAATTTACAGAGCCTCACAATAAATTTCTGAAAATAAGAACAAAAAATACATTGTTACTTACCGATTCATGTTCCTGAGAAAATTGCAAAACAGCTCACGGAGCCCCGAGGTTTCTCTCGCAGAGCCCTGGGGCTCCATACGAAGCACTTTGAGAACCTATGTCTTAGGTGATCTTCAACGAACTGTTTCAAGTTGAGTCACCACAAACATAATTTGCAACACAAATGTGTTGTCAACCAGACAATGAATGAAGATAATGATATATTTATGGTATCAAAACATTTTTCAAATTCATTAACACTTGCTTGCATGAGAGCAAGCAAGTGCAATCAGATAAAAATCAAATATTTCACCACTACATTGTTGTGATTTCCTTATCATCAACTGTAACCCAAACAA